>Ga0189274_100219_pt1 | contig 25428 bp, 23 predicted proteins | sample N5B1minimetaG_FD_130323 | JGI IMG/M metagenome (GOLD analysis project Ga0189274, IMG submission 130323) | Marine microbial communities from the Costa Rica Dome - N5 B1 mini metaG | ecosystem: Environmental > Aquatic > Marine > Oceanic > Photic zone | place: Costa Rica: the Eastern Pacific...
AGAGTAGTAGTAGATTTTTTTCATTTTAACCGTTCCTGCAACGTAACAGATGAGGTCAGTAGGCACAAATGGAAAAAATGACCAAGCAAGGACAATCCAAAAAGAGAATGGCTTACTTAACCGTTGCTCCCAAATCTTCATTTTTCTGGGGTGCTTTTCGACTAAATAATCTCTGAAGCCCAGGTTTTCGGCAAAGGCATACAACAGAAAAGAGGTAAACATAATTCCAATCATTGAAATTCCTACCACCAACAAAGGTTGGTTTGGAAAAAGAAGGACGCCAGCTAAAACAAAAGGGGTACTCGGAAATAAAAAGACTCCTCTGATACATGAGATAAACAAGTAAAACAATATTGCCATGCCTTCATGCTGCGACATGAACGCGGCTAAGGAATCAGAAGTAAATGAATCAGGAGATATGAAGTAAAAAGATAATCCGGCGAGTACAAAACAAATCCAAAACCAACGAAACCACTTTTTAAAGCGCATCATTATTTCTTGTACTTATAATTTCTGCGGTCTACAATATCCCATTCTCCAGTAGTATCGTTCAATGATTTCCAAAGGTCTATTTCTAAACGTTTATTGGTCACCTTTTTTATTAAATACCACTGTTCTGTCCAATTGTTATTGGCATCAAACCCTCTGAGCCAAAGGGTATCTTCTTCCACCAAGTAATCTCCATCAAGCAAGATGTCTTTATCCTCACTACAGTTTTGGTCGTACTCAGCCCAAGCATTGGTTCCAAATTCTAATTTTTTGTAAGGACATATTTCGCTGTATGAAAAACCAAAGGTGCGATCGCCTAAGCTATCAAACTCAGTGTATTGAACCAACTTCCAACCACCAATAATCTTTTCATTGTTCTTTCTACAAGAAACCAATGCTAAGAAAACTATCAATAGTAGAATTGAGTATCGCATCCTCAAAAATAATCAAATAAATGAGTCGGCTTTTGGCGGTCAATAGACTATTTCATAATCATTTGGCATAAAAATGGATGCTTATTATTCGTATATTTCGAAGCACTAAAACATGAGAAGAACAATAACATACTTTTTTGCAACTCTTTTAATTCAAAGTCTAGCAGTTTCTGCATGGGGTCAAAATGATATTCTTGACCACAAAGACAACATTCTCATTCAGAAAATTCACGCCGTAAATTCAACCGCTAGAGAGACAAATTTGTCTATTTCACCTGATGGGAAATACCTTTACTTCATGAGTGACCGTGGAGGTCAAATTTGGTCGGGCTATTCAGGGACTTACAATGGTCAACCACGCTATGATGGAGATATATGGTACTCTACAAAATCAGGAGATAAATGGAGATCGCCAGTTTGTTTAGGTATTGGGGTGAATACCTCAAGCGGTGAAGACGAACCAATGATTTCACAAGATGGACAATATGTTGTTTATCAAAGCTGGAAATACAATTGGAAAATCACTGGAGGACCATATTATAAGGCAGAATTGAAAGACGGAAAATTCACAAATTCGCAAGGATTAGGTGGTGGAATCAGTAAGTTCATACTGACTCAATATATACGCTCGGGAAACACTTATGCGACAGATGGCGCAGCTATGTCTCCAGACGGAAAAACTTTTTTATTATGCTGTGGTCCGCGCTATGATGGAAATCTTGACATTTATATTTCGAGAAAAGAAAATGGTGTTTGGTCTTACATGAAGAAGCTAGAGATTTCAACTCCTGGAGATGAACGTTCAGTGTTCATTGCAGGAGATGGCAAAACAGTTTATTTTGCTTCAGATGGATACATGGGCTACGGTGGATTAGATGTATATAAAACCACACTTAATGATGACGGTTCATGTGGAGAGGTAATCAACATTGGTGCACCCTTTAATACTTCAAAAGATGATTACGGTTTCATCACCACGGCTTCAGGGAATGAGAGCTATTTTGTGAGAGAAGGTGATATTTACTTTGCCAATACTAAGAAAGCAGACCCTAGATTAAAGCCTGGAAACACAGTAATAATTTCTGGGAGTGTTAAAAATCAGAATGGAGAGGCAGTAGAATTACATCTAGAGTTAAAGGATGGGAAAACAGGAGCTTCCATTTCTACCTCAAAGTCAGATTCCCGAAATGGAGAATTCTTATTTTCAACTGCTGATATTGGTGGTAGTTATCGAATTGGAGATTTGGATAATATGAAAATTGACACCACCTTCACAATTGATGTAGCCAAAAACATTTTTGAAATTCATATTGATATCATTATTAACGAGGGGTCCAAAACTGTAAATACGACAGAGAGCATCATGATTAACTTTGAACATGACAGGGCGATTTTGGATGAGGAAGATCGAAAAAAGTTGGATGATGTTGTCGCAAAGGCGAGCGGTGCTAAAGAATATGAAATTGAAATTGTAGGTCACACTGATATACATGGTTCAGTGGAATACAACAAGAAACTTGGCTTAGAGCGTGCGAGCTCAATGAAAGATTATTTGGTAAAGAAAGGACTCTCACCTGATCTGATCAAAGTATCTTCTATGGGTGAAAGTAAATTAATTGAACAAAACCATAAAAGTCCAGCAGCTGAAAGAAACCGAAGAGCTGAACTAACCATTAAATATTCGAATTAGTTATGAAAACAATTTCTTTGAATGTGCTGATTTTAACCACCTTGTTTTTGGGTGGATGTGCAGCTTCCAAATCAGTAGCTCCTGAAAATACTGAGACAGTAAAACGCTATAAAGTTGGAGATCATGCTTTGGGAGGAATTGTATTTTTAGTAAATGATGAAGGTACACATGGCCTTGTTGCAGCCAATAAGGATCAGTTTGATAACGCCTCTTACAATGAGTGTAGTGACGAGATGAATAATCCACTTTATCACGATAAAGAAGGGCAGCAGTATTTTGATTGGCGCCTACCTAAAATATGGGAAGCTTATAAAATGTACATGAATTTGCACTTGATGAATCAAGGAGATTTTTCAAATTCAGGTTATTGGACGTCACAAGGGCCAAGTTCTTTTGATAAAATATCATTAATTAATTTTTCTAATGGACTGGAATTCACGTCTTTAAAGACTGACACTTACCGTGCTAGAGCAGTAAGAGAATTTTAATTAATTTTTTTTCCAACCCTTTCCAACTTTGTGCATCTTAAGGGTGTATGAATTATGATCTTCGGATCGAAACTTCAAACAAGGTAGTAGCTGTTTTTCGCAACATTTCATTTTGACGCGAGAAGTTTTCTCATAAAAACGTTAATTCATACAGGTTGTAAAACCTATTTTTTTGAACCAAGGATGTTAAACCCCGTCCTTGGTTTTTTTTTGCTCTAAAGTTTTTGATTACAATTTATATCTCAATCCAGCAGATAATCCTAATCCCATTAGATTAGTAGGATTCAATTCAGAACTCAAGAATTCGGTTCCGGCAAAGATATTATTCAGCCCAATTTCAGCAGTTAGAGATAGATTTAAACTGAAATTGTTCCAGCTGTAGGTTGGTCCAATTCGACCTAAAAGTCCTGCGCTAAAGTTGGTATAGTGGTTAGTGGTTGAAGTGAGTTCATCATTTACAAAATGCTGTGATTGTTGGATGAACAATGCTGACACACCCGCTGCAGTTTCAAATTTCATTTTTGAATTAATAGGCAAGTTGTAATTTGCGAGAGCCGCAAGTTTATAGTATTCGATATGACTTCTTTCCACATTATAATAACCATGATTATAAGTTCCCAAACGATTGTTTGCCTCACCTTTTAAAAGGTTTACTTCATAGCCAAAACGTGATTCAAATTCATGTTTAAATCCAATGCCGTAATAAGAGCCAAGGGAAAATTTAGAACGTACAATCGAATTGCGATCAAATGCTTCTCTGGTTTGATTGTCGGCAATCCAACTGCGCTCTACACCACCGATTAATTGAACAGAGAAATTGTGTCTTTTCTTGTCAATAACGGGGCGAATTGGAATCGTTAGTTGTTGCTCTGTAGTTTGGTTTATCAATGAGTTAACTTGTGCTGACGGAAATTTTTCAATGTCCAACTGCTTGATTCTGTTCTCAGTCGGAATTAATTCTTGAGTCGTTTCAATTTGTTCCGAAACTTCAAAATCTTGAATATTCAAATTTGAGACAGTATTATTCAATTCATTTTCTACTAAGTTATTGGAAGCAAACAACGCTTCTGTTTCCTCCTCACCAATAATCTCTACAACATTTTCATTTGATTCGTTTTGAACGAATAGCTCGTTATTACTTGAATCAGATAATCCAAATGGTGCAATAAATACAAGGAAAGCTGCGGCCACTGAAGCAGCCCAATTGTACTTAAATAGTTTATGGACAACTATTTTATCTGCAATATTGCTCCAAACATCTTCTGTTGTAAGACCATCAGCAATTTTATCCCAAGCATTTTCGGGAGCTGCAACCTTCGTTTGCTCAAAGCTCTCCTTGACTATATTGTCATAAACATTTTCGGCTTCAAATAGCGCGTCAAATGTTGGAGCCACGAAGTTTTGTTCAGAAAAACTTTGGGCAACTTTTTGATCAATGAGTTCATCATCCAAAGCTTGACTCAAGTTATTCCAAATGTCTGGTGCCTTGTATTGTAACTGGTCAAAAGCCTCTTTTACCAATGATATGTCTTTGTTATTATCCATTGGATTTGTTGAATGCTTTTTTGAGTAACGTTCGGGCTCTATTCAGTTGTGACTTCGAAGTACCTACACTAATATCCATAATCTCAGCAATCTCTTGATGAGAGTATCCTTCAATGGCATACAGTTTTAGAACTGTCCCAGCTTTTACAGGTAAATCTCCAACCATTTCAATAACTTTTCCAGAAGGAATCATGTTCACCTCTTCAGTAACAACATCTGTTTCTGGAAAATCTTCAATAGCTGTATTCACCTCCATGAAACGTTTCTTCTTACGCAGGGCAGAAAGAGCGGTGTTTACAATAATTCTTCTTACCCATCCTTCGAAGGAACCTTCAAACTTGTAAAGATGAAGTTTCCCAAAAACCGTAATGAATCCTTCTTGCAAAAAATCAGCTGCTTCATCTCTGTCTTTAGCATAATACATGCACACAGAAAACATTTTATCACAGTATAATCTGTACAATTCCTCCTGTGAAGACCTATTGTTATCCAGACAATCGTTGATTAATATGTGCAACTCTTTTTCTTGCATTAATTCAGGATCGCTTCGTCAGTTTGGTTAATTCGATTGAGAATAATGTTGTAAATGTTCACATTTTCAATTGAACTTATTGTTACGTGGTCAAGACCATTAATGTTTTCAACAGTGGCATTCTCCATCATGCTATGGGTAATGGCACCAAACCAGTAATCTAGGTTGAAAATGACATCTCCGGTTCTACTTTGTTGATGATTCAAAATGACCTGATCTTGATTTTTGGCAGACACTAAAAGGTCAAAGTACTGGTCACTGTCTAGTTGAAAAGAGACATCAACAGGGGTGTTGGTTTGATAATAATACTTTCCACTTAAGCTGACGGATGGTAAGTCAGCCGTCTTCTTTAATAGAAATGAAAATGAAAGTTGATTATATTCTCCTTGAGGGATATCAAATTGAAACTCTTTAATTTCTGATGACCCGTTGAGATCTGTCTCAATAGGGTTGTCAAATGGTCTGTTGAAGTAAATATCATCTCCTTCAACTCGGTTTCCTTCAATCATAATGTTCGATACATTAACATTACCCTGGGTGAAGTGGAACCCAGATTCAACAGTCGAATTGGCTTTAAATCCAAACTTTACTGAAGTTGGTTTCTTAAGCTCAGCTTTCGTGCATGAAGCGATTACTAAAACCATCATCACTGAAAGGAAACTTAAATATGGGGGTATTCTCTTTTTCATCTCATAAGTATAGATGCTCTAAATAACGTTATGGTTGTAAAATTGGTTGTGAAATCACCTACAAGATAGAAGTATTTAGTTCAAGAATTGTGTATATCGTCTTCTTTGTGTTAATAAAAACGGAGCTAAATCTTTTGATTACAATGAATTAGGGGATAAATTGAAAGTCAAAATCAAAAGCTATGTCGGTTTGGAAAGAAATTAGAGTTTCTGATATTGTCAAGAACAAAAACGAAATGGATATTGGAAAAATGTATAGAGCAGGTGCTGTCTCTGAGAATAAAGCTTATAAAGCTTTGGAGGTAGAATCTTATGATGAGTTTGTGAAAGTGCTCGCTCAGCTAGAACCTGGTTTTGAAGAATATTTCATCTTTGACAAGGAGCATTATCAGTCAATACCAGACTTGAATCAGTTTTAAGGCATAAGCGGAAACATACGAGAGATGCCATCCATAATGGTGTTTCCTCTATCTAGCGGAACTCTTTCTTCATTGTTCTCATCTGTAGCGTTGAATTCCCAAAGACCATAACCCGTATTTGATACGGTTTCAAGCGGAAGTGCGTCTGTCTCTTCAGCTATTACATCCTCCACTACTGTTGTTTGTTGACTCAAATTATTGACATCAAAATTTTGATTGCTTGCAAAGTGATTCGATAATTCAGGTGTACTTAAATCTTGCGCGATTAAATCAGATATTGAAGTAAAGGCGTTGGGTGAAAACGCAATTGAGCGTTCTACCATATTTGTTTCGGTTGAGGTAGCGTTTTTCACTACATTCACGTCATCCACTTCTGAGCCCAGAAAGGTCTTTGCCAATACCATTGACACGAGTAGAGCGATTCCGAAAGTAGATTTTTTCATAAAGCTAAAGTCACAAAAATGACGCTTAAGGCTTAGTTTTTTTCGTTCAATTTCATTTTGATAACGACCAATAACATTTCTTGGTAGCCAAAATGGACGGTGAATTTACAAATAATTTTTTTCTGTTGCCATTTATCACATCCTTTTCACTGAATTTCTGCATTTTACGTATATTTAAATTCTCAAAATTCTACATCAATGAAAAATCAGTTTAAACTGTTTCTGGCAGTCTCACTTTTGATGAGTACGCAAGTGTTTTCTCAAATCATTCAAGTTGAAGGGATGAATGTCAATTTACCAAAAGGGATGACAGAGTATGAGAAACTTATTATGGATGACTATTTACAGTCTTTTCAAGATAAAGGAATTACAACACCTCCTCCATTCTCTAACATCAGAACGGCTGCTGAATGGGAAGAAGTGCAAGCTTTAGTAATTACCTGGACTGGTCAATACAACAGCATCCATTCTCAAATTGTAGATGCGGCTCAAGAAGAATGCTTAGTGATCATTCATTGTAGTGATTCAAATAGTGTTAAAAATACCTTGTCAAACAATGGGGTGCCTGATGTCAACATAGATTTCATTGAAGTGGGGTACAACTCTGTATGGATTAGAGATTACGGGGCGAATACCATGTACAACAATTATGTTGAAGACATGTTTTTGGTAGATTGGATGTATAACCGTCCGCGTCCATTAGATGATGTTATTCCAGATGCTTATGCCGCGCACCTTGGTGTTGATTTATATTCAATGACCAACGGTCCGACAAATATTATGAGTACAGGAGGAAATTGGATGTCAGATGGAGATGCAATTGCTTTTTCTTCAGAGTTAATTTTAGATGAAAATGACGGAACCGGTCCTTACTCACTGTCTTATCCGAATCATACTGAAGCTGAGCTTGATCAATTGTTTTTGGATTGGATGGGAATCAATGAGTACATCAAAATGACAGTCTTGCCTTATGATGATATTCATCACATTGACATGCATATGAAATTGTTGGATGAAGAAACCTTATTGATTGGTAAATATCCAACAGGAGAATCAGATGGTCCTCAAATTGAAGCTAATCTACAATACGTCTTAGATAACTTCACAACAAAGTTTGGCACACCGTTTAAAGTGTATCGAATTGATCAACCTTCAAGTACTACGGGCAACTTTCCTCCTTCAGCATATTATAGAACTTACGCGAATCAAACGTTTGTGAATAATACCATTCTATTGCCCACTTATCGTGCAGAGTATGATGATCCGGCATTAGAGATATTAGATTCAATTTTACCTGGCTACAACATTGTGTCTATTGATGTGGACAATTCAGGTTCTAATTTGATTTCGGCTGGAGGTGCCATTCACTGTATTACGCACACAGTTGGGGTAAATGATCCTATTTATATTTCTCACAAAAAATTAGAAGATACCAGTGATGACACCAATCCTTATCAGGCTGAGGCTTTCATCAAACATAAGGACGGTATTAATTCAGCTTCTATTTTTTATAAAACTTCATTGACGGGAGCTTACACAGAGGTGGTGATGTCAAATACTTCTGGTGATAATTGGACTGGATTAATTCCTGCTCAAGCTGCAGGTACTACCGTTTATTATTACATAGAAGGAGAAGCTGTTGGCGGAAAAACAACAACTCATCCAATGCCAGCTCCTGACGGGTATCACCAGTTTAAGGTCACTGGAAACGGTGGTGGAGGTGGTGCAAGCATTGCAGAAAATCCAATTGAATTATTAGATATTTATCCCAATCCGGCTTCTGCTATTACAGTGATTCCTGTTCATACGAATTATCACATCAAAGATTGCACTCTTTCTTTGTTGAATGCAGTAGGACAAGAAGTAGAGTTAATTTACAACGGTGAATTGAAAGCTGGAGATAAAAATTTCTTCATTGATGCTTCACAATATGCTGCAGGAATGTACCAGGTGATGATTCAGATGGATGATTACCGTGTTTACAAAAAGCTGGTGATTGAATAAGTCTATCAGATACTAATTGGATGGTGACGAATAAAAAACACTGTCCCTCTATCTGCATCAACTCTCAATATTCGCCTTATTTTAGGTGATGTGAAAAAGTTGATTTTGTTTGAATTGAATGAGGTACCTCAAAAAATTATTGAGTACTACTGTAAGCGAAGACCTCAGTCTTGGATAGCTTTACATTATTCACAGTTTAAAAAATTCAATTCATATTCAGAAAATTCGCATCATTTGAATCCGTGGAATACATGGCCAACATTGCACCGGGGAGTAGATTCTGCTGTACATCAAATACTGGATTTGAACCAAGATCTCTCAGGACAAAACAAACATTATCCAGCAATTTGGGACTTACTTGATCAACATGGCCTCTCTGTTGGGGTTTTCGGATCACTTCATTCTTATCCGGTACCAGCTCAGTTGAATAAACATGCTTTTTATGTGCCAGATGTATTTTCGCCTTCTGAAGAATGTTATCCTTCTCGCATAAATGCTTTTCAATCATTAAACTTAAGCCTTTCTCGAAAGAGTGCCAGAAACGTTTCAAAATCTATTCCGAAAGGTAAATTACTTGAGCTAGCCATCAAAGCTCCAATGCTTGGGTTTAGGCCTAAGACAATCGGAAAAATATCTTCACAACTCTTGCAGGAGCGCAAAGAATCATGGAAAAACACGCGGAGAAGAACACATCAGGCAAACCTCAGCTTTGATATATTTTACAAGTTGCTTTCAACTACTAAGCCAGACTTCACCACTTTTTACACAAATCATGTAGCGGCTACTCAGCACCGATACTGGGCGGCTACTTTTCCAGATGCTTACGATCAAAATTTTTATGATGATTCATGGATAGACACCTATGATGGAGAAATATTGTTTGCACTGGATGCGGCAGATGAAATGCTAAATCGCCTGGATAGGTTTATTCTAAAAAATCCAGCTTATCAGTTGATGATAGCTTCATCTATGGGGCAGGATGCGGTAAAGGCTAGACTAATTAATTCTCAATTGTATATTGAAAATGAGCTTCAGTTTTTTGAGCAGCTTGGAATTGCTGAGGTTGAACGATTGCCGGCTATGCTCCCACAGTTCAACTACAAGTTGTCTCGCGAAAATTTAAATCGTTTTTCAAGTATTGCAAATCAGGTTGAAATAAACGGTAAACCGTTAAGGTATCGAGTCCATGATCAAGGTGTAGTTTCTATTGAAATGGGTCATATAAATCAACGAGAAATTAACATGATAGTGAGGGGTAAGCTCATTTCAGCAAATCTCTCTGGATTAAAAAATGTAAAAATCAAAGATCAGTCAAGTACCACGGCTGATCATATACCGGAGGGAATATTGTATACCTATCATCCTTCTAATCCAACTTCACATTTGCATCTGAATGTGGTTCCAACACGTGAAATATTCTCGTCTATATTAGGTAATTATGAGGTCTCTGTGCCTGATTACGCGCCTAAAGGGAGCGAATCTATTTTTTAAACTTTTCAGTTTCTAATTCAGGCCATTTAAGATTCATTTCTTCCAGCGCATCTACCATTAGTTTAGCGATATGGTTGATTTTAACCCAGTTCTTGTCAGAGGGGATAATGTTCCAGGGTACATCATTACAGCGCTTGAAGATTTGTTCATAAACCTTCATAAAGGCATCCCATTCTTTTCGTGAGCTCCAATCTCCGTCATTGTGTTTCCAATGTTTATGTGGTTCTTCAATGCGCTCCGTTAGACGCTCAAGTTGCTCATCTTTCGAAATGTGCAAATAGCACTTGATGATTTTAGTTCCGCTTGATTCTAGTAAGGCTTCGAACTGATTAATTTGATCATACCTTTTTTCAATCACATCTTTTGGAAATGATCCAATAACAGAAGGCACTAGAATATCTTCATACTGGGAGCGATTGAAAATATGGATCATGCCTTTTGGTGGAGTCACTTTATGTATACGCCATAAAAAATCGTGTGCGAACTCTTCTTCAGTAGGTTTTTTAAAACCGTAAACTCGACATCCTAATGGATTGACACCTGAGAAAATACGTCTGACAGTCCCATCTTTTCCTGAAGCATCTACTCCTTGTAGAATAAGGAGCACACTTCGTTGTCCGTCTGCGTATAAAATACGCTGCAACTCAGCAATTCGAGCAATGAGTTGTTTATTCTCTTGTTTTATTTCTTCTTTAACCCATCCCTCGGGTTCTATGGTCGAAAATTTCTCCAGCATTTTAAAAGGTTTGTTTGAAGTTACTTATTTTAGGACAATTGTCTGTCAATTTTAAAAATAGAAATGGGTTAGCTTGGAGGTTGGGCTGTACTGCTGGTGTCTTTGTTTTTAGCTTTGTGTTATATGCAACTGTATCTGGCGGTGAGACGGGAAGAGCACTATTGTTAGGTTTAGTTTTATCCCTTTACTTTTACCGTTGGGGTACTAATTCTAAGAATTCAACAACCAATCGAAAAACTAAAAAAAAGTACCAGTTTCTTAAAGACCAAACTGATTTCACTAATTCACTGTTGGTTTTAATAGCGCAAGTCATAAATGTTGATAACAAAGAAGGTCACATTGAAATGAAGTATGTCCGAAAATCCCTGAATTTGCACTTTTCAGAGCAAGATGTAGAGCGCTTCATGAAGCAGATAAAATTGTACGGAAGCAAAGAACAATTAAACGTAGTGCCCATATGTAGATTGATCCGTTCTAACTTTGATGTTCCTTCAAAAGTTCAGCTCATGCATTTGTTGATCGGAATTTGTGCTTCAGATGGGTTGATGACTAAATCTGAAGAGAAGCTGTTAAAGAGTATCGCGGTTGAGATAAGAATGCCGTTTAAAACCTACAAGCAATTGTTAGGCATGTTCTATTTTAAGCACGAGGGATTCCATCAAAAGAAGAAGCGAACTGTTTCTACAACGGCCTATCAGTTAGCTAAGGCATACGAAATACTTGGTTTAACTGAATCTGCTAATGTTAACCAGATCAAAAAAGCGTATCGAAAGTTAGCTTTGAAACACCATCCAGATAGAGTCATTCATTTGGGACATGCCTATCAAAAGTCTGCAAAAGAAAAATTTCAATTGATTTCAGATGCTTACGAGCTAATTAAGTTGAAAAAAGGATTTGCTTGATTACTGGATTACCAGCCTTCGCATAATTTTTCGATCTCCGGCACCAACTTCAATGAAATACACCCCTTTATCAAATTGATTGACTTCAAATTCAAAAGAGTTGTTTTCAATCCCTTCGAATGCGCTGATTAGTTGACCATTCATATTTAAAATACGAATAGTATTCATTGGCTCTTGGTCAAAAGTTATGGTAACTAAATCAGTTGCTGGATTGGGATAAAGCTCAATTTCGTTTATGTCATTTTCATTGATTCCAACACCAAAAGTGGATTCAACGTATTTACAAACCGTAGTATCTGAACAATTTCCTAAAGTCACATAGCAAGCATAATTTCCGTCAACAGTTGGTACAAAATCTTGATTTGTTGCTCCGGCAATAGGTGCATAACCATTGTCACAATCTAGCCATTGATAAATCGCTCCATTTTGATTCACGAATATTACCCCAGAAAATGCGTAAATGGTTAAATCTAAATTGTCAGTGATGGTCAAATCAATGTTAATAATACTGTCTACACCTGGGCACGCAATGCTGGCAATTGTATCTGTAAAGACAAAATTACCTAATGTGCTATAGTAGTCACCTGCTGGAGAATAATACTCATTACAAGCATAAACAGTCATAGAGGTATCAGGTGTGGTAATGGTTAAATCAACAGTTACTAAACTATCGCAACCGGGACAATTTGTACTCGATAAAACATCCGTGAAGTTATAAGTTCCTTGTGCTGTGTAAAGTGTTCCACCAGGTGATGTATAATCTCCACACGTCACAACTGTGATGGTATCTTCCAATACATTGTCCAAATTCCATTCCCACAGCTCAAATCCATTCACCGTATTGTCTGCCGTAAAAAAGATAGAATTTCCATGAGCCAGTAATCCTGAAGCGTATGATGTTCCTGAACCTACAATGATGTCTCTACCTAACTGGATGGTGTTACCATCATACATCCAAATTTCATCACCCGTAGTTCCGTCATCAGCAATAAAAAAAACGGTATCGCCCATAACTTCGAACTCTTCAGTTACACTGATTGGCATTGATTCATCTGAACCAGGATAAAGATCACCTACAAGAGATGCAGTCACTCCATCATACATCCACAACTCATTGCCTGTCGCACCATCATTGGCCGCAAAATAAAGAACTGAGTTTGCCGCAATTAAGTGATTTGGGTGTGCGTTTCCTGAGCCTGGAAGAATATCTTGAATCATGGTGGCTGTTGTCCCATCATATTTCCACAATTCATAACCTGTTGAAGCCATGAATCCTCTGAAGTAAACTTCGCCGTTAAAAAGGGTAAACTCCCATGGTGTAAAATCTCCTGAGCCAGTTGTATTTAAATCCAAGCAAGTGGCAGTTGTACCATCATGTTCCCAAAGTTCATATCCTTGAGTTCCGTTGGTTGCTCTGAAACATAGTTTTGAACCTACCGGAGTCATTTCTCCAATATCGGAACCGAAAGCACCTGGATTAAGGTCTTCAACAGTGACAGAAACGCCATCATATTTCCAAAGTTCTACACCATAAGTGGGGTGAAAAGCAGGGAAGAATACATCTGTTCCTAAGCTCGCAAAGTGGCTGGGGTTAGAGCTGTCTATTCCCGGATTCACATCTGCCAGCATAGTCGCAGAAACGCCATCAAATTTCCAAGGTTCCATACCATTGGTTCCATCATTTGCAATAAAAAACAACTCAGATCCAATGACAGTCAATTCGGTGACATAAGAAAAGCCAGGTCCTGGATTAATGTCAGCCGCTAAGCTCACTGAAACACCATCATACTTGTACAACTCTAATCCATAAGTGGCTGTAGTAGCTGTGAAATACAAATCGCCATTAAATACGGTCAGATGATTTACGAGAGAAGATGCAGAACCAGGGTTGATGTCTTCAACCATTGAACTTACACCATTTTCGTACTTCCATAATTCTGCACCAGAGGCATTGCCGCTCGCTCTAAAATAAATAGCTCCGTTATACTCGGCCATAGCAACCGGAAGTCCTCCAAAAGAACCTGGATAAATATCGCTTGCCATATATACGCAGTTTTGTTGACTGTAGATGAGTGAGGTAGTGCAAGCGAAAAGTGATAGTAGTAATCCTTTTAACATTTCATTTCAAATTTCACCGCAAATTACTGAAAATATAGAGGATTATCAACTCCAATCTACTTATTTGAACATAAGTTCAGAAAATTAATCATCTCGTTAAAATATTATTTTGGGACCGATACTGATCAGCATAGAGTCATGGGTAATCCAAACTATGTCATCTGAAGTACTGCTTGATGCTAAATACCCAAAACTCGCGGTAATTGAGAATTTTTTGGATATTTTGAAGTCACTTACGGCGCTAGCTCTGAAATCCCAGCCAAGTCTTGTCTCATTTAGCGTAGGAGTTAAGAATGCCGGGCTGTTGTTTGCAGGCCATAGCGAAAACCCGCCCGCCACAAGAATATTGAAGTGGATTTTTTCAAAAGTTTGAAATTTCAATTTAAAACGGGCGTTGGTGTTTAGGATAGAGCGTATCTGATCGGGGTTTTTTGGTTTCCCGAACATGAACATTTGCTCAGCTCCTATTGAAAAGTTAGGATGTACTTCGAAGTCACCGTAAATACTGGCCCCAATAGTATGTTCTGCCTTCGTGAAAACATCATTTACGTTGAACAAACCAAATGTGCCGCCATGGATTTCTAACCCAAGTTCATGGTTGGGTGTGGAATCCTGTGAAAAGCCAGAAAACCCGAGTAATAGTAGAATCAATAAAATATTTCTCATGAATTTGATAGATAGTAGAATCTTCAAATATCGCAGAAATAGTGAATATCTGTATGATGGGGAGTGTAATTCTTTTTCTGAGTGGAAGCTGGTTGATTAGTCCAATTGATGTTTTATTGAATTGACTTTGTCTTACATGTTTTGATGCCAAAAGGAGCATAAAGAGGGCAAAATCCTAAAATGCTTGTTAAAACGAAAATAGCTGCAAGTGCGATCAATATAATTGCTGTAGTTCCAGAAATGATATTTGCGAAATAGAGACCTGCAATGGCTGCAGCGATTATAACTCTGATAATTCGATCAATGTTTCCCATGTTCTTTTTCATCTTGTTTTTTTTAAGTTTTCTCAAAGCAAATGTACTATGCGATTCATTTGAAATTATTGATTTTCATCAGGTATAGCAGTGATAAATATTCAGTGGACACACAAAAAAAGCGGACAGCAATGCTGTAAGCTTTCTACTCTTAGTGACCCCGGCAGGAAGAGAATGCAATGCATTCGAAGACCACAACCGATCTGGAAAGATCGAATAGTTGTGGGAAATCCGTTTCGGGTAGGATTACTGACGTGTTCCTTTGAATTTCAAATTCCGAGTATTCAGCTTGCGATTTTCAATCGCAGTTGCTCTTTTTGCTTGTCTTCACTTGAGTGAACTCAGTTCGACACACAAAAAAAGCCTACAGCAATGCTGTAAGCTTTCTACTCTTAGTGACCTCAAAGGTCGTTAGTTCTAACTTTTCTTTGGAGTATTTGAAAGAAATAGAGGAAGTGTTTTCAGCAGAGCCGAGTAACGTGTAATAACACCTTTTTTATCGGACTACTAATTATTATTGAGTAAATTATCATGAAAGAGGTCTTCATGATCTGGGGTTTCTCTTATTCACCACCGAAGACGAAACTTAGTGTAGTCGTCCTGTGCGTTTGCTTGTGACCGCAGGGAATAATTAAATGTAAAGGTCGAATTGCACCCCAGAATACTTGACACGCAAATGAGAGGGAAAGTGATGGACACATGAAGGGACTTGATTTTTACTTTCTACTTAAGCTTGTAAAGTATTAATTTCAAAGTATTATCAAGAAAGAACAAAAGAGAGGAATAAGATTAAAACTTAGTAGGAGACTAGTGATCTCGTTAACATAGATAATCCCCTCTCTTTTCTACTCTAAATTCGGATAGTTCTGTGAGACTTATGATCTCGTTTTTAAGTAGTTGAATCCAAAGTAGACCTTGTTCTTTCCTAACAAAATAGTTATGAATAAAAGTACAATTTATTTGGGAATAGACATTTCAAAATCTGTATTTGATGTGTTTGTTTCAAGCGGAGAGTTTTATCAATTTGAAAACAATAAAGTTGGTTTTAAAAAATTCTTAAAAATCTTGAATGAAGATTGTCATTGTGTAATGGAGGCAACAGGTTACTATCATCAACAGTTAGCTTATTATTTGTTTGAAAAGGGGATAGCTGTTTCGGTGGAGAATCGGTTGTCTGTCAAGCGTTTTGGCCAAATGCAATTATCTAAAGTGAAAACTGATAAGGCAGATGCAAAACTAATTTGCATGTATGCTCAAAATGTGGAGTTAAAGCCTTGGGAGGGAGAGTCAAAAAGCTTAAGAGAGTGCCTGCAAATCATCCGTTTGATAGATTCTTACTTCAAACAAAGCACCGCACTGAAGAATAAAATACACGGAGAGAAAACTTTGGGTAATCCAAGTTCAAATGTGGTGAGGTCTTTAAAGCGTAGTTTAAAATCTCTTCAAAAAGAGATTAAGCAGTTAGAAGATAAGTTGACAGAACTAGTGAAACAAGATCATCAAGAATTGCTTACAAAGATTGAAACAATTCCAGGTATTGGCAGAAGAACCGCGAGCATGTTGATTGTTCTCACCAGTGGTTTTACACGTTTTGAAAAGGCTTCACAACTGTGTTCCTTTGCAGGTATCACACCAATCATAAGAGAATCTGGAAGCAGTATCAGAGGAAAAGCAAGAATCAGTAAAATGGGTAACCAAAAGTTAAGAAATCTACTTTTCTTATGCAGTTTCACAGCTTGTCAGCACAACAAGGCTTGTAGAGAAATTTATGAACGATTAGTCGCTAAAGGAAAACCAAAGAAAGTCGCTCTAATGGCAGTTTGTAACAAACTTTTAAAACAAGCTTTCGCAATTACAGAATCAGGGCTAGTTTATGATGAAAATTTTAGAAGCCAAAAGCCAGAATTGATTTAAAAAAATAGAAATATTACTTGCTTTTTAGCATAGTTCTATGTTAGGGCTAGTTTTAATACTGCTAAAAGGGAGCAATCTTTAAAAAGCCAAATTCACCATTGTCAACAGCTATAATTGCTCCGCCGTCAGAAGTTAAGTCTATATCTTCACCTGCCCAATCAGTTTTAACCTGGCCATAAGTCTGCTGCCATTCAACATTACCGGAGTTATCTAATTTCACCAGATAAACATGCCAAGTATTTGAATTGTCACCATCATTTCCACATTTCCGTTTATATCTTCCGTATTCATCTCCTGTCCCAGCCACCAAAATACATCCACCATCAGTTGTCGCCTTAATTCCCCATGATTCATCATGAATGAATTTTGGTTTAAATCCTCTTGGATTTCCGTTGGTAGATTCCCAAAGTTGGTTTCCATCCGTGGAAATTTTAACTGTGTAAGTGTCCCAATTCTCATTACCTGTAAGACTGTGACCCGTCAGAAAAATTGACCCGTCTGTTCCAATGTCCATTCCAAAACAATGGTCGGCATCTGCCCCGCCATAGGTCTTGGACCATAAAATAGCTCCTGTCGAATCTAACTTGAGCAAACCGTAGTCATCTGCATTTTCAGTCAAGCCAGACACAATTAGGTCACCGTTGTATTGATTGATTCGATACCCATGAGCCAGCTCGCTATTAATATCTTGACCTTTGATTAAGTTTCCTTGTAAATTCAAATACGAAATGTATCCTTCTCCTTCTGTGAAAAATGTATTTAAATTATCTTGAGCGTTTCGATAACCGACAGCAATGAGTTGATCATTCATCACAGTGAGATGCTCAAAAGCATCACTTCCACCATTATCAATTGTATTTTCAAAAAGAACTGAGCCGGTTGATTTTTGGAGTTTTGCGATAAAACTGTCATCTCCTTTTGCTCCGCAGATGACATATCCATCAGCGATTTCAATGGCCGAATTCCCGAGATTGATGACGCCCTCTGAGAACTCTTGCTTCCAAATCAAGTCACCTTGTTCATTAGTTTTGATAACTAATATTTTAGCAGAATTCTTTAAGAATCCAGTCTCACCTATTTGCAAAAAACAGCCATCTGAGCAACTCAAAATAAAGTGCCCGTGAGACTCCTCTTTAGAACCACTGTGCGATTTGAAAAAGCTTTGTTCAGGCGCGTTGGGGTAGGCGTTCAAATTGCAATCTTCATTCACTTTTTTGCAGGAGAGTATCCCCAAAAGATAAAAGAGAAAGATTGATTTGTAGGCTGAAAATTTCAATATCTTTAAGCTAAGATGTAAAGGATAACTCCCGCTATTCTGTTTTAATCAGTTTGATTACTTGATTTTCAATTTCTAATATATAAATGTTTGCAGATAAGTTTGAAAGATCCACGGAGTGAATTCCAGGAGTTATTTGTCCGCTGAGAACTACTTCACCAAGTGTAGAATAGATTCTAAAAGCTTTGTTTTCTAAAAAGTTGTTTTCGATAGTTACTTCACCATTTGATGGATTCGGATATACAGAAAAATTTAATTTAGGAGTGCTTATTTCATCAATTGATGAAGTTGAGCAATTGTTAATTCCATTCAAATCGTACCGGGAAACGAATTGCCAAATCTCTTCAGTTGCATTAATATCCATGTTCCCAAATGTTCCTGGCCAGTCATGATCTCCATTAGTTACCTTCAATTCTTCAACATAAACACAGCCGTCCTGAGTTGACCAGCTAAATCTCTCTACAGTGCTTCCGTCAGTTGGTGCAGTGTCTGGAATTGCAGTAACTGTAGGAGTTGTATCACAGTTATTATAATTAACCCAATACTCATTTTGTTCATCTGCGGACAAGTAATATTGAACACCCATGTACCACACCCCGTTATAATCAGAAATACCATCTGCTGTACCTAGTATGGTCATAACTCCAGTAGGGTGAACTGGAGAGCAGTTGTTGTATGTGTCTGCGCCCATAGTTCTTGCAACTGCTCCAATGGCAGCTATTTCATCATTTAGCTGGCAAGCTAGCTCATAACAGAACTCACCACCTAATGAATATCCACAGGCATAGATGCGATCTAAATTAATGTTGTAGTCGGCCGATATCGAATCAATCATGGCGGCCACAAAAGGAACGTCATCATGTGTTGTCGGTTGTTTATGCATCCAGCTAGTCGAGCCTCCGTTTCCAGGGTCGGGAATTGCCTGAGGATATACCACGATAAAGTTTGCAGTGTCAGCAATAGGCGTTAGATCATTGATAGCAATGTTGCCCGCAATATCTCCACCACCACCATGGAAACTAAAGATTAGTGGAACGGCAGTTGTCCCATCATAAATTGATGGTATATAGACATCATATTCTCTTGCATTTCCATCAAATTGCATGGTTTCGTTTACGAAGGTCTGAGAAAAAGCCGTTGTGAAAAAGGTACTAAAGGCTAAAATTGAAAGTAATGATTTTGTTTTCATCTTACTGCTTATAAATTTAAGTATTCACTGTTATACCGTTTGAATCATTCGGTACCCTACCTTAATTTCAAATTCTTTTAAAAACCTTTGATTCATTACTCAAGGTTGCACAGTAATGTGCCACAATGTTTAAGTAAAATTAGGCATTGATGCTGAACTGCGCAACAGTGAATTTTGACCATGATGTTTGGGCTAGTTTTAAAACCTCATATTTAAAAAGAAATTTAAAGTAAAAGGGACGCCCAATACTGAATTTATTGAGCCGTCAGGAAAGTTAGCGTATTGATACAATCGAAAATTTTTAGCATTCAACAGATTAATAATTGAAACACCCGATTCAAATTTGGCTGTTTTAATGTTAAAATGGTACTGAAAAGTCGCATCTAGTCGGTTATAAGAAATTGATTTATTAAACTCCTTAAAGGAGTAATTAAAACCAGAGCCCCAAACATTTGTAATTGAAAAATAGAATGGTTTGAAATTCAAAGAAGCAGCTACTTTTAATTCATGACGTTGGTCGTGCAAAGCAGGTAAATATTTTCCTTGGGTCAATAGCTCAAATCGTTCATCAACTTTACTTAAGGAATAAGATGTCCATAATTGATGATTTTTTAGCCGTATTTTCATAAACACATCTCCACCAAATGATCTTGAATCACCTACTTCATCAAAGAAAGAAGAATCTTTTTCAAATCTCCTACTCATGTCTTTATTCAAAATGTAAAACCCTTCTACGCCTAAATCAAATTGTTTGGATAGATACGAAATCCCAATAACATTATGCATAGAGGATAGAGATAGATAGGTGTTGTCATCCAATAATTCCCAAACATTGCTTGAATTACCGTATTCGTCAATGACCATGATTTGGCCAACATATTGTTTGTAAATGCCCCATGCATAGTTAAAGTTGATTTTGTCTGTTAATCTGAACTGACCGTCAGATCGAGGTTGAAAATAAAGTTTTTCACTTTGAATTAGATAATCAGTTTTTAGACCTATCGTAGATGTAAATCTTTTACCGATTTGAAATTTGTCTTGAAAGGATAAATGGACATAATCCAAATACGAACTGCTTTGGTTTTTATTGAAAGCATTAATATCTGGATTAAACCGGACTTGATTTCGTTGATGTCCGAGAGACAATCGAAAACTTTGATTTCGCTTTAAAGGAAACGTGTGATCAATTTTTGACGCAACTGTCAAGATGTTGTTGTTCCACGAATTATTGCTCAGGAATGTATTATTGCCTAAGCTATCATCTAAATATAGAAAATTGCTGATGCTATTGTCGAAGTATGATTGTGCTACTTGCAGTTTAGATATTCCACCTTTATTCCATTGATGATGGTAAGTTAAACTGTTGCCGAATTGTATAGATGAGATATCAGCTTTGAAATTTTTTTCTAAGAGTTTGCTTGCGTCATAGAATTCATTATAGTTGTCTTTACTATAGATACTGCTGAAATTAAGTAAATCTCCGTTTTTGAAAGTGGAAGTGTATTTGAGATTTAAATCGTGGTAATCGTAATTTGATTTAATTGATTCATCTATTTGATTTTTGGTGAGAATATTGTTAAGGAGGTTCAAGTAGGAGTAGCGCCCTGATATTTGAAGGTTGGAATTCTTGCCAAAAAGAGGAATGTTGAGATAAGCATTTGCAACCTGTGTACTCAAATTCAGTTTTGCCTCAATGCTATCTCTATCTCCTTCTTTACCTTCTACCAGCATGATTCCGCCGACCCTATCTCCAAACTCAACATTGTATCCGGCCTTAAATACATTAATCTGTTTGACCATGGTTGGATTTACTCTTCCGATATTATCATTTAAGCCCGAACTGTTGAATAGAGTAATGCCATCAAAAAGAATCTGATTTTGTCCAGGATAACTTCCCCACATACTGTATTCTGAAAGTGATTCGCCAGAGGCTAGCACTCCTGGGTAAAGCTTTACATAGTTGAAAATAAGGTTATTTCCATCTCCTGGCACCTTTGTTGTGGCAACCTCATTGAAGATCATTTGACCTGCCATGCCTCCCACATTATGTCGCTCAATTTGATTTACCCTAGAAGGTTGTATAACAATTGGATTTAACTCAATTATACCTGGTTTTAGTTCAATTTGAATGTTGTTTGATGTGTGAAGGACTGTGTCTAATTTATAATAACCTAATTGACTAAAGAAACCTGTTGTTTCACTTCTTCTTAGTTTAATACTAAACTCACCCTTTTCATTTGAAATGGTTCGCCTTCCATCTAATGAAATTACGGTGAATGGAAGGGGTTCAAGTGTCCCCGATTCAACTACTCTTCCTTGAAACAGGTACCACTTAATTTCTGGCTTCGCGGATAATTCCGGTTCAACTTGTTTAGAACTGAAGACAAACACTTTACCAAATTGTTTAAGGTCGAGTTCACATTTGGAGGCGAGAAATTCCATGGCCTCTGAAATGTTTTGAAATTGTTGCTGCACTGTTATCTCACAGGTAGAAGATGTTTTTGAGCTGATTGAAACCTGAACATTATATCTGACATTGAGGTCAATTAAAATTTCATTTAGACTCTCATTAGTGTAATTCAACTTAACAGTTTGTGCATTTGTTTTTAATGCAACTATTAGAATCGAAATGACAATTAAATATCTGATGATGTTGCTATTGAATTACATAGGTAAAATTACTTATTTTCTCGTAATCTAAATCAAAGGTCAAACAGATCATCTCAAGAGCTTCTTCGGCTGAAATATTTCTATCAAACATTCCTGTGTAATTTAAATTATAGATGTCACTGTTCTTAACTTTAATATTAACGCCATATTGCCTTTCAAAATCATCAAATACTTTATCCAAAGCGGTTGTGTTGTAAATGAATTTTCCGAGCTTCCAAGATATGGCTTCATCTTCGGTGATAATAGACTTCTCCAATTCATTTCCGATTAATAAAGTATAATCTCCAGGTTTTAAAATTTGGGTACTATTAACATGAGACACCCTTACTTTTCCTGTGCGACAATACACTGTGTACTCATCATTTCTAGCGTAAATATTAAAGCTAGTTCCTAAAACTTGAGTGCTACCATTTGCCGAATTCACTTGAAATTTGTTGCCTTTTTTTACTTCGAAAAATGCCTCACCCTCCATCTCTAATTCACGACTGAAACTCCACCAATAAGGATGATAACTAATTGAAGTTTCCGCATTCAATAGTATTTGAGATCCATCAGGTAAAATGTGTTCGGTAAATTCACCTTTTTGTGAAGTAATATCAATACTATATATACGCATAAATGATAGGCTCCCTATCCCGATTAATAAGATGACTGCCGCCGCAACCTTAATCCATTTTAATTGGAATACGGTAGACTTTTTTTGTTGAGGTTCTTTATCAATTGACTTAGCTAGCTCTTCCCAAATATCTTCTTTTGGCCTATTGTGAGGAACCTTTAAATTTTCGAAGAAAGAAAACTCATCTTCATCAGATATGTTCGGATTTTTATTCATGGTTTATTTCTTTTCTAAGAAAAGCAAGTGCCAATGACATTCGTTTTTCTATGGCTTTAACACTCAGCTCTAGTCTTTCTGCAATCTCTTTATAACTCAATTGTTCCATCCTGTTCATGAGAAAAACTTCTCGTTGATTTTCTGGTAGTTCAGCTAAAATTTTTTCATAAGTGCATTTGAGCTCCTTATATTCTAGTTGTTCACTTGGTTGAATTGAATTATCAACATAATGTAAAGAAAGCTCCGTTTTTTGAAATTTTGAGCTTTTTCTGTGTCCAGAGATCCATAATTCTCGAGCTATTTTGTAAATCAAGCCTTTAGTCTTATTAGGGTGATATTCAAAATCTTTCTCCCAAAGTTTTAGATATGCGTCTTGTGTAATATCGGTTGCTAGGTCAGAATCACCGCATCTATAGTAAATGTAGTTTCGAACATTATCGAACCAGCTCTCAAAGCAGATTTTGAATTCTTTTTTTGTCAAAGGAAAAAAGTTAAGTGGTGCACTTAGGCACCACTTATTAATTTATTAGTACCATTCGCTAATTTTGAAAGTACTTTCGTCTCCTTTACTGTCTATTTTAGTACCTAGATCATCACAAGTTCCATCTCCAAAATCAACAGTAGCTAACCATTCTCCAGTTTTGATGTCATAGTATTTAATAATACCAGCAACAATAAATTCGCAATCATCCGTTTTTACTAATGGTTCAACAATTACTTTTTTAAAGTGCTCTTCTTTGCCATCCTTTTTTAAATCGCATTCTTCTTTTGACCCATCTTCTTTTTCCCACTCACCTTTCTTTGAATCATATTTAGAAAAATCAAATTTCCCTAAAAGATTACCGTCTTTTTCGTACGTAATAACACCTTGGGTATAAATTCCATCTACTTCATTCGATAGAGGTGTGGTTTCGGTCATTTGAAAACCAGATTCTGGCAATCTGATTGTTTGCGTCTCATTGGCAATATCCGATTCTAAATTACTGTTATTCCTGTCTTTATTACACGACATCATGCTAATAGAAAGCACTGCTGTTAATCCTAAAATTACTTTTTTCATTTCTTTTGTTTTAAAATTTGTAATTGATTTTAAAAGTATACCGCATGAAATGTTTGGCACCCTACTTTTTTTTGTAATAATCTCGTGATTATCCCTAACGTTTGGGTAAACAGCGTTTTAATGCTGTTTAGGTTTTGTTAGCTGCTTTTATTCTTTTATGAATTTAATTTGCTCTAAACTTCCGTTTTCCTGATTGATAATTTGAATAAGATAGATTCCTTTAGTTAAGTTTGACACATTTATTATTTCATTGCCCTCTAACATTTCGGTAGTTGTTATTATTTTCCCAGTAATATCAATTACATTTATTTCATAATTTCCAATTACTCCATTTATAGTTAGATAATTATTAACAGGATTTGGATAAACTTTGAATAACTCATTTGTATTGTCAGGTTCTTCAGTTGATAATGCTATGGAACAGTTAGCTGGAATAGAATCAGTATAGTATGCCGAACTGCAATTATCACAAAATACGCTTTTAAAAAAGCAACTAGCTCTCATGACTCTAAAATCAATTCCTGTATTTTCCTTGTAAATGCCATGACCACCAGTAGAGTCTACAGTAAGTTCTGAGCAAATACTATTTGATAAAAGTGTATCATGAATTACAGCAGAACCATACCTACCATTCGAATTACCAATGGGAGTAGTGTTATCTAATGCACCGTGGAAGGAAATCATAGGTATTAATTCGTTTGTTTCTATTGCTGCACCTAATGTATTACCCCAATTATTAAAAATGCCCTTGATTTCAAATTCATGGGTAAAATTATTACCAGAGGTATCAATACTTCCATAAGAAGTCTCATAAGTTGGAAATACTGAATTCCATTCGCTTTGGTTCATGTAATGTGTACCTAATGCGGTAATAGAACCTGCGCTTTGACCACCTATAAACATCCATGATGTATCGATTTGATAATCGTTGGCATTTTCAATGATGAATCGCATTGCGGCATTGGCGTCTTGTTGTGCCCTATAAATTGCAGGAGGTTGATTGGTTAAAGCAGAACCAGTTGTATCCCAGCCTAATCTGTATTGAAGTGAGGCAGCAACATAACCTCTCTTTGCAAATTCTTCACAATGTCTCGAAAGACCACTTTTTGAGCCGTTTTTGAAACCGCCTCCATGAATTAACAATATAAATGGTCTGCTCGATAGAGGGTCGATAGTAGTATCTGGATAATAAAAATCTAATGCTAAATCCTGAGAATTTCCTAACCAGTCAATAACATTTGTAGCATAAATTACACCGGTATCCACATCTATTTGGCCATCAGTGAAATACTCAACCTCAGTAAATCGATTGTCAGGTGTACAGTACTGAGAATACCCAAAAACCGGGCATAATAAAATTAAGACTAATAATATTCTATTCATTTTTTTTCTTTTTGATTGCAGCTAACGTTTGCCTAAAAATAGCAATTTATTGCGGCGTGAGGTGCGCTGGCAAAAAAGCCCCGGATATTGGCTGTCCGACCGAGTGATGGCACCCCAGGATACTGGACACGCCACTGGGCGGGA
>Ga0189274_100220_pt1 | contig 25268 bp, 22 predicted proteins | sample N5B1minimetaG_FD_130323 | JGI IMG/M metagenome (GOLD analysis project Ga0189274, IMG submission 130323) | Marine microbial communities from the Costa Rica Dome - N5 B1 mini metaG | ecosystem: Environmental > Aquatic > Marine > Oceanic > Photic zone | place: Costa Rica: the Eastern Pacific...
AAAAGACAATCGCAGGTACTGCAATTGCCTTTTCGTAAATAAAAAGTTCTATAGATTAACTGACTAAGGTCAATTAATATTTATCAGACAGCTACTTCTTTTTCCATCACTACTTTACCTTTATAGTAAAGTTTCCCTTCGTGCCAGTGCGCTCTGTGATATAAGTGCGGTTGACCTGTAGTAGGGCATGTAGAGATGTTGTCAGCAACTGCTTTTACGTGTGTTCTTCTCTTGTCTCTTCTCGTTTTCGAGATCTTTCTCTTAGGATGTGCCATTTTTCCTTATTTTAATTCTTGACTTAATCGTCAATTTCGTTTTTCAAATTTTTCAATGCTGACCATCTAGGGTCAATTTCTTCATTCTCTTCTTCAGTCGCCTCTGCATCTGGCGTAACCTCATGGTTTTCGACCATTAAGTAATTATCCATTGCATTCAGCATTTCTTGATTACATTTCCCTTCAGGATGAACTCTTTTTGAAGGAACTGCCAGGCAGGTCACTTCGTAAATTGGCTGTGAAACATCCACTTCGATTTCATTTTCTGGGAGAATTATAATTTTCTCATCATCTGAAACTCCATCTCCGAACTTGTATATCAATTCTTCTTCACCCTCAATTGACAGTAAAAAATCATCAGTACACTTGTCGCACATCAATTCAACTTCACCTTTTACATGGTAGTTAACAACTAACATGTTGGTTTTCTTTTCAAAATCAACAACGGCCTTTAAGTTAGCCACTTTGATCTCAGAGTAATCAAGCTGTTCAAAGAACTTATCTCCCACTTCAAAGACAAACTGATGAATTCCTTCTTTCAGTCCCGAGAACCTTATCACGTATTCACTCTTGCTCATCTCTCTGAAAATGGGAGTGCAAAGTTAGAAATAAAATTTTATACTACAATTATTATTTTGATGTTGTTTGTGGCTTTAAAGGATTTTCATGTAATTCTTTATAGCGTTTTCTATTTTTATAGACATCACAAGCAAGGTAATATGCGTTTCTAAACGACCTTTCACTGGCTTTGTTTTTCCCCGCAATGTCAAAGGCTGTTCCATGATCAGGCGAAGTTCTCACAATAGGTAGACCTGCTGTGAAGTTAACTCCTTCATCAAAAGATATAGACTTGAAACCCGTTAATCCCTGGTCGTGATACATGGAAAGTATTGCGTCAAATATTTTAACATTTGAAGAGCCGAAGAATCCATCAGCTGAATATGAGCCATAAATTAACTCTCCTTCATCCCTTAATTTGGTAATAACCGGATTTATAATTTCCATTTCTTCATCACCTATAGTTCCTCTGTCACCTGCATGCGGATTCAATCCTAACACAGCAATACGTGGTTTAGGAATTAAAAAGTCTTCACGCAGTGAAGCCAACATCATTCTCAATTTTCGTTCAACTGCCTCTGGCGTAACCAGTTCAGCCACTTTCTTAAGAGGCACATGCCCTGTCACGACTCCTACTCTTAAATCTCCTGCAACCATGAACATTAACATGTCATCTTTACCTGTTTTGTGCGCCAAATACTCTGTATGACCTGCAAATTCGAATCCAGCTTCTTTTACACAGTCCTTATTAATAGGTGCAGTTACAAGTACGTCAATTTTACCATCTTTTAAATCAGTCATTGCCGCTTCAAGCGATAGCAAGGCATATTTCCCGCCATTCTGATTCTTTTCACCCAACTCGATATTAACTTCTTCAGACCAGCAGTTAATCACATTCACCTTTTTGGGTTTAGCCTCAGCGGCATTTTTAACTGCTAGGTAATTAAAGTCTGGTTTTCCGCTCACCTTTTTATGAAAGGAGATTGCTTTGGAAGAACCATAGATAACCGGAATAGAATTGGCATATATTTTTGGATCTGAGAGTGTTTTAATAATCACTTCTAAACCAACACCGTTGATATCTCCAATTGTAATTCCGACTTTTATTTGTTGCGCCATTATTTTGCTTTTCTCTTTAAGTATTCTGTCAACATTCTCACTCCTGCTCCTGTTCCCCCTTGTCCTCTGTAACTATCTTTTTTATGACTAAATGCCGGGCCAGCTATGTCAAGATGGATATAAGGTGACTTGGTAAAATGTTCTAAAAATTTACCCGCGGTTACCATTCCCGCATAAGGGCCACCTAAATTCTTGATATCTGCAATTGTAGATTTCAATTCTGCTTTGTAATCGTCCCAGAAAGGAAACTGAACGAGTCTGTCATTCGTATGGAAACCTGCTTCAATCATAGCATCCATTTCTGCTTGATCTGCATTCCCCATAATACAGGTTGCAAAAGTACCTACAGCTCTTGCAGCAGCGCCGGTCAAGGTAGCTGCATCAACTACCAACTCAGGTTTGAACTTATCACCATAGGATAAAGCATCTGCCATAACCATTCTTCCTTCTGCATCTGTATTTAAAACCTCAACAGTCATTTTGTTGAACATGGTGATGACATCACCAGGTGCATAAGCTGCTCCGCCAGGTCTATTGTCTGTTGATGGAATAAGCGTGATGATATGAAGTGGCAATTCAAGTTGAGCTGCAGCATAAGTAGTGGCTACCATGCAAGCTGCTCCACCCATGTCACTTTTCATAAAATCCATTGAATTAGGTGTAGGCTTTAAACTCAACCCACCCGTATCATAAACAATACCTTTTCCTACAAATACAATCGGCTTTTTATTTTTAGCGTTTTTAGGCTTGTATTCCATTACTGTAAATGTTGGTGGATCAATCGATCCTTTATTTACGGCCAACAATCCTCCCATTTTTAGGGATTCTATTTTTGACTTCGTAAAAACATCTACTTTGATTGCTGTCTTACCACATTTCTCTAAAATCTCATTTCCTAACTGAACTGCTGTAAGATATGACACCGGTTCATTCACCAAATCCCTTGCCCATGAAACCGCATCAACTATCGTTGTAACCTCATCTATTTTAACAGATTTGTTAGTGGTGTAAACCTCCTTCAGCTTGGAGTCTTTTTTATCGGTGAAGTACTTGTCAAATCGATAAGAAGCCAAACAGAATCCTTCTAAAAACAAGCTTACAGCTTCAGCTGAAGTTCCGTCAACTTGGATACTCTCTACTTGGTCTTTGCACTGCTCGTAAACGGCAGCACCAAAAGTTCTCACTGCTTCTCGATCAGTAGCTTCTTTCATTTTTTTGTAATGAAAAACACCAAAGAATTCACCGAAATTAATCTGTGTGTATTTCCCTGAAGTTTTAACCGCTTCTGATACCAGCTCTTTTTGTGATTTATTTAGTTTAAGCTTGTCTATTTCTTTGACCGACTTTACTAAATGAATACGGTTTATTGATTTGCTTTTTCCTGAATATTTTGGAAGAATTGACATGTCTTTGATTTTGGACTTTAAAGTTAGTGGTTTTTTTAAGAAGATGAATTCAACTAAATGCGGTCTTTTTGCGTTATTTTAGTACTGGGCTAAACATTTTGATAACTTTGTTACTACTGCCCAAAATGCAAATGACTTTTAAGAAACTGACATACCTTTTGATTTTTATCTTCTGTGTTTCAAATGCATACGCTACACACAACAGGTCAGGTTCTATCACTTATCGTCACATTTCTGGATACACTTATGAGTTCACAGTTACAACTTGTACCAAGACCTCAAGTGAAGCAGATAGACCAGAACTTGAAATTGCATGGGGAGATGGTACAATTGATACTGTGCCTAGGCAATTACCCATCCAATTTTTGATTGATGACGTTCAGAAAAACACGTATGTTGCGCAACATACCTTTACTGGTCCTGCAACTTACATTGTGAGCGTTGAGGATCCTAACAGGAACTCAAATGTTTTGAATATCACCAATTCAGTTGATAAAGTCTTCTGTATCCAAACTGAAATAGTGATATCACCTTTTATTGGTAGCCCAAATAACTCTGTTGTTATTGAAGACTGTCCTTGTCCCGAATACGCCTGCCTGAATAAGCTCTATTGCTACAATCTTTCTGCATATGACCCTGATGGAGATAGCCTCAGCTACTCTTTAGTTCCTTGCCGAGGGGAAGATTGTCTTGAGATGAGTATTCCAGAAATCTACGAGTACCCAGATGATGTAGGTGGCGGAACCATGACGATTGACCCTGTTTCTGGAACCTTGTGTTGGGATGTTCCCACTATTCCCGGAATTTACAATTTGGCCATTAAAATTACTGAATGGCGAAACGGATTTTACGTGGGTTCAGTAGTTCAGGATATGCAATTAACCGTACAAAGTTGTAACAACGATCCTCCAGTTATCATAGATGTTGCTGACACCTGTGTGTTTGCAGGAACTAATGTAAACATCCCTTTCACAGCCACAGATCCAAACCCCGGTGAAGTGATCACAATCTCTGCTACTGGTGCGGTGTTTAATGTTGGGAATAATACAGCCACCTTTGTGGGTGCATCTAATGCCGATAGTGTTACCGGTAATTTTTTATGGGACCCAGAGTGCTCTGATGCATCAACAAATTACTACACTGTTATTATTCATGCCATGGATAACAACCAAACAGTTTCACTTGAAGACCTTTCAACTTTCAGAATTAAAGTTGATATTCCGCCACCAACAAACTTAACCGTCAATCCGCTTGCAAGCACCATGCAACTTGATTGGGACGCGAGTACCTGTACAGGTATTAGTTATTACAATATTTACCGCAGCCTTGACTCTACTGATCTGGATGAAGACTGTTGCTCACAAGGTGCGGCACTAAATATTGGATATGAATTAATCGGCACTTCTACTACTACTGATTACACAGATGCAAGCACACTAATTGTTGGAAATCAATATTGCTACCTAGTAACCGCGGTGAATGCTGCTGGAGTTGAATCTTGCATTTCAAATGTTGATTGTGCAAGCTTAAAGTTTGAAGTACCTGTATTAACACATGTGTCAGTTGAAGCTACAAATGCCACGAATGGAATCGACACCATAAAATGGAGTTATCCTAAAGAATTAGACACCCTTATTTTCACTGGTCCTTATTCTTACCAATTGTATCGCTCAACTGGTATCGGAGGTGGAACCGAATCCTTAGTGCACACGACACCGACCTCTGCCTCAATCACAACAGCTGACACAATTTTTGAAGATACTGGACTCAACACAACTGATAATCCGTATACCTATCGTGTTGAATTATACAACAACGGAAGCTTAGTTGGATCTTCTATTCCGGCAACATCAATCTTCATCAATTTAACTCCAAATGACAATCAACTCTTTATTGATTGGGAAGAGTATGTACCATGGAACAATTCTACTTATGAAATTTACCGAGAATCGGCACCGGGTAACGGAACATTTAATTTGATAGGAACAACAAATTCTATCGGATACACTGACACTGGATTGGTCAATGGAGAAACGTATTGTTACCGAATTAAAACGATCGGCTCTTACTCCTCAGATGGCATTGTTAGTCCGATTGAAAATTGGTCGCAAGAGGTATGTGGTGAACCAGTTGATTTGACTCCTCCTTGCCCGCCAGTGCTCTCTATTGATGCTAATTGTGATTTAGAAGAAACTTACTTGAGTTGGACCAACCCTAACAACTCCTGTGCGGATGATGTCACACGTTACAATCTTTATTTTGCACCGTTTGAAGGAGATTCGTTAGAATTATTGACCAGCTTTGATTCGCAATTTGACACCAGTTTTGTCCATGCTGATAGAGGCTCAGTGGCAGGATGCTATTATGTTACTGCCTTAGACTCCATTCAATACAACAATGAAAGCGAGCCATCAAACATTGCTTGTATTGATAACTGTGCCGGATATTATGAACTGCCAAATATTTTCACCCCAGACGGATCTGGAACGAATGATTTGTATCATCCTTTATTGCCATACAAATTTGTAGATAGTATAGACTTAAATATTTTCAATCGTTGGGGAGAATTGGTATTTGAAACAACAGACCCCGACATCAATTGGAACGGGTTTAATTTAGAAGGTAAAAAATGTAATGATGGTGTTTACTTTTTTAGTGTCACCGTTTACGAAATAAAACTAAATGGACTTGAACCACGTTCTTTCCAAGGAAATATTACCATTATAAATTCACATTAGAGAATGTTTACAGGAATCATTGAGGCATTAGCCAAGGTTGAAAAAATTGAAGACGAACAATCTAACCGACATTTTACATTTTCAGGACCTTTTACGAACGAATTGAAGATTGATCAAAGCGTAGCACATAACGGATGCTGTCTAACGGTAGTTGCGATTGACGGTGACCAATACACTTTAACAGCCATTGAAGAAAGCTTGAAAAAAACCAATTTAGGAGATTTACAAGTAGGTGATGTTGTCAACGTGGAGCGTTGTATGCAAATGGGTGGCAGACTTGATGGACATATTGTTCAGGGCCATGTAGACACTACTGGAACTTGTGTTGAAATCAATGATTTGGACGGAAGTACCGAATTTGTTTTTGAATACGATTATGATGAAGTTACAGTTCCGAAAGGGTCGATCACAATAAATGGAGTGAGCCTGACTGTAGTGAGATCTGAGGATCGGTTATTCTCCGTACACATCATTCCATATACCATTGAGCATACTAACTTTCACACGTTCAAAGTAGGAACAAGGGTAAATCTCGAATTCGACATTATTGGGAAATATGTCAAGAGAATGATGGATCAACGCTCTTAGGGCAGTTCAAAGAAAACCTCCGCGGCTGTTTTTGCAATAATGAGTTCAAAGTTCTCATCAAAAGCAGGTTCACCATATTCATCATACAAATACGCTTCATATCTAATGGCTTTAAGTTTTCCTTCTACTAAACTAAATTCATCCCATTCATCAGAAGTGATTGCTTTACCAGAATAGTCTACAAACATTTTTCCTTTATCAGTAGATAAGCTCAGGCCAAAGCCTAAATCTTCAATTTGCTTAAAATCATAATGATCCAAAAAGGAGATTGCCTTGTAATTACTATCTAATACAAAATAACGGGCCTGTTTTTCGCCTTCAAGAACAGGGTATCCATATTCATCTAGTTGAGCATATCCTTCGCCTGTTTCTTCATAGACAAAATGGCCAGAACAATCTGCTGATTTGGCTATAAAAACGCTACCAGTTTTGCTCAACTCAGCATAATACGGAGTCACTTTTGACCATGGCCTCTCTTTAGTTTTTCTCCAAATTGCGCTGGATTCTGAATCCTCAAGAAAATACAGATAATGCTCACCCCAATAATCATAAACCTCTTCTTCATATCGATAATGATCATTAATAAGTAGATCTCCGTTTTGCAATTGTTGGAGCGTAAAAAAAGATGCTGTTCTATTTTTGTCACACTGTTCTATGACACTATCGGTCACCAAAATTGTGTCATTCTCGGTTAATCGACTTACTTCAAAGCATTCACCTCCTTGAGGTGATTTTATCATCAAATTGATTTGATCTGAAAACTTCAAAGGGAATTGCTTTCCATTGAGCATGAATTGCCAATTCTTTGCGGTGTCAAGTGTCACTCTATACTGTCTGGGCTCAGCCGAATAAATGAACTCTGCTTCTACTACCTCACAAGGAACGTAATAATCTTCAGTCCACCAGCTCAACAACTTCATACTTGCCGTATCTTGAAACAAGGCGACAATGTTGGTAGAACCTTGTGATGTCATCTGAATTGGCAGTTCTACTTTCTTCATCTCGGGTCCCGCTATAAAACTGTTGACATCCTCATAAAACCTTGAATCTTCAACAACTTTTTCTAGTTCACCGACTTGGTTAAACAGGCACCAATCATCATCAAACTCCCCTTCACTTCCTTGCATTAACTCGCTGTTATAACGGTTAACTAAATATCCTTGAGGAATCATTTTAATCTCCCCATACTCAGGTTTAAGAATCCATCTATTGGACTCAAGTGAGAAAACTCCAGAATTAGGAAATACGGCACCATCATCTTCATATAGGATTTCACCTGTCTCCCAATCATAGGCAGGTTCTCCATATTCATCAATCTTCTGATAAGGATAAAAAATCACTTCGTTGATGACCGTCAATTCTTGATTTTTATTTTCAAAAAAACCAAATTTATAGACATCCCCTCCGTAATACATCCCTTCAAATTCACCACTGAACTTTTCCCACTTATCATTTGATGATTTCGTCATCAAAAAAGGATTATTCACCTCAGTAAATTCATCAAAGCCCTCCAATTCTTGATTCCATTCTAAAAAATGCATTTGTGCCTTATCATCTTTAAATGCAATAGCACTCTGATCAGGAGCGACTTGAACAAACTGATGTTTGACTTCAAGAATAGTGTCATGCTTCAAAAAAGGGTATCCATTTTCAGATGGGCTAAACAGGTCTAACTCTATTAGCCCAAACTGACCATCATTTTCAATCGTTAAATAAGTTTCGTTTTGTTCAAAAAGTTGTTGGCCAAAGATTAATTGATAAGCCTCATGATTGTCATGAATACTCTCTTTTACTTTTTTCAACTCTTCTCCTGAATCCTGGAATAGGTCATACGAACCATAAAATACTTCTTGCGGTAAATAATACTCTTCATCCAGAGAAACCGTCACTACAGAATCGTCCTTTTTGCACAACCAAAAATCACCAATTGTATAAAGTTCTTTGTATTGATTTGGAATAACCCATCTTTTTTCACGCTTATTGTAGATGCCGCTTTTCTGAAATCCTAATCGCAAATAACCACTTGAATCAAACTGATTTTTCCCATAATCAGTCACGAGATAATTGTCAGTATTTAACCGGCGAATGCTAAAACCGTTTACGCCATTTAAATACTCTGCACCATCCTTGTAAATATTGGAACCATGTTCGTAAACAATGATGCCTTTTTTTGATATTTTGACATACCAATCCCTTTCATTTAGCGGTAAAATACTCGCCTTTGATTTTTTAAATATCGGATCAGCTGTTGTTACGTCTATAAGAGCAGATTTTTTACCCTTACTCACAAAAACCAAGGAAGAATCTTGATTGAATTTTACTGTATCCCATTTTTTTAGGAATTTCATTTGAGCTGAGCCATCAGTCAAAATGGCAATACATATCAAGAATAGTAATTTCTTCATGAGCTGTGAAAGTAAATCAAAAATAGAATTTTCAAGGATATAATGTGTTTATTCAAAATAGTTAGCACAAATAATTCAAAAGGCATTACGAATAAAAAGCTGTGGACAACTTTAGCATGGCTTTTGCAGGTGTAACACCAGTCCCACCTAAATTTGTGATGATGAAAATTAATTTCGCCATAGGATTTTTACTACTTCAACTTTCTGTTTTTTCGCAGAAGGATACTGTTCAAATTGGGTTAGACTCATATGTTGTCATTGATTCTACTTCTACTGTAGATATCGATTCCTTGCTCAATATTGAACCTCAAATTATTCGAGATTACAGATGGTACAAAGAACGGTATGGCGAAACTGATTTAATGTACAAAGTCACTGATAACAAGGGTAATGGATTTGACAGTTTGTACGGCACACGAAACATGCGACCAATTTTGCACGGGGTGGCTTATCGCGGTGGAGCAAATAATTATTATCACAAAACCAACAAACGTAAAAACCAAAACGCCATTCCGCTTGACGGGATGCACAATTTGTGTCAAGAAGGCTTTTCTGCTGGTGTATATCTGTATCGTCAAAACTTTGAAGAGTCACCGATAGGAGACACTTGTTCTTGTGTCGATAATAGTTGGAATAAATTTGATTACTATCAATATGACTATTATGATTCAACACATGTATACGAAATGTTGAAGATGACTCACAAAGCAGCAACTGACCCTGAAACTGGGCCAGTTTATTTGCACTGCTGGAATGGATGGCATGCGTCTGGCTTTATTTCTGCTGTTATACTGAAACAATTTTGTGGCTATTCAAGTTGGGATGCTGTGAATTATTGGGATTTAGGAACAGATGGCGCAAATACTTCCCCAAGATATCAGACACAACGTGAGCGCGTAAAAGCATTTGAGCCGTATCCAGAATTTATGATTTCGGATTCATTGAAAAATTGCTTGTGTCCGCCAATGCCAGAAAACATTGATAGTTCACAACTGCACATTGAGATTGAACACTTGGTTATTGTTCCTGAAGCGATTCCGGTTGGATTTGATATTGTACTATACAACGTTAAGTTTGGCCCAGGCAAAACAACCTTTTATAACATTGCCGGTAATGCAGACATCATTGACCTCAAAAAAGCATTGGATGCAGATCCGAACTTAGTTGTAGAAATAGGGGGATACACAGATAATTCAGGTTCTCACGCCAAGAATGTTGACATATCAAATAGAAGAGCAAAATTTGTCTATGATCATTTGATTGAATCAGGATATGCTCCTGAAAGGTTGAGCTACAAAGGATACGGTCCGGCAAAACCAATCTATTCAAACCGCTACAAATCAACAAGAGAAGGTAATCGCCGAATTGAAATCAAAGTTGTGAATAAAACCGTGCATGGCGGCAATCAACTGGTAGACGAATCGATTTATGATGATGCTAATGTGGTAGACTTTGAACAACTGGAGCAATCTTATCTATCTTACTTTCTAAAGCATCAAGGAGAAGAGGGTCTGGGTAGCACATATATCGTTGACTCTCTCATATTTGCATCCAGCAGTGACGTCATTCCAACAGAAAGTTACGGAGTTGTTGTTTTGAACGAGTTGATTGAATACATGAACAAAAACAAATACGCTAAGATTCAGATCAATGGCTATACTGATTCTTCTGGCATCAAAGAGAACAACGACACCTTGTCTATGCGCAGAGCTGAAGCCGTGTTCAATTATTTAGTTGAGAATGGAATCTCTGCAAGCCGAATGATTCACAAAGGATGGGGACAAGATAATCCTATCGCTCCAAACCGCTACAAATGGGGAAGAGATATCAATCGCCGAATTGAAATTGAATTTGTTGGAGATTAATCAGATCGGATACAATTCTACAACACTAGAAACCCTAATAGCAAAACCGCACAAGGATACAGTAATACCAAACACAACATTCGCGAAAATGTAAAGATGGCAGTTGGACGTTTAAAGAAATAGACCAACACTGGAATCAACAATGCTATTTGCAGGTAGGGAAACCAAGTGTAAATATTTAAGGCGCGGATAGCCGATCTTCGAGTTGGTAAGCCGCTTTCACTTGAAGCTGCCGCCTTTTGAGTAAAGGTGAGCTTTTTTGGTTGCTGAAAAACACTCGAGTACACCAATTCAAAACTCGTTTCATCAAATCCGAAAAGGTCTTGAAAATGAACTCCAAACAAGGCGTTTTCCACCCAAATTGATTGGTAATCTATTGCGTACAACTCACGATTAAATTCGTATTCATGCTCCCCCACCTTTCTGGTTTTTCCATCTACCAATGTATCGACAGTAGTCAGTATCATCAATAGCACACAAAAAAACATTCCGCCTTTAAAGACCTGCCACCAAGTACCAGAAGTTAATTGGTTGAAATATTCTAGTTCTTTTTCTTTTGCTTCAATCTTAAGCTGCTCAGCACGCTCTTTCATTTTTTTGAGGCGCTCTACTTGTTCTTGATTCATGTGTTAGAGATATTGGGTTAAATTCAAAGTTTACTAATTTAGGAATATAATCACCAGGGTTGAAATTTAAAGCGACTATGAACCAACAAATAGAATTTAATCCAAATCGCTATTTTGCAGCAGTCATCTTATCCTTACTTCTAGTTTCAGGAGGAATGTTATTATTCATTAAACCAGATGTAATTCATAGTTTACCCATGAGTGCGGCAAGAATTCAGCAATTGGGCCTTGCCATGAGTATCATTTTCTTGGGATTGCTCGTGTTTGTAATTATCAAATTAGCGCGCAATAAAGTTGCCTTTGAAATCACCAATGAGGGCATTCAAGATTTTGCAGGCGGAATCAAGGCGGGTTTGATTGAATGGAAAGACATCTCTCATTTCACTATTCGAAAACATATGGCGATTCCCTTTGTTGTTGTGCACCTTAAAGATGAACAAATCTTGCTTGATCGAATCAATAAATTACAAAAAAGACTTGTTCAAGAAAACTCCAAAACGTTTGACTCACCCTTGGCAATTAATGCAACCATGTATAAGTGTTCCTTTGATCAGTTTCACTTTATGCTAGAAGAAGCTGCAAAAGAAAAAGGTATCGAATTTCAAATCGAATAAACTTTCTCTTTTCTTAGTTGTTCTTTGAGTACTATGGCAGTATTTCAATTTCACAAAGAGCAAAGAATTCCGGCTACGGTTGATGAAGTTTGGGAATTCATTTCATCACCTAAAAATCTGGCACGAATAACACCAGATTCTATGGGGTTTGAAATTACCACTCCTTACCTCTCAGATAAGATGTATCCTGGAATGATTATCACCTACAAGGTGAGTCCAATGATGAACATTAAAATGACTTGGGTCACTGAAATCACACATGTAGAGGAGAAAGAATATTTTGTTGATGAACAGCGAGAAGGCCCTTATAAAACATGGCATCACGAGCATTGGTTAAAACCAATTGAAGGCGGAGTACTCATGGAAGACTTAATCACCTATCAACCACCAATGGGCGTTTTTGGCAAGGCTGCAAATGACTTGTTTATTCGAAAAAAACTGGAAGAAATATTCGAATATAGACGCTTGGCGTTAATTGAAATTTTCGGATCTTTTACTGAAAAATCAGCATGAAAATATCCATCTTTTGGTTCAGAAGAGACTTACGCTTAAGCGATAATGTGGGCCTTTCAAAGGCCTTAGAATCTGGTCTACCTATCTTACCCATTTTTATTTTTGACGAGCAAATTTTAAATGAGCTGGATGCTGATGATGCGCGGGTCAATTTCATTTATGACCAATTGCACGCTATCAACGAACAACTGAATAAAACCAAATCTGGCCTAAAAATTTACAAAGGGTCACCTCATGAAATTTGGAAAGATTTGGTAGCAGAGTATGATATTGCGCAAGTTTTTCTGAACAAGGATTATGAACCTTATGCCATCAAAAGAGATCGTCAAGTAGAAGACTTTCTGGCAGAGAAAGGAATTCAGTTCAAAGCGTTCAAAGACCAAGTTATTTTTGAAGAAGGAGAAGTTGTGAAAGATGATGGTAAGCCTTACACCGTTTACACGCCTTTCAAGAATAAATGGCTACAACACCTAAAGCCCACTGATCTCGTTGAGGCCAAACCAGAGATAGATCATTTTCTGCCGCGCCAAAATGATTTTCCATCTAAAAATGAGCTCGGTATCCAACCGTCAGAAATAAAAGTTGTACCCTTTGATTTGAAAGCTATTAAAGATTATGCAGTGCAACGAGACTACCCTCAAATTGATACCTCATATTTGAGTCCGCACCTACGATTTGGTACAATCGGAATAAGGGAACTCTTCAATATGATTCCTAAAAATGCAGAGGTATTTAGAAGTGAATTAATTTGGCGTGAATTCTTCATGCAGATTCTTTATCACTTTCCGAAGTCAGTGCACACGAACTTCAAGTCAAAATATGACGGTATTGAATGGCGGAATAATGAGGAAGAATTTAAGGCATGGTGTGAAGGAAAAACAGGATATCCTCTGGTAGATGCCGGAATGCGACAATTAAACAAAACAGGTTACATGCACAATCGAGTGAGAATGGTGACCGCAAGTTTTTTAATCAAGCATCTATTGATCGATTGGCGCTGGGGAGAAGCGTACTTTGCTAAAAAATTACTCGATTTTGAACTATCATCTAATGTAGGAAACTGGCAGTGGGCAGCAGGAACAGGATGTGATGCCGCGCCCTATTTCAGGATTTTCAACCCAATTGAGCAATTAAAAAAGTATGATAAAAACTTGACTTATGTTCGCCAATGGGTGGATGACTTTGACGAGTTAACCTATCCGCAACCAATCGTTGAACATAAGATGGCGAGAGAGCGTTGCTTAGAAGCTTACAAAGCAGGTATAGCCGTAGCTGAAGAAGCTTAACTAAGTAGGCTTCACCTCTGTTATCTCTCCATTTTCAGAAATAATGTATGAAAATGATTCCACCTCTTCTTCTTCGAAATAAGTGAACTTTTTCAGTTGTATGCCATCCTTACTCACTTCACTCTCTTTAAACACGAAACCTTCTGCTATTTCGTCATACCCAATCTACAAAGCATCTACAAAAGTGTAATCAGGCTCATAGGTAACGAGATAAGTTGACATTTCATTTTGAGAAGGATAAGTCACAAACACATAACTCAAGTAATCAGCAGATAATTCCATAAACCCCTCTAAGTAGGTTTCAGCTGTTAAATCAAGGCCAGCTTTGTCTAGGGAAAAAGAAACTTTCTCTTCATCTCGTAAGGGGAAATAACCTTCATATTGATCAAATGCATAATTGGCTTTGAAAGGAACATCAACTGGATAAACTTGATTGTGAATATTGATGCAGGTATTGAGATCAGCTCCCAAAGCGCTTTCTTCTAACTCAGCTTCGTTCAAATCAACACTAGAGGTATCAACTTCTTGTTCAACTTGCTCATCACTTGCTTCTGTTGAATCGTTACAGGCAGTTAAAAAAAATGCCATAATTAGGGCCGGAAGGGTAAAATTGATCTTCATAATGTCTTGCTTTATCCCTCTAAAAATAATTGAATTTCTCGTATGATTAGAACTTTTTTATCCAAGCTCTCGCTTGCTTTTCATTTGAAAACACTTTGGTGGGATAATTCAATTGAGCAAACAAGGAATATAAATTCCCCAAGAATACCTGATGTTTGGTGTGTAAAACGAGCGCTTCGCAATAAATAAGTTTTGATCGTTTTTGATTTTCAGTTTGAGCAAACAAACGGGCCTCTTTCGTCATGTCTGTTTGTTCTCCTGCAATGATGAGCTTGTGTAGTTTACGACCCTCAGTAAATTCATCATAAGCTAAAAAGTCTTCTTTCATTTGCGCTAAATCAATAGTGATATTATCTGCATACTGAAGTCTTATGGTACTCAAATCGAGAAATTCCATGGTACATGAACCGGTATCTATTGCATTGATTTTATGAATCATCTTAATCCATAAGATACAAATTTTCCGATTTTATTCAAAATGCTGTAACCAATGAGCTCAGCGCCTTTATAAAATAAAAGGCGTAAGATGAGATTGATAATAATTGGGTTGCTTGTAAGTTTTCATTCGGTTGGATTTACAGCGAAAATGTCTGATGAGGCATCTGAGAAAATGGAACGATTGTTTGCTTGCGGGGCAGACACTGAAAATGGGTTTAATGGGTGGATGATTCATGGCCTAGATGAGAACGTGAATACTTATTTTGATTTCAACCAATTAGAATTCTACACTCATGAAGGTGGTTTCTATCAAGTTTCTATCACTAAAAAACTTGATCAGATGGTTGGATTTTCTGATTTATCCATCCAAACAGCTATTGCTGAAAGCAATAATTGCAACATTGAAAATATTACAGCTCAAGTATCTGCAGATGGCAAAGAATGGGTGTATTTACAAGAGAACCTTTTACACGAAAGTGCACTGCTTTGTTCCAATAAAATGAATTTTCAATTCTTGAAACTATCCAGTAACATCAGCTTCTCTCGAAACGGGAGGGTACGCGTAGGTGCAGTAAAAGTATACGGAAGTACAACTTATCATAAGTTGAAACTGAAGTCGCTCAATGAAACCCAGGAGTCAGAGATGTCAAATAGCCACCAGAACACACAAGAGGACTTTCATTTTTTCAGTCATGATAAACAACTACACATTGAAACGCAAAGTGATGATGCCTATCTTCTAGAGATCTACAATTCAAAAGGATTAAAGGTGAAAAAATCTATAGGTTTAGGTAGCGAGCGCTTTGATGTTTCTCATTTGCAAGACGGTATCTATTTTGTCGTCATCAAGCAAAAGAACAAAGCCATGATAACAAAAAAAGTAGCGTTTTAACGCTACTTTTTTTTATTAAAACAATGCCTTGAATGCGGCATATCTTTCTTCAAATTTTCCTTTCCCTGGACAGTTTAAATCTTGTGCCCATTTGTGGTAATTTTCTATTCTGTTGTCTGGACTCGGGTGAGTACTCATAAACTCTGGTGGTGTTTGAGAACCAGATGCTGCGATCTTTTCAAAGAATCCTGCACCTCCATCTGCTGCCCATTCAGTTTCACACAAATAAGCAACTGATTTTCTATCAGCTTCTGTCTCGTGAGCTCTTGAGAACTTCAATCCAATCAAACCTGTAGTGATTTGAGCTAATGCGGATGAATCACCTAAAACAGCACTCAATAATATTTGCAGCCCCATTTGCTTTTGCATTTGTCTGATGGAGTGTCTTAAGTCTGCGTGTGCCATTTCGTGTCCCATCACACCTGCCAACTCTGCTTCGTTATCTAAATACTTAATGATACCCGTGTAGAAATAAATATAACCTCCTGGAGTACAAAACGCATTTAATGTTTCATCATCCTTAATGATTCTAATTTGCCACACAAAATCGTCTTTGTGTTCAACTTTGCCTGTTGCTAATACTTTATCTCTGATACCATAGATGTATTTGTAAGCTGCTACGTTTGAGGCAGAATCTAAGATTGGATACTCAGAGGGATTGCTTTCAATCTCTTTAGCAACTTGCGCCCCTAATTGAATATCTTTCTCAACAGGGAACAATTGCATACCAGCATTTGGCTCGTCATCTGAACCCCCTTTACCGATTCCACAAGCTGTCATAAAAGCTGCAGCTACCACCAAAGGAACAATCAATTTTCTTGTTTTCATTTCGCTTAATTTATGTGCCGACAAACTTATTAAAGTTTACGGTATGAACAGTTAATACTCTGTGAATTATCCAAATTAGTCGACAGATGACTACAGCCACCATTCTAGTTTCATAATGGTATAGATACAGCCAAATCCAACTAAAATACCCAGCAATACCTCTTGCAAACTATGTGCCTTAAGATAAACACGTGCAGTAGCAACTAATCCTCCCAACACAATCATGGGGTAAACAATCATAAAAGGCGCCTCAGCTTGTGTTTGAAAATAGGCAATAACTGCTGCAATAACACCGAATATGGCTACAGCATGAAGGCTAATCTTTACTTGAGTATTGATGATTAAACAAACGACAAAAGTGACAATGATTCCCCATAAAAAACTCATGAGTGCATTGTGCTGCAATAGGGGATCCATTCTGAATCGTAGGAAAAAGTATGCTAAGCCGAAGTAAAAAATGACCAATACAAATGGGTACGTTCTTTCTTCTCTAGTTTCTAAATTCAAAGAAGTCACCATTTGCGTGCGCTTCATAATAAAGAGTGATACTAGCGGAGCCACGCAGGTCAACACCCCCAAAATTAACGCTAACTGTTCTTTAATCTCAGGATTAAAAAAGTACATACTGTCTCCTAAAAAAAGTGAATTAGGATAGGTTGGTACCCAGAAAAAAATGGCAATGGTGGCCATTGGTAAAAAAAGGGGATGAAAAAGGTAAGAAAGGATGTTAGAAAATAACTTCATCTTACAGCTCTTTTCTCAGTCTTGCTACAGGAATATTGAGCTGCTCGCGGTATTTGGCTACCGTACGTCTGGCAATATTATAGCCTTTTTCTTTCAGCAAATCGGTTAGTTTCTGATCTGTCAATGGCTTGCGCTTGTCTTCACCATCAATTGCATCTTCCAAAATTTTCTTCACCTCACGCGTAGATACTTCTTCGCCACTTGATGTAGAAAGTGATTCAGAAAAGAAATACTTCAGAGACATAATACCGTAAGGTGTTTGGATATACTTACTGTTTGCCACACGAGAAATGGTCGAGATGTCCATACCTACAATGTCTGCTATATCCTTCAAAATCATTGGCTTCAATTGTGTCTCATCTCCTGTCAAAAAATATTCTCTTTGGTAATCGAGAATTGCCTTCATGGTGAACATCAATGTTTGTTGACGTTGGTAGATCGCATCAATAAACCATTTTGCTGCATCCAGCTTCTGCTTCACAAATGTCAATGCCTCTTTATCCGCTTTAGAACTTTTTGCGCCTTCAGCATAATTTCGGAGCATGGTTTCGTAAGTTTTAGAAACCTTTAATTGCGGTGCATTTCTACTATTCAATGAGAGACTCAATTCGCCCTCATCCTCTGTCAGTATAAAGTCAGGTATAATTTGTTGGATATTTCTTGAATTAGTAGACTCTTTTAATGAGTTACCTGGCTTTGGGTTCAGACGTGTAATCTCTTCAATGGCCTCTTTTAAATCTTCATCTGAAATTTCAAACTTTGATTTAATCTTGTCATAGTGCTTTTTAGAAAATTCATCAAATGAACGTTCCAATATCTTTTTAGCAGTATATACGGCAATATCACCATGGTGTCTTCTTTCTAATTGCAAAAGCAAGCACTCTCGAAGATCTCTTGCACCCACACCTGCAGGCTCAAAATCTTGTACTAAAAACAGTACATCTTCTACTTCTTCTTCAGTTGCCATGACATTTTGCGTAAAAGCTAAGTCATCTACAATGGCCTCAATGTCTCTTCTCAAATATCCATCATCATCAATATTTCCGATAATGTTCTCGGCGATTGAGCGCTCTTTTCCAGTCATTTTTCTCAAGCCCAGTTGACTCTTTAAAATTTCATGGAATGATGTTCCTCCAGAAATTGGAACGGCTTTTTCATCATCATCAGCGCTGTAGTTTGATGTTGCCGTTTTGTATTGTGGCAAGTCATCATCTAGATAATCGTTGATGTCAAACTCTTCTTGACTTTCAGTCACCTCACCTAAATCATCATTGTTGTAATCGTCAGCAAATTCATCAACTTCTTCTTTCCCTTCTTCTAGAGCGGGGTTTTCTTCAATCTCTTCTTTGATTCTTTGCTCTAGCTCCATAGTCGGAACCTGCAACAACTTCATTAATTGAATCTGTTGCGGAGACAATTTCTGTAATAATTTCTGGCTGAGTGTTTGTTTTAACATCTTGTAATACGTCTGTACCTATAAATGTACAAAAATATTGTCTTTCATCTAAGGATGGCACAAATTTTGTGCGACATTAGATGCATACAGGACAAAGAGCTGTTTCTATAGTATTGAATAACTGTAAGTTAAATTTCTTTTTTGTCATCAATCAAAAGTAAATCCATTTAGGATAGGTTATATTTTAGTCAATTGTTTGATTATATTTTAATCTTTTTTAGATTTGTGGTGTGGACGAAAGGATTTATCAAATAGCACTGAGTTTATTAAGCGGAATTGGAAGCGTAAAGGCAAAGCTACTTGCCCAACACTATCCCGAACTTGAATTTTTATTCAAAGACAAACACATACATAAGTTATCCATTGAAGGAATTGGCAGAGATACACTCTTGAATTTAAATGCAGAACAAGCCATCATTCGTGCTCAAGAAGAACTAGAATTCATTGAAGCCAATGATGTTTCACATTACTATTATAAAGACCCTAATTTCCCACAAGCCCTTAATGAAACCTATGACGGTCCACTCAACCTATTCACTCTCGGAAAAGTAGATTTTAAGCCAAAAAATGTAGCTATTGTTGGCACACGGAAATCAACGATTTATGGGAAAAAGATGACGGATCAGCTAGTTGAAGGGCTGGCCAATTATCCAATTCAAATAGTGAGTGGGTTAGCTCATGGTATAGATAAATTTGCGCATGAGGCGGCGCTTCGAAATGGGCTATCTACCATTGGTGTATTGGGTCATGGCCTAGACACGCTTTATCCGGCTGCACACAGAGCACTTGCACGGCAAATGTTAGAACAAGGTGGCCTTGTGACAGAATTCGTGAGTGGAGTTATTGGTGACCCTCAAAACTTTCCTAGAAGAAACAGAATTGTTGCTGGATTGTGCGAAGCCACTGTCGTAGTAGAGAGTTCCGAATCTGGAGGATCAATGATTACAGCAAACTTGGCAAACGACTACAACAGAGAGGTGTTTGCATTTCCAGGATTTGCTGATAAAGAATCCTCAAAAGGATGCAACAATCTCATTAAGCGCGGAAAAGCACATTTAATTTCATCAGCTGACGACCTCATTGAGTCTCTACAACTCAAAGAAAGTAGTGATAAGGCTGAACATGAAATCCAGGCTATTCTTGATGATTTGAACGCAGAAGAAAGTCGGATTATAGACCATTTGAAAACGCATGGTGCTACCCTTTTAGATGAGCTCTCCAACCGTCTTGGTTTTTCAATTGCCGACCTGAGTTTACATACTTTCAATTTACAGATGAAAGACTTAGTGGTCAGCTTAGCGGGTAATCGTATCGATTTAAAATAAAAAGGGCCCACAACTATATTGTAGGCCCTTTCTCAATTTATTTGATTCGCTATCCTATGACATCAAAGATGACTAGTAATGCAAAGATGATTCCAGGTAAAACAAACAGTAACCAAAGTAGAATCGATACTAGAGTTAACATGGTATCCCATCCTGTATGAATTCCGACCGCCAGCCATGGTAGTATAATGGCTAAGATGATTAATAAAATCATCATGGCATCAGATGAGTTGGAATTACTCTTTTGTTGTTTTTTGATTTGACGCACCTTTTTAACAACGTCTCTCATCTTAATTTTCGAACGTTTTTTAGTCACTTTTTGTGAAGTCAATTGCTCTCTTTCAATCGCTTTATTGCCATCCACATGCTGAGTTGATACATCTTCTGTTGCCAACTCTTGATCTAAACCTAGTTCTTGATCGATATTTTTAATTGCTTCTGAACCTTCAACTTCTTGGGAAAACCCAATCAATGTAACGGCTGCAAACAATACACTTAAAACTAATTTCATACTTGCTTTTTTTATAATCCTAATAATACTTCAACTGGATCTTTACCTCCGAAAATCATTTTTTCTGGATTCTCCAGCATTTCTTTTACTTTCACTAAGAAGCTCACTGACTCTTTCCCATCAATGATTCGGTGATCATAAGAAAGCGCCACATACATAATTGGTCTGATATGAACCTCCCCATCAATCGCTACTGGTCTTTCAACAATGTTGTGCATTCCCAAAATAGCAGACTGCGGTGGGTTAATAATTGGAGTTGATAGCATAGAACCAAATACACCTCCATTTGTAATTGTGAAGGTACCACCTGTCATTTCATCTGGCGTCAATTCACCATCTCTTGCTCTAATCGCTAAACGCTTGATTTCTCGCTCAATCTCAGCTAATGACATTTGCTCTGCGTTTCTCACTACTGGTACCATCAATCCTTTCGGAGAAGATACAGCAATTCCGATATCCGCGTAGTCATGCATGATCATTTCTTTTCCTTCAATCTGCGCATTTACGGCAGGGAAATGGTTTAATGCTTCAGTCACCGCTTTTGTAAAGAATGACATAAATCCTAAACCTACGTCATGGTGCTCACCAAAAGCCTTCTTATACTTCTTTCTGACATCCATGATAGGTTTCATATCCACCTCATTAAATGTCGTTAGCATAGCTGTTTCGTTTTTCACAGCTACTAATCGTTCTGCTACTTTACGTCTTAGCATAGACATTTTCTTAGGAGATGTTTCTCTTGTTCCGCCCCAACCTGCAGCATCTGCAGCTGAGAAACCACCAGCCATTGCAGCAACGACATCTTGTTTTGTGATGCGACCGTCTTTTCCTGTACCGTTGATTTGATTTGCTGAAATGCCATTTTCAGCCATTAATTTACCTGCAGCAGGAGAAGGGTGTCCTGTGGCATGATTTGCTTTAGCAGGAGTAGCTTCTTTTACAGGGTTTGGATTTGGCTTCGCCTCTTCTTTAGGAGCTTCTTTTACTTCTTCAGTTACCGTTTCTTCAACTGCTGCTGATTCAAATCCTTCAGGTTTTTCAGCCGAAGTATCAATCAAACATACAACAGCACCGACTGCAACAGCATCTCCTTCTTCAGCCTTCAAGGTAATGGTACCCGAAGCTTCAGCAGGTAATTCTAGGGTTGCTTTGTCAGAGTCTACCTCAGCGATAGCTTGATCTTTTTCTACATAGTCTCCATCTGACACCAACCATGTTGCGATTTCAACTTCTGAAATTGACTCTCCCGGTGAGGGAACTTTCATTTCTAATACAGACATTTTTTCTGTTTTTAAATTTTAACTCAAATGAGTTGTTAAACGGTTACTTTTTTTGCGATTTTGTTGAAAAGGTTATCAAACAATTCGCCTAATCTCTTCTTGTGCGTTGCACTTGAACCAGCAGCCGGTGCAGCTGATGAGTTACGCGCAACAACATCTAAATTCATTGATCTCAACTCTAAAGCCATGTATGACCATGGTCCCATGTTTGCAGGCTCTTCTTGAGCCCAAATAAACTGTTCAGCTTTAGGGTAAGTCTTCAAAATTTCGTCCAATTGTTTTTGAGGGAAAGGATACATCTGCTCCATTCTAATGAATGCAGCATTGGTAACACCTCTTTCTTCAGCTTCTACTTTTGCTTCATAGTAGAACTTCCCTGAACACAACACAATTGTATCAATGTTATCCTTATTCACATCATCATCCAACACTTCTTGGAAAGTTCCTGATGCTAAGTCTTCCAATTTAGATACCGCTTTAGGATATCTCAATAACATTTTAGGAGAGAACACCACTAATGGTTTTCTAAAGTCTCTGTGAATTTGTCTTCTTAACAAATGGAAATGGTTGGCAGGTGTAGTTGGGTTACATACTTGCCAGTTTAAATCTGCACACTGTTGCAAGAACCTCTCAATTCTAGCTGAAGAGTGTTCACCACCCATTCCTTCATAACCATGTGGCAATAGCATAACCAGACCAGATTGAACAAACCATTTGTCTTCACCTGAACTAATGAATTGGTCAACCATAATTTGCGCCCCGTTGTAGAAGTCACCAAACTGTGCTTCCCAAATAGTAAGGCCTCCTGGCGTAGCCAAAGAGTAACCATATTCAAATCCTAACACACCATATTCAGATAAAAGTGAGTTGTAAATATGAAATTTGGCTTGCTTATCATTCAATAAATTAAGCGTAATGATTTCTTGCTCATCATCTTCAGTTTTAACCACTGCATGACGGTGAGAGAATGTTCCTCTTTCTACATCTTGTCCAGAAATTCTAACGGGGTGACCTTCGTCAAGCAAGGTAGCATATGCAAGCATTTCTGCCATTCCCCAGTCTAATTGATTTTTTTCTAGTTGCTCTAAACGATCGTTCAATAACTTCTTGATTTTTCTGAAGTATTTCAAATCGTCTGGCAAAGTAGCCAATTTAGTACCCAGCTCTCTCAATTTAGTGAGATCAACATGGGTATCTGGTGATTGATCAAAATCTTCACGTTTTCCGTGACGGAATCCTTTCCAAGTTTCTTCAAGGAAATTCAAAACAACAGCTTTGTCTTGCTTTTTTGAAGCTTCATAGGCATTGTCTAATGCCAACATATGATCTTCTTCTATTTTTTTACCCTCTTCACTTGTCAATACTCCTTCTTTGATGAGCTGCTCCAAATAGATTTGTCTCGGGTTAGGATGCTTTGAAATGGCCTTGTATAATTTTGGTTGAGTGAACTTTGGTTCATCCCCTTCATTGTGACCATATTTACGATATCCTAACAAATCAATAAACACATCTCTATTAAACTTTTGACGGTACTGAACAGCAATGCTCAAAGTTTGAACCACAGCCTCTACGTCATCCCCGTTCACATGGAATACAGGACATAAAGTTGTTTTTCCTACGTCTGTACAGTAAGTAGATGACCTAGCATCTAGATAATTGGTTGTGAACCCCACTTGGTTGTTCACTACAATATGAATTGTTCCACCTGTTCTATAACCATCAAGTTGTGCCATTTGAATTACTTCATATACTACTCCTTGACCAGCTACTGCAGCATCTCCATGCACTGCCACTGGAACGATATCTTTTTCTGAACCTAAATAGGCATCAATTTTAGCACGTGCTATACCTTGAACAACAGGATCAACCGCCTCAAGATGCGAAGGGTTAGGCGCCAATGTCAAGTGCACCTTATTTCCACTCATGGTATCAACATCTGTTGAGAAACCAAGGTGGTATTTTACATCACCGTCAAATGAATCGTCACTGTCAAACTGCTTTCCGTCAAATTCACAGAATATACTTTCTGCGTCTTTTTCAAAGATATTTACAAGTGTACTTAGCCTACCTCTGTGTGCCATTCCCATGACAACTTCTTTCACGCCCAATTCCGCAGACTTTTGAATCACTACATCTAGTGCCGGAATCAAAGCTTCACCACCTTCAATTGAGAAACGCTTTTGACCCACATATTTTTTTGCTAAGAACTGCTCAAATATGGTAGCAGAACTAATTTTGCTGAAGATGTGTTTTTTCTCTTCGGCTGAAAACTTAGGTCGATTCTTTAACTCAATATGTTCTTTAAACCATGCTAATCGTTCAGGTTCGCGCATGTAGACATACTCGATTCCAATTGATTGACAATAAGTTTCTTCAAGATGTTGAATGATTTTCTCAAGGGTTGCAGGCCCAATTCCTACTTCATTTCCTGCTTGAAAAACAGTTTGCAAGTCAGCCTTTTCTAGCCCAAAGTTTTCAATATCAAGCGTAGGTGCGTACTTTCTTCTTTCACGAACAGGATTCGTTTTCGTGAACAAGTGTCCTCTTGATCGATATCCATCAATCAAGTTGATTACTTTAAACTCTTTCTGAAAATTTTCAGGAATACCTCCGTTTTCAAAATCAGTTTTAGCAAAATCAACTCCTTCAAAGAATCTTGCCCACTGAATATCAACCGATTGAGGGTCGTTTACGTATTTTTGATACAAATCGTCAATAGCGTTTACATCACTATTTCCGATATAGGTGAATTTATCCATGGTTATTTAGCGTTTCTACCAGTCTTACAAATCTAAAAATTAAATAAACAATATGTTTTGAATTTAATAATTAATCAAGACTTAAATTGGGTTCTTAAGAAGACTTTTTGTGCTTCTCTTTTGATAATGTGAAATGCTAATTCGTAATTATCTTCTTTATTGAGAGACAACTCATGCATTAATTGTTCAGACAAATCAATACGGTAACAGAATTGTTGAAGTTGGTTATCAGTTAATTGATTTAGTATGGAGACCAACTCTTCTGAAAAAGAAGATAAGATATCATCCTTGTGTTCCGGCTTGAAAAGAAAAAGACCCGACAAGTCTTTTTCAATCTGTTGTCGGGTCTTTTCGACAAATTCTTCTTTATCGAAAAATGTACTAATCTCTTGTACGGTACTTGGCAATCTACTCACCACGG
>Ga0189274_100221_pt1 | contig 24080 bp, 23 predicted proteins | sample N5B1minimetaG_FD_130323 | JGI IMG/M metagenome (GOLD analysis project Ga0189274, IMG submission 130323) | Marine microbial communities from the Costa Rica Dome - N5 B1 mini metaG | ecosystem: Environmental > Aquatic > Marine > Oceanic > Photic zone | place: Costa Rica: the Eastern Pacific...
CCACCAAGAGCTGGGATTGCTCCTAAAACACTGAAGAAAGTGATGGATTTAGGGGCGAAACAAATTGTATACATTTCGTGTAATCCTGCTACTCAGGCTAGAGATGCCAAAGAACTGGCTTTAGAAGGGTATAAGATGGATGCCATTTCTCTTGTTGATCAGTTTCCGCATACAGCACATATCGAAGCTGTTGCAAGATTTATCAAGGATTAATTTAGGGATAGGGTCATTTTGATTTTGACTAAAGATCGCTTGTTGAAGAAATACTCCACTTGAACTTTTTCTCCTTTAAGGATTATCTTTTCAGGATTGGAAATACCGTCATAAACTCCCAAACTGGCTTGAACATCCTCAACAGACATACCCACAGAAACGCCATGTGGTAATAGAATGCTGCCATGTGCAATTTCTGCTTCAACCAAGGTAGCATCAGATTCTGAAGATGAAAATAAGAAATACGTTGTGCCTTTATTCGCCTCTAAAGTACGGAAATGGTATTCTTGTCCGCCAGCGGTAATCTCGGTTTCATGCGATTCTCTTAATTGAATTGATCGCTTAGACATTTTTAGCCAACTCTTGACTTGAGATTGGGTAAAACCCACGGTATATTTTTCATCAATACTTGTGCTATTAATCGTCACTTCTCCTTGGTTTTCAAAATCCTTATTTTCTAATAAAAACTGTTGATATTCAGCTTTGTTGTTATAGATTGGAATCTCAGCATCTTTGAATAGTTTTTCAATTTGTTCCATTTGTTTTTCTGCTTTGGGCCAATCATTCTTCACTCCTTCATAATCAACCCTTGGTAACTCGCCAGTACTCCAAAAGCTAATTTTATCGCATTCAAAACAAGCTGTAAAAGCGGCTACAGGTTTTCCTTTGTCATCATAATAAATAATTCCATGACGTGGCATGTAGCATTTGCCTAAACCTATTCTTAATTCGTTCACGCCCTTCACCATTGACTTGTGGAAATCATCTAGAAAGTCTTGTTCAAGTTCAATTCCGCTTCCTATTTTGGAGGTCGCATAAACCCCGTTTTCATAAATATGCCAATCGAAATCACTGGGCTTGTCAAGTGTGATGTTCATTAGGTATAGTTTTGCGTTACTATATTTCACGTTTGGCCATCTAAATCCACCTGCAAGAGAAGATAGGGTAATTAGAATTGATAAACTAAGAAGGGTAAGTTTCATATTCATAGGGTATTTGACTAATTTAGCTTTTTACAAGTTGAATGCCAAGAATGGAAAAAGAATTTTGGGAGCAAAGGTGGGATGAAGGTAAAACAGGATGGGATATTGGTTATCCTGCTCCAGCCATCATGGACTATTTTAAAACAATTGAGGATAAAGACATTAAGATCTTGATTCCGGGCTGCGGAAATGCTTACGAAGCTCAAGGAATATTTGATTTAGGGTTTAAAAATGTATGGATTATTGACATTACCGAGCAAGCCACCAGCTCATTCTCAAGTCGTTGTCCAGGTTTTCCAGAGCAACAGATTATCCATGGGGATTTTTTTGATAAAGAGGTTCTAAGCGAGATTGGGCCGTTTGATGTCATTGTAGAACAGACCTTCTTTTGCGCTATACATCCCACACAACGGGAAAATTATTGTAAGCGTATGACTGAACTGATGAAGTCAGAATCTAAGTTGGTAGGTTTAATGTTTGACTTTCCTTTAGAATCTGGACCTCCATTTGGTGGTTCTTTTGATGAGTATGATGAACGATTCAGTAGATACTTTGGTAAAGTAAGTATCCAGAAATGTCAAAATTCAATTGAACCCAGGTCAGGTAGAGAGTTTTGGATAGAGCTGTCAATTCCTCAAATCTGATGAGATTAACCATTTTCATATTTCTTCTTTGCAGTTTTTCAGCTCTTGGAAAAATTGAAATTAGTTTGTTGACTACCACTCCTGGAGACCAGCCTCACACTATTTTTGGGCATACAGCCTTAAGAGTAGTTGATGAAGAAAAAGAGATTGATCAAGTATTTAATTATGGATTGGTCAATTTTAATCAACCCCTATTTCCAATTATGTTGCTTCATGGAACAACTGATTATTGGCTAGGAGTTCAAACCATTGACAAATTCACTGAAATTAACAACAGAGAACAACGTTTTATTCATGAACAGTTGCTCGATCTTTCTGAGACAAAGGCAAATTCAATTGCATTGGCCTTATTAGAGAATGCAAAAAGTGAGAACAAGTTTTATCGTTATTCATTTACTCAAAAAAATTGCGCGACTCCGGTACGTGATTTATTGGGAGAGTTTGGTCTGATGCCTAGTGATTTTGAAACAGATCTAACTTATCGTGATTTACTCCATGAATACATCAAAGTTGATGGATGGTATCAATTTGGGATCCATCTTATTTTGGGTACCATGGCGGAGGAGAAAATGACCTTTCATCAAACTTTTTTTATTCCGGAACGACTTGAACAAGCGGTAGGTGATGTCCCTGGTTTAGTGAAAGAGACCAATGTGCTGAACGAAGTGGTGCCTCCTGAGATGGGAGGGTGGAAAGGATTTCTAACTTCTCCTGTTTTCATTTTCAGTATTCTAGCGCTTATTAGTTTGAAGTATCGTGGAAAGTGGTTGAAAGTTCCGTTGTTTATAGCTGTTGGGGGATTAGGTGCGTTTTTATTATACATTACTTTAGTAACAGAGCATGTTGAATTGATGAATAATTTTAATGTGCTTTGGTGTAATCCGATATTATTGGTCATAGGAGTAACGCTACTATTTTCTGCAAGAACTTACCTCATGAGTTTGAGTGTATTGAGCTGCCTAGTAGTTGCTGTTTTAATGTATGTGCTAAACATTCAAAAGTTTGATTTACAGATTGTTCCGCTTCTACTGTGCTTGGGAGTACTGTTATGGGATGAAGTTAAAAAGAGAGAATTAATGCAGTTCAGTTAAAAAATCCTGAATAAGTAATGAATCATTTCGTGAGAATAAGTCTTTCAACAAAAATTCATTAAAAATTACAGTTTTCATAGGTATTTATACTGGTTTTGATACTTTTTTTATTCAAAATCACATTTTATTGGTGGAAAAATTTGGTCTGTTCATAAATAATCTGTTTTTTCAAACCGTATTTATTTAACCCAAAAAAAAACATATGAAAAAAGTAATGCTAGGTATTGCTGCGGCAACACTTATGGCCACAAGTGGTCATTCACAATTAAAAGTAAATTCTCTTGGAAATGTATCCTTGGGAGATTTAACACCTAATGACTATGCAGCTGCTACAGTTCAGCAAAGATATGATAGTTACGGTTATGGAGGATTGTCTATTAGAGGAATTAATCAGCAAAAAAGTTTGTATTTGGGCCAGTATAATGCAAACGCGCACTTTGGATCAAATACTGATGTAATAGCATTTTTTCATTGGTATACCTCTTATAACAAGGTGTATGCTCAATCATTTAATATCGGATCAGATAGAAAGATTAAGTCAAATATTGAGTCACTAGATGGTGGACTTGCCAAGGTACTTGAATTGAGAAGTGTCTCATACAATCTAAAAGAAGATTTGGAGAATGGAATTGAAAAGAAAGTTTACGGTTTTATTTCCCAAGAAGTTCAGGAAATTCTTCCTGAAGTAACTTCAGAGCAAATGGATATTTTATGTCTTGATTACATACAAATCATTCCTTTTTTAGTCTCAGGGATTCAAGAGCAGCAAACTCAAATTGAAACTCAAAATGAATTGATCTCTGAAATGCAAGATGAATTATCAGAATTGAAAAGTGAAATTGAAAGCCTGAAGAGTTCAACTAATGGCACGAGCACTCCAGAAAAGGCTGCTGTTTTATATCAAAACAAACCAAATCCATTCAAAGAAAGAACAACCATCAGTTTCGCATTGCCAGAAAAATTTATGGCCGCAGAAATTATGATTTTTGACATGAAGGGAACTTTATTGGAAACTTATGACGTCACGAATAATACTGACGGAGCAATAACGCTAGAAGGTAGAAGCTTTAAGCCCGGAATGTACATGTATTCCTTGATTGTAGATGATGTAGAGGTAGACACAAAAAGAATGATTTTGAATAAATAAGTCGGAATCATGAGATTTATCATTTTACTAAGCGGTTTGTTTTATTCCGCACAAGGGGTATTTTGTCAAACGCCTTCTTCTGATCCCAATTGGCAACAAATCAAACATTGGGATTTTACAACCATTTCACCTGCTACATTTTTAAATGACTGGATAATAGATCCTTGTGATGATCAATTTGTTCATTCTAATGGTACTTCAGAGCCCGCATTTTATGAACCAGAGAATGTGACGTTAACTTCATTAGGTGCTGAACTTTCAATCAAAAGAAAAATTCAAACCAAAAAAGCAAGATGTTATCAACCAGATAATCTCATCTTAGAAGACGGATTTCCAAATTTAAGAACTGAGAGTTACTCCCAAGCATGGATGAAAAGTGTAGATGCTATTCAATATGGATATATGGAGGCCAGAGTGAAGATTCCCTATGGTTATGGGTATCATGCCGGATTTTGGACATTTCGAGACGATTCGTACCCTTTTGATCCACTTTATGGTGCTGGTGAATTGGATGTGTTTGAAATGGTTCCTTCAAATTCTCAAGGAACCTATCCCAATAATTATGATATTCAAAAAACGAATGTTCATTTGAACTACGCTGTAGGCGCTCCAAGTAATAATGAGGACATTCAGATTCAAGATTATCGTGAGTGGCATACCTATGGAATAAAATGGGGGCCAGACTTTATTACTTGGTATTTTGATGGACAAATAATTCGATCAATTAACAATCCAGGACTTACTGAACACTTGAATACTATTTTTAACTTGTCATTGAATCCAATACCAACGGGAGATCCAATCAATACCAGTGTTACTCCTGTTCCTGCCAAGATGTACATTGAGTATATCAGTTGGTACCAACCAAGACTGAATTGCGGAATCATTAATTCGTGTTATTATGATATCGCCTCACATGTTGAAGAAGTCTATGAAAGTATTTCTATTGGAGGTACTGGATGCGAAAATGAACTGAATAATGGTCAAGAAAAACATTTTAGAGTTTCTGATTTTGTGGCTATTGAAGGAACATTAGATATTAAGCAAGGCGCAGTTTTTTCTATTGATATTGAGGAGTGTTATTAATCAGAAGAAAGTATGAAAGTTTTAATTTTCACTTTTGGTGTATTTGCAGCTTCCGTTGTAAGTGCGCAAACAAACACTTTTGTTGAAACACCTGAGAGTCTTCAGGTGTTTCAACAGAATCAAAGTTCCCGTTGTGCCATTTCTTTTTCTGGTGTTTCATCTTATGATGGAATGCGACTGAAGCTTTATGAAAAGAATCAGTTTGCATCAAATTATTCCTTCGTATCATCAACAGATGCTTCTACTGATATTAATGATAATTGGTCTACTCAAATAAATGTTAATTCGGGACTTAGTCAATACAAAATAGAAGTATTTGGACTAGTCGGAGGAGTAGAAGTTTTTATTGATGATTTTCCCGATTTACTTTGTGGAGAAGTCATAGCTGTTTTAGGACAGTCTAATGCTCTAGCATGGACAGAAATGAATGAGTTGTCAAGTAATTGTGGAGTCTTTTCAAATCTTCAATACACGCGGGCTTTTAGTAAGAATCTAGGATTTGAAACAGAAAATAACCCAAACTTGTGGTCAGGTTGGGGGCAAGCTGGAACAAATGCACAGTATTCGACACATTTTGCAGGCGGTTGGCCTTTGAAACTACAAAACGAAATTTTCACGAGACAAAATTTACCCTTAGGAATTATAAATCAGGCCGTACCTTCCACAAGGTTAAGTGAACATTTGCCTAATGCCACTAATCTGACGAACTTAAATATGAACATATATGATGGAGTCGAATTGAAAATGGAGGAATCAGGAGCCAAAAATGAATTGCGTACAATTATATGGTACCAGGGAGAAGGAGACGTGTCCGATTCTCCAGTTTGTTCAAAAGAATACATAGAAGAATTCATTCAACTCAGGCAGAATTGGTATGCCGATTTTCCAAATTTAGAAAGGATATATTTAGTTCAACTAAATACCACTTGCAATCCAACTCAATCAAATTCTGTTAACTACAAATCACTAATCAGAGAGGCACAGTTAAAGTTATCTGAAATTTTTGAGGATGTAGTTCTCATTGGTAGTTTTGGTTTGGAAGAAAACGATTATGCAGTAGATGGACAATTCCCTTGTCACATGGGAGCCTCTGGACATTGTAAGTTTGGAGAAAAAGTTGCTGATTGTGTAGAAGAATTTTTCACAGGAAATTTGTCTGATCAAAGCAGTAATCATCCACCACAACTTGAAGCCGTTTATTACAGTGCTGTCAGTCATAGTATAAACTATCATTTCAACCAGCCCATTAGTGTTCTTGATTCTAATCCCAATGACATTTATTTTTTGGAAGATTATTTTTATGATGAAAATAATCAGCAAATAACAGTTTCTTCATATTCAATATATAACAATGAATTGAAATTATTTTTAGATGTTAATCAAGTCAAACCTGAGCAGATAAGCTATTTGCCCAATTCTACCTACAACGGGAGTGCCGATATTTATTTTGGGCCACTAATAACCTCACTCACAGGAACACCCTCGGCAGCATATTATAACTTTCAAGTTATAAGTAGTGAAGAATTTCAGGGCGGATGGAAGTATCCGAAAGATTTGAATACATTAGGAATAATTGATGTATGTACTTTTGATTTTGTTGCACATGATAATGAGTTAAGAAAATCAATAAAAATTGGAGGTTGTCCTAATGTTCATAATACCACAACACACTGTTTCTTATTTGCAACTGATCAAGTAGAGATAACTGGTGAGTTTACTGTTAATCAAGGTAGTATGTTGACAATTGATACTCACAATATTCAACGACTTTGTGAGTAATTATCTTACTGATTCCTTTTCTTTCGGTAAAGTAAAACAAAAAGTGGAGGTAGGATACAGCAAATCACAACTATCCATAGCCAATAATTGGATTGAGTTTCTCCCAAAACAGGCCCTTCAATCGTTTCATCAACAATAGCAATTGGCCCAGGTGCTATAGAATCTTCTACTTCTATTACAAAAGGCGTAACATTTGCCCAATTCAACAATGTGTCTGTATTTAATTGAATTCTTGACCAATCAATTTCAAAGTTATTTTTATTGTTGTCATCCAGCATTCGAGATTGAGAAATTCCAGAGAGCTTGATTACTTCTCCTTGCAAATTGACATGCCTTTCGGGCTGGATCGGATTGAACTCCATTCTTTTTGAAATCATCATATCAATTTTCTTTTGTGTTGAAGGGGAATCGTCACCATAGTAGTTCTTGGCCAGTGTGTATATGGCCTTAGCATACTCTATTGACATGATATTTGCAAAACAGTCGCCTAAATCCACAAGTAAACTTGCCATAATCGGATCTTTTGGTCCGGGCGAGAAAGGGAAACGTTCATGAACCTGAATAAAGATTTGATTGAGCACCAACGAATCATTTTCATCATTTTCGGAAAGTTGGAGAACCGTGTTCTTTTCAAGATAATTCGAGTCCAGCTGCAGTTCTTGTTTTGTTTTTAAAATTCTTATATGCACCCATTCACTGCCCTCATGAGCATTAGGATTTAGCTCAATTCCTTTTTCAATGTATTTAAGGGCACTATCCACCTCGCCACAAAGTTCGTATGCCGTTCCGAGATTAGCTGCAAGCTGATACTCATCAGGATGTGAATGATAAAGAGAAATCAGTAAATCACGTGATAATTCAACTTCTCCAGCCTTCATAAGTAAGACGGCGTAATCAGAGAGTAATTGATAATGACCTTCATTTTCAAGCTCTAGTTGTAGTTTCTCTAATTTGTCTTGAATTCGTTTCAGATTGAAGTTTTTGTTGAATCTTCTGAACGTTTCGTGAAAATCAGTGATTTCATGCAAGTGACCTTCATGATCTACTGAAAAATAGAGGTTTAAACAAGCAAAGCTGTTTATATACAATAAAATGAAAAGGAATAGAATTGGTTTTTTCATATTGATGAAATTCAGAAAGATATAAAAGTAACAGTTAAGTTCACAATAACTTAGCAGTACTTCTTGAAATACCTTGCTAGCGCCCAAAGAGGGAAGACATTTCTATAGGATGTGTATGTTTCCATGCAGTTTCCATTAAAAACTCCAGAAATACCTTCTTGCGGAAAATCGCCATTTTGCTCTTGACGTGATAGGATAAACTGAATTCCTTTTTCAATAACCTTTTCATCTGGATATCCAGCTTTCATTAATCCTAGAAGTGCCCAGCCTGTGTTAATGATCTGACCTTCTTCATGCTGGATGTAGCAGTGTTGAACACAAGATTCGAAAGATTCACCCCAACTGCCGTCTTCATTTTGCTTGGATACTAAGAACTCACAAGCTTTTTTGATTCGTGGTGAAGGGGTATTATTATTGTATCCATCATGACCTCCGCACAATAAGCCTTCTATACCAAACCATGTTCCATAACAAAAACAAACTCCCCAGCATCCATACCAAGATCCGTCATCTCTTTGTTTGTTTTCAATAAATTTTGCCCCTTTTTCCAAGGCAGCTGAAATTTCATCTTTACGATAATCATGATACTTTGAAAACTCCTTTAAACCTTGCATTGTTGCAGAGGAACATTCAGTGTAAGTGACTTCAGTCATGATGTTTTCAAATAGGAGGGAAGGGTTCAGTGTTTCGATCCACTTAGGTGCTCGTCTTCGCTCATATGAAGCCCATCCACCATCATCATTTTGCATGAATAATAAAAAGTCAATGGCAGGTTTTAAGCGCTCTTCATCAATGTTTTTTAATTTCTGAATGTGTGGCTTATCATTGAATAGAAGAGCAGTTTTCATTCCTTCAGAAGTGCAATCTGTCACTGCCCATGCATGATCTTTTGTCGAGAAGGGCCAAGTTCCAATGGTTTTATCTCTCCAGTACTTTTTATGCTCAACAGGATCTCGATCAATTTGAGTAATTTCAATAAAGTTATAAATATTGGTAGCCATTTCAGGAAACTCCTTCTCCAGATCACCTTCTATCAGGGCTTGTCCCGCAAACGAAGTGTCCCATAATTGAGAACCATTGTATCCTCCCATTTTTGCGCCATCTTCAGCTATCCACAAGTAATCTTGCCAACGATATACATGTTGCTTAAATTGTTCAGAATCTTTACCGTGATTATGCCAGACACACACTGAATTCATGGCCTGATTAACAGGGCCAATATTAATGTACCTTGTATGAATGTCTTCATGATCAATGTAGTCTTTAACATACTTTAGGGCCCTTCTTCTTAATCCTTTAAAATGTATTTTTTCATAAGCATTTGTAAACCAACTAAGGCGATTGTACCATTTGCTGGCAGGATTGAAAATGTCAATTTGACAAGCTTGTTTTCGTGCTTTTTTCCAGTTGATTTGTGCGTAATCTTCTGTGTAAATTTCTTTTCTGATGGCTTTTACCAATTCAGTTTCAGCTGCTTTTACTTTGTGGGCATAGCAGTATGACATGGGTAAGAAAAGCATTCGATTGTGACACCAATATTTACCAGGGTGAAAAGGCACCCATTTTGGAAACTTCCACATTTCAGGTAAAAGTGCATCATTTCCTTCCCATTCATAAACATTCAGGAGTGATAGGTAGAATTTACCCCACATTGGAGCATATACTGCGCCGCCGTTGTCTAAAATCCATTTTTGTGCTTTCTGCATGAGTGGATTGGAAAGGTCTTCGCCCAAAATTCTGAGCGTCACGTATTGCATGACCGTACCAAACATGGTTGAGTGCCCTTCGATATGTAAGCCCCAACCACCGTCTTCATTTTGGTGATTCCACAGGTTTCTTTTCATTAAAACCTGCATTGGGATTTCAAAAGGAGTAGAGGATACGTAGGATGCGATTACCAAACCTGGTATTAAGAACAATGGACCGCCGTAATCACCTGCCCAGTTACCATCTGGCTCCTGGAGGGTTTCGTAAAATGAAAATCCATTTTTTAGTGCTGCTTCTACTTGATCTTTGAGGTCTTCAGATTTCGCTGATATGGTTGGATTCGGGCCAACTTTTTGTGCTCTTAAAAAGCGAAACACTTTATCAGCACTGTTAGGATTGATTGATTTATCAAAAATAAAGGCTTGATCAAAATACTTCAAAAAGTCCTGAGCTTCAGGTTTTCCCCAATCTTCTTCTTTCTCAACTATGCCTTTGAGCTCTTCAGGTAATTTGAATGACCAACGCTGCTGACCTTTGTTGGACTCAAACTCCCAACAATTCCAAAAGTATTGTTGACCCTTAGATGAGAAATCCATTTTATTTAGTTCTTCTGAGCATCACTTCACCCAAGTACTGAATGTTTTCTTTGTGTTCTTGTGGAATAGAAGAAGACATTAAAGCATTGACTGACTTTTTATGCAATTCTTCCATAGTGTCTAAAGCGATTTTTGGAATTCCTAGTTCTTTGTAAAGGTTTTGGAAGGCTTCAATTTTTATCGCTTCATCTTTTTCTTCAAAGAGCTCAAAAATTCGTGCTTTTTGCTCTTCATTGGCTATTTGCATAGCGTTCACCAACAAAAATGTCTTTTTATTCAAGGTGATATCACCTCCGATTTTCTTTCCAAAGTTCTCATCACCAAAAGTATCTAGATAGTCATCCATAATTTGGAATGCCAGACCTGAATAGAGACCAAAGTCGTACAATTTTTGTCGATCTTCTTGAGAGGCACCACCTACAATTGCACCTATTTCACAAGCACTACCGAATAATACAGAGGTTTTTAATCTGATCATATTCATGTATTCTTGCACTTTTACATCATTGCGATCTTCAAATTCCATGTCATATTGCTGACCTTCCATGACCTCTTTTGCCATTTTATTAAAGGCGTTGAGAAGCTCACCTGCTTTGTCAGGATTGTCTTTGATTAACAGACTCACGGCATGTGGCAACATGGCATCACCTGTTACAATCGCTTTATCAATTCCAAATTTTTCGTGAACGGTAATTTTACCTCTTCTCAATTTTGCTTTGTCCATGATATCATCATGAACTAAGGTGAAATTATGAAACACTTCAATTGAAATGGCCGCTGACATAGCGTTTTCTTGCTTTACTCCATATCCTGCAGCACTCATGAGAACCATCATTGGACGCAATCTTTTTCCGTCTAACGTCATGATGTGATGAACCGCATCATAAAGGTTTGATGGAAATCCTTCCAATGCCTGAGTTTCTAAAAATTTTTCAATAGCTGCTTTTTGAGCTTTAAGATCTATTTGTACAGTTGCCATATATTAAAATCGATACAAGATTTCTATTTCGTCTTTTTTTAATTTTTCCTGAGTTAATTCCCAGTTTTCGGTGAATCCAAGCATGTATCCGCCTCCTCCAGAGCCGCATATTTTGAGAAAATAATCTCCATGCTCCATACCTTCAATTACATGTTGATTGAAAGCATTTGGAATTAGGTAGTTCATTTCTTCAAACTGAAATTTCACTAGCTGTTCTAGGTTCTGATAGAGTGACTTATCATCCTTATCCAAAAAGCTTTGAATGCTTCCATTGGTCGCAGCTATCAATTCGCATTCCATTTTTGAGCGAAATTGTGAGTCTTCACATGATGCTTTGAATTTATCTACCAGTTTATCTGTGTTACGTGCTAAGCCCGTATTTAATAAAAAGATTACATTTTTTCCATCCGCTTTGAATTCAGGAACTTCAACACAAGTAATGTCGTTTGCTGACTTCAGTAAAATAGGCTCATTAATCAAGATACTTAAGGGGTCAATTCCGGAACTTGTGCCGTGGAAAAAGCCTTCTAAACCTCCTAGGTATCGCTTTACTGATCCCATTTTTTCTTTCGTCATTGATTTGATCCCATCTTTGAAATCACCCGCCTTTTCAAGGTATCTCAAAAAGATAGCGGCAACCAGTGCCCCTGAGCTACCTAGGCCGAAACCTTGAGGGATATTACTTTCAAAAAACAGACCTTTATCTAATTCTGCTTTGAACTTGTGAACATTCAATTTAAAGGTGTCTTCAGTATGCTGTTCTAACATGTGGTTACACAGCTCTCTTAAACCTTTGTTTGAAAGAATGGCGAAGTGGTCATCTGCGGCTTCGTCAACATATTTGAATTGACCTGAAAACTTATCAAAAGGCATGGTGAGTGCCATGCTGTTATACAACAAGCTGTATTCACCGAACATTAAGACTTTTGATGTGAACTTCTCCATATTCTATCAAACGAGTTTCGAAGGTCCTGACCCTTCATGGTCAAAGATAACTTTCTTGTAGGTATCTTTTAGTTGATTATTGATAAAGTCCTCAACAGCATCAGCATATTTCTCAGGATAAAGCACATGCAAGTTAGGTCCAGCATCTAAGGTGAAGCACACCGGAATTACATGTTCAAGCCTGAATTGCATGAGTTTTTCAATTGCTAGAATGGTGTTAGGCTTTACTAATAAATAGTATTCAGATGAAGTCATCATCATGGCGTGAAGTGTTAAAGCTTCACTTTCGCTGATCTGTATAAACTTCTCAATATCACCGTTTTTGAGTACTTCAACTAATTCTGCAGTTCTTTTGTTTGCCTGTTGAAACCTTGCTTCAGCATAGGGGTGATTATTCATCAATCCATGTCCAATAGTAGACGAAACTTTTTTTGGTTCGTCTTCAATGATCAAGATGGCATCTTTCATGTTCTGAAAGTTGGGATGAATATCCGTAACCGGTATCGCTTTTTCATTTGAAGAATTCTCAATATGATCGTTTTCACCCCACATTGCATAAGCAGGATAGATAGAACGACAAGCGCTTCCCGATCCTAGTCGGGCAAGATTAGAAGCTTGGGTATAAAAATCATCATCCAATTCCTTCTGAGCGAATTGGTAGCTGAAATCAAGCATTGCGAGCGCAATAGCTCCAAAAGCTGAAGCTGAAGAAGCAATTCCAGCCGAGTGCGGAAAACTATTGATAGAATCCATTCTAACTGCATATTCGTTGAGGAATGGAAAAGACTCGATATTATCTTCTAGGTACTTCTCAACCTTTCTTCCAAATAAATCAGAAAGTTCACCTTCAAAATAGTACGCTAATTGTACAGGCTTTTCCTCAGTTTTTTTGGTGAGCGTAGCTTCTACTTCAGTGTATGAATTAGATAGCGTAAGGCTCAGAGAAGAATTACATGGAATCTGAATGGGTTTTTTTCCCCAATATTTAACAACGGCAATGTTAGATGGACAGCGCCATTTCACCTTTGTTAGTTTGTCTGTTGTCGTATCGTTCATTTTAAAATCAATTCATTGTAGGTGAACATTATGTTGTACCCCTTGGAATTAAAATAGTTTTTTGCAGTATTTAAATCTCTGAACGTAGCTAAGAAGAAGTCGCCTCCCCAAGCACCTAAAGATTTAATACTGTATTTATAATCGGCAAAGATATGCTCTTTTAGTCTTTCTTTCCCAATAATTGGCGATAATAAGCGCTCTGATTCATCAATCAACTCTTCGAATGATTCAATATCATTACATTCAATCGATTTATGGATGATCTCGTTAATAGATTCGATATCTTGGTTGGTCACTTCAGATTTGGTGAACCGTTTTATTTCATTTCTTGAATTTTGTTTTTCTCCCAAGTAAACGAATAAAAACTGGCTTGTCACAGAAGGGGAGAGCGCTACTTCTTTTTTTAACCGGTCATCTACACTGTATACGATTGGTTGTTTTGCGGTTGCGCATGCGATATCATAACCTGAGCCACCAAAAGAAACTTCAAGTAGTTCATAAGGATTGCATCCTGACCACTGAGCTAGCAATGAAATTAGAGTTGAACTGGAACCTAGGCCCCAGCTCAGATTAAAATCAGCCGTTGCTTTAAAAGAAGCATTGAAATCGATACCTGGTTTTTTAGACCGGATGAATTTGAACAATTTGGAGAGGATTTCACCTGCTTCTTGATTATTGGTAGACAATAGATTCAAGTCCCCATCAAAATTAGCTTCGAACCAACATCCGTCAGGCGAATAACTTTTCCAGCTAGTTTCTGAATCAGGATGAACATCTAGATCTTGACCAAATTTCAATGGAAAAGCCAAAGAGTCTGAACCTCTCAGGACGATATATTCTCCGAAAAGCATCAATTTACAAGATGCTCTAAAGGTTGTGTTGGTGAGCTTCATCACTAAGCTAACTCATGTTCTTCAACAAACTTTCTTACTGCTGAAACTGAAACATTTTTGTCTTTAAAGTAATCCACAACTTTATCACGATCATCTTGTTTAACCTCAAGCTGGTTCATGATGTTGTACAAATGCATTTTCATATGCCCTTGTTGAATACCAGTAGTGGTAAGTGATTTTACAGCTCCGAAGTTATTGGCTAAGCCCGCAGCTGCTGCAATACCCATCAGTTCTCTGGCCGAAGGGTAATCTAATAACTCGTGCGAAAGTTTTACAAGTGGGTGTAGGTTGGTTAATCCACCTACTACACCTAGGGCGATTGGCAGTTTTAATTCAAATTTGAACGTACCATCCTTAATTTCACAATTGGTTAAAGATGCATATCCACCGTTTTGGGAAGCATATGCGTGACCGCAAGCTTCTACAGCTCTAAAATCATTCCCAGTGGCTAAAACTACAGCATCTATACCGTTGTAAATGCCCTTGTTGTGGGTAGTTGCCCTGTACGGGTCTACTTGAGCAATACGTACTGCAGTTCTAAATTTTTGGGCAAATTCCTCTCCAGAAACGCCTTCAACAATACCGGTTAGCGATTCAACTTTCGTTTCAACCCAACACCTAACCATACAATTAGGAGTCAAGTTGGAAAGTATAGACATGACAATGTCCAGACCGTCCGATTTGAATTCTGCTTGTTCTTTGTGCCATTTCCTGAACAAATCAGCAAACCTTTCTAGACAAGAGTTCACAAAGTTGGCTCCCATTGAATCTACTGTTTCAAAGGTGACAAAGAGTTGCATTAATCCAGGTTCTTTGTCTGAAAGATCTTTTAATTCAATGTTTTTGATCCCACCACCTCTTTTTCTCATGTTTTCAGTGATGTCCGCTGCTCCGTCAATTAAAAGGTTTTTTAATTCGTCAAATCGATTTTTTAATAAAGTAGGGTCATCATTCCAAACAAAGTGTACCTGTCCAACTTTTTCTGTGTCAACAATTTCTACATTGAATCCGCCCAGTTTGTACCAAAATTTTGCGCTTTTAGACGCTGCGGCAACCACTGAGCTTTCTTCGATAACCATAGGAATCGCGTAGGTCTTTCCGTTGATCAGAAAGTTCGGTGCAATACTAAATGGTAAATGAAAGTTCGAAATCGTGTTTTCACTAAATTCATTAATCATTTCCTGAATTTTTTCATCAGGGTGATTAAAACTTTTAAATACGCCTAGCGCATTTTCAGGATCCTTGTAAAAATTTACAATGGCCTTTAATTTTTCCTCTTTGGACTTTTTCGAGAATCCTTCGATAAATTTATCCATCACTTCACTCTTAATAATCGTTGGGCCATTAAAAGGCCATCTATTTGAAACTGTGCAAATTGATCTAACTCTTCTTGAGATTTATTCGCATATTTCAGAAATGGTGCGGCCTGACCGTAAATCGAATTTAGGGAGGATTTGTTAATTAGATAGTATCCATCTAAAAAGTTTTTAACGCCTCCACTTATAATAACGTTATTGCACTTTCTTTCGCTACCCATCTTTTCAACGGTATCATTCAGTATTTCAACCATTTCAGAGGCAGAATGTCCTAAAGAAACTACATCTTCAAAAATTTCTTTGATATCTTGGTTTCTTATCAGCTCTAATTTGGAAAAGTTGGTTCCACCATTTGCTGCGAAGTCTAAAGCTAGAATTGGTAATTTCAATAGCTCTCCCATGCTTTCAGGACCAAATCCCTGACCAACTTCCTTAACAATTACTGGGTGCTTGATTTCGTTTAAGAGCTGTTTAATCGTAACGAGTGGTGATTGTTCGATTCGATCACCTTCAGGTTGCAACCATTCTTGTAGCGGATTAACATGAACAATCAATCCATCAGCACTTAACTTTTCAACTAAATCATTCAGTTTTTTTGCTTGATTTTTTTTAAGGATTAGCTCAATTTGAGCAATTCCAACATTTGCATAAAAAGGAACCTGATCTCCTAAAATCGGTCTTAAATTGAAGTCTTCAAAGTAAGAGTTGTCTTCTAAGATCATTCTGCAACTTCCTAATCCCATTCCAAAACCATACTTGTTAGCTGTTTTAGCAAGCATTTTATTAATTGGACCAGCTTTGGATGTTCCTCCCGTCATGGAAGAAATCCAGATCGGGTAGTTCATTGTTTTCTCTCCGAGTTTAGTCGTGATTTTCTCGTCTTTATCAGGGAAACCCGAGAGCATTGGCTCGTAATAGAAACGTTGATCTATAACGCTACTTTGCGAACTAAATGCAAGGTCTAAATGACTTTGTTTTCTGGCGTCTGCCGCCTCTAGTGATTCGTGTTCAATTTTTTCCATTATATCATTGCTGGCTTTTCTTCATCTTGCAATACTGGTTTGATGACGTTTACCGCTTTTTTATATAAGCGAAATTGCTTTTTTGGTTTCGTAATAAAATGAGCAGGGTGTTGCATAGCAACTTTAAAAAAGTGCTTTAATAAGAACTTTTTACTCTTATTGATTCCTGCAAGAATTGATAACGGTCCAGTCGACTGTTTGCCTCCTTTTTGTAGGTATTCAAAAGTTGCTTCTTTGAGGTCTGGATCTCTAAAAACTTTATACAGCGCATTAGCAAGAATGTTGATTGTTTCAACGCCTTGTTTTCTGCTGAAATAGTAGTTTTCAATAGCTGAATTCAAGACAGGAGTTTGATTTAAATCTATCTGATTTAGCGCTTTGTTTAAATGAATAATATCATTGAATGTTGCTGTCATTCCACCTCCAGTCAAGGGGTGACGCATATTAAGAGAATCTCCTAATAACACAGCACCTTCTTTTTTAAATGCTTGTGCTTTCATGCTGTGGTTAGGCATGACCTGCACTTGCTGCTCTTCGAGGGCACTGTGGAATGCCGGAATCATTTCTTCGGGCAATACCTTTGAGACATCCTCTTTAAATTTTTGAATAGATTTAGTTCCCATTCGGGGAGGTTTTTCACCAGGATAATCGACTAGAATTCTAAAAGTTGAAGAGGTAATCGGATATACCAAAATTGGGGATTCTCCACTCACAATCATATGTCCAAGCGAAGGATGCTCTATATTCAGGTCTTTCAATACCAAGCCCATGAAATAGGATTGAATCTTTTTGTTTGGCTCGCTCAATTTTTTTCTGAAAAGCGACATATGCCCGTCAGATGCAACTGTTAAAGGCGCATGAACGGTTTTCTGATTTCCATCAGAGTCTTGGTATAGAACTCCCTTAACTTTATTGTTTTCTTCGACAAGGTCAGTGACATTACCTTCAACTAAGGTGACGTTTGGCTTCTTTCGAAGTTCGTTTTGGATGTTCAAAAGGAATTTTCCATTTCTTAAACCAAGCCCCTCAAGATTTTGGCCAATTTCACTGTATTCGATTTGAAAGGACTCATTGCCTTTAATCAATTTATATCCAGTAACTGCTTTGCCGTCAATGTTTTCAGTAAGGTGGGAGAGACCTAGCTTTTGAAGTGCGATTAAACCATCTGGCTGCATCAACTCACCAACTATTCTCTCTTGTTCAGATAAGGTGCGTTCAATCACTAAAATTTTGCGATTTTCATCCTGACTTGCGGCAAAAACGCCACCCGCTACGCCAGCACCCACTACAATGATATCGTATTGATCAGTCATTTTAAAACTCTTCTAAAATTTTATCGCTAATTGCGGATTCATTTTTTTTGCTGATGTTTTTTAAAACATCTTCGAATTCTTTTTTTGTTTGCTCAAAGTCATATACTGACATGAAGTATTTTGCGGTTCTGCCTTTTCTGATTTTGACATTCTCGTAAAGAACCGATTCATTGTTATAAAGTTCCCCGAGTGTAGCAACAGCCATTAATTGAGGAATAGCACAGAAACGGAAAACTTGTTCATTTCTTATTTCTTTCAAGTAGGCCAGACAATTAGGGATGTGTTTCAAAGCGTTATCTATCAGCTCGTTTAAGACGTTTAGTCCTTTTTCAGGATATTTTTGTAAATCTCCGAGATGCTCTACGCGTTTTTTCCATGCTTCTTCAGGCCAAAAAACTCGCGATTGTTCTAAATCCTCAGCAAAATCTCTAATGATATTAGTCTTCTGAAGAAAAAGTCCCATTTCATTGGATAAGTATTCGTCTTTTAGTTTATCACTGTTTTCTAATCCAGATGCTAAAAATAGTTGACTCAGACCAATGCCTACAAGACCAGCTACGTAATGACAGTAATCATCCCAATCCGAATAGGAGTCCACCTTTTCAGAGGCATATTTATTCATTCCTGCCGCCATCTTATCTGTAATTTCGGTGATTACTTTTTGGTAAGACTCGTCTAATCTTTGGTATTGCTTACACACTTTGTCAAAATGAAGCATTAAATCACGATAATCTTCTGTATCTCCAATATTCTCATAATTGAAGGGCTTGTCATTTAGTTTAGAAGCGAATGTTTTTAAGAGTTCCTCCTTTTCGTTTTGAGGAATGTTCATGTCATCTTCAATGGTGTCAAGACCTCTTAAAACCAAATAGAATAAACAAACGGGGTCTTGTAGTTCTAATGGTAATTGTTGAATAACCACTGCAAAAGAACGTGAAACCTTTTTTAATGCTTCATAACAAAAGTCTTTATCGGACAAGGAGCCAGCTTGTTCTGTTAAGCGTTTGTCGTTTGGACGATATTGACCAAATTCTTTTTTCATCTTAATCAGATGAGCAATTTCATTTGGATGACTTGAATAGTATAGAATTCTGCTTATCATTTTCCGATTTTCACAACTAAATCAACTAATCTGTTTGAATAACCAGCTTCGTTATCATACCATGCTACGACTTTCACCATATTACCTATAACAGAGGTTAAAAGCGAGTCGAAACCAGATGAATAACTGCTTCCAATTACATCAGAAGAAACTATAGGTTCAGAAATGTATTCGATAATTCCTGTCAATTCATTTTGTGAGGCTTTTAAAAAAGCTTGATTTACTTGATCAACAGACAATTTGTTATTCATAATGAATGTCATATCCGTCATTGAGCCGTCAGGAACCGGAACTCGAATACCACATCCTCCAATTTTGCCATCTAATTCAGGAAAAATTCGCGTAATTGCCTTCGCTGCACCAGTGGTTGTAGGTACGATTGATTCAGCAGCTGCACGAGCTCTTCTTAAATCAGAGTGCGGTGCATCATGAAGTCGTTGATCAGATGTGTAAGAATGCACAGTCGTGATGTAGGCTGAAGATATCTCACCTAATGTTTCCATTACTTTTACTAGAGGAGCAGCAGAATTGGTAGTACATGAAGCATTTGAAATAATTTTTTCTGATCCATCAAGGATGTCTTCGTTGATTCCGATAACGACTGATTTAATGTCTCCTCCTTTTGGCGGGGCACTTAAGATTACTTTTTTTGCACCAGCTTTAAGGTGTTTTGAAGCTAATTCTTCAGTTCTGAAAATGCCAGTAGATTCCAGCACAACATCTACATTAAGTTCTTTCCATGGAAGTTCTTCAGGGTTTTTGATAGCACTCATTTTAATGATATGTTCATTAATGATGAGTTGGTCTCCTTCTGTTCTGACGGTCCCGTTAAATTTACGGTGTACTGAGTCATATTTGAATAAGTGAGCTAGAGTTTCATTATCCGTCAAATCGTTAATTGCAACAATTTCAATTTCTTTGTTTAAAACGGCCATTCGAGTAAAGTACCTTCCGATACGCCCAAAACCGTTGATTGCAACGCGTATTGCCATAAGTATGAATTTTAAAACAAAATTAGTGATAAATGGTGAATAATGGGATAAAAAAAAGAGGAGTAGAAACTCCTCTTTTCATCAATAACTAAAAGAATTAGATTAATCTTCTTTGATTACTTTTTCTAAGTTTTCAATTTTAACTTTTTCTTCAGAGATTTTGTTTTCTAACTCTTCCAATAAAGTTCTCGCTTTCTCAACTTTCTCTTTTTTTATTTCGTATTCTTCAAGAGTGATTTTGCCCTCAGACTTTTCTTTCTCAATTTTTTGAGAAGCTAAGTCAATTTTTTCTTCTTTCTCTTCAGCTTCTTTCTCCAATTCCTCAACTCTTGCCTTGGCCTGATTTCTCTTTTCTTCAGCTGCTTTTTTAGCGTCTTCGGCTCTTTTTTGTCCAAACTCTTGACCACTTAAGTCACCTTTGTTTTGTCCATATGCATTGCCGTTTCCTTTCTTTTCCTTGTCTTTTTTATCCTTCTTCTCTTCGTCATCATCCTCATCATCCTTTTCTTCTTTGTCTTTGTCTTTTTTGCCTTTATCCTTGTCTCCTTTTTCTTTCTCTTCCTTCTCTTCTTTCTCTTCCTTCTCTTTTTCCTCTTTCTCCTTCTTTTCAGTTTTGTTTTCCTTCTTTTTGTTTTGGCTGTTTCCTTGAGCAACTGCTCCGAAAGACAACATTATAATCAGTAAAAAAAATAGCTTTTTCATTTTAAATATCGTTTAATAGTGAATCAATTTCATTTGTAATTTCTGTTGCGTCTTCTTCTAAGTGAATCAAGCCTTCATCAACTTCTTCAGTTGCGCTTTCCATCTCAATGATTTCTTCTTGATTGATTTCGTTTTCTAGGTTGATATCTTCTTCAGCTGAATCTGAGCAACTAACGGCCATCATTGCTAGGCCGCCTAATACCAATAGTTTCTTTGTCATAGGGATTTGTTTTGTTTTGATCGAAGATAGGCTGATTCAACCTAGTAAGAATTAATCTTCTTTCAATGGATCTAAAAAATCGATAAATGAACCTTAAATGGTGATGTTCGAAGGGTTAGAATAGACCGTGAATCGATTATCTCTTGTAAAACCAAGTATAGTTATGCCCACATCTTTCGCCATTTCAACTGCCAGAGAAGATGGAGCAGAAACAGCACTTATAACGGGGATTTTTGCCCGGAAGGCCTTGGATACAATTTCAAAAGAAACACGACCACTAAAGGCTATCAGTTTTGCTTGATCAAGGGTTTTGTTTTGAATGCAAAATCCAACAGCCTTGTCTAAGGCATTGTGTCGTCCTATATCTTCAAAAGTGGCTAGACATTCTAATTGTGCATTAAAGATTGATATTCCATGACACCCACCTGTAAGTTGAAATAGTTCTTGTTGTTGATTAAATGCTTGATGTGCTTGTTGAATTTGATGTTGTGAGAACGTTCCTACTTTTTCTAGGGGCTTGCCACCAAAGTCAATATCCTGAATTTCTCTTTTTCCGCAAATTCCACATGAAGAAACCGATAATAAAGAGCGTGTGCTTAAATATCCATCTGCCAAATTTGATTCATCAGTAGTCACATTTATTTCTGTAATGAACCCCTTTTTATTAGTTGTTGTGACTTTAATTTTTTCAAAATCATGAATTACGTTTTCTGCAAATAATAGGCCAGTAGCGAGTTCAATCTCAGCTCCGGGAGTTTGCATTACAACCGTGTAGGGCTCCTCATTTACTGAGATTTGAAGTGGTGCTTCAATAGTCAAAGGGTCGGAAACTTTGGTAACCGACCCTTTTTCAAATTTATATGCGTCATAGAAGGAATGATTTTGCATCAGCTTAGGCCTGAAATCACACCGTCATTATCTATCGTCATTCCTTCTGATGCTGGTGTAGCAGGTAAACCAGGCATTCTCATCATTTTTCCAAGTATTGGAATGACGAATCCTGCACCCGCGGCGAATTCAAATTCTCTCACGTTAACACTGAAGCCTGTTGGTCTGCCAAGTAAGTTATCATTGTCTGAGAACGACTTTTGAGTTTTCGCCATACAAACAGGTAACTGATCTAACCCTAAGTCTTCGATTTTTTTCAAATCAAGTAGCGCTTTTTTCGAGTATTCAACACCCTCTGCACCGTAGATTTCTCTCGCAATGGTTTCGATTTTATCTTTAACCGGCATTTTCCAATCATAGAGTGGTTTAAATTTGTTGCTTCCACTTTCAATAACATCTACCACAGCTTGCGCTAAATCGGTCATGCCGTTTCCACCATCAGCCCAACCTCTGGCCACTACAGCCTTACAGCCTCTTGACTCACATCTTTCTTTGATCAACTGAATTTCTTCTTCTGTATCTGTCGGGAAAGCGTTGATAGCTACTACAGGATTGAGACCAAACTTTTGCATGTTTTCAATGTGTTTGCCTAAGTTGGCAAGACCATTTGCTACGCGTTCAGTGCTTGGAGTATTGTATTCTTCTTTTTGTGCACCACCATGATGTCTTAAGGCTCTAATCGTTGCTACTAATACAGTAGCTTTAGGCTTTAATCCACCTGATACACATTTAATGTTCAAAAATTTCTCCGCACCTAGATCCGCTCCGAATCCAGCTTCAGTTACTACATAATCGGACAATGATAGTCCCATTTTTGTAGCTAAAATTGTATTTGTTCCTTGCGCTATGTTAGCGAATGGTCCACCATGTATAATTGCCGGATTACCTTCAAGCGTCTGCACAAGGTTAGGCTGAATTGCATCTTTCAACAAAATAGCCATAGCGTTTTCTGCTTTTAAATCTCTCGCGTAGATTGGTTTTTTGTCAAAAGTGGTTCCAACATAAATATTACCTAGTCTTCTTTTTAGGTCTTCAAAGTCTTCTGCCATGCATAATATGGCCATTACTTCTGATGCTGGGGTAATGTTGAATCCATCTTCTCTTGGTATACCATTTCCAGTACCTCCTAGTCCGATTACAATATCTCTGAGTGCACGGTCATTCATATCCATCACTCTTTTCCAAGCGACAGTTCGAGGGTCAATTCCTAAGCTTCTTGTTTTTGATTGAATATTGTTGTCAATCAAGGCTGAGAGCAAATTGTTTGCTTTTTCTACTGCTGAAAAGTCCCCTGTAAAGTGAAGGTTAATGTCTTCCATTGGCACAACTTGTGCGTATCCGCCACCTGCTGCACCACCTTTAATTCCAAATACAGGTCCTAGAGATGGTTCTCTAAGTACGACCGTGGTTTGTTTACCTATTTTATTCAGTCCTTCGGTCAATCCTATTGAAGTAGTTGTTTTTCCTTCTCCTGCAGGAGTAGGAGTAAGGGCTGTTACTAAAATGAGATTACTCTTTTCAATGTTCTTTTTGTCAATGAAACTTAGCGGAATTTTTGCTTTGTATTTTCCATACATCTCAATGTCTTCTTCACCAATATTTAGCTTGGCAGCTATGTTTTTTATATGATCTAGTTTGGCAGCTTGTGCAATTTCGATATCTGTAAGAACTTTGTTTCCCATGTTTTTTTCGTAATTTTGAAGGACAAGATAACAATTTTTGAACTCAAAGAACGTTGTTATTTACACACTTGATGATTATTTAACGTGGTGAAAAAACTTTGCATATTTTTTGGATTATTCTTCATAATCCTGTCTTGTAAGAAAGAAATCATTGTTCCCAATGATGGTATTTACAGAGGTGTTTTTAATGAAATTTGGGCAAGTGGAGATACTGCTGCCTCAGGCGTAGTTTGGTTAGCGTTATTTGAAGAAAGCCAGACTTTTTCTATGATAGGTGACAGTAATACTTCAGCACCGCATAATCAAAATGGCACGTATCTAATTCAGGACGCTAAGTTCATCCAGTTTTCACTGGTGGGCGCAGCTAGTGGGGGGTATGATGATGATCATATTTTGGATACAACCTACCAATATACTTTTGACAACAAAATCTTTGAGTTTTTCTTGCAAGATGATACGATTCTTTACGAGTATCGTTTGACGAGAAAGTAATTAGTCAGTGCCAAATTTGTGCACATCATTGTGATTTTCTTCAATTTCGTCTTTCACTGTTTTAATTTTTTGAGCTAAAAGTCCAAACTCATTATGGTTGTTTTTTATCAG
>Ga0189274_100222_pt1 | contig 24004 bp, 23 predicted proteins | sample N5B1minimetaG_FD_130323 | JGI IMG/M metagenome (GOLD analysis project Ga0189274, IMG submission 130323) | Marine microbial communities from the Costa Rica Dome - N5 B1 mini metaG | ecosystem: Environmental > Aquatic > Marine > Oceanic > Photic zone | place: Costa Rica: the Eastern Pacific...
AGTACAACTAAAATCAAGTTCAGCACTGCCACTCAACTTCAAATCTTTCCCATCTTGCTGCGCACGAACATCATACATACCGACAGAAGAAAAATTCAATTTACGCTTACCATAGTTATAGGTCATGGGAATACCTGAAAAGAGAATATCTGCAGGATTTTTAAACTCTTTGTACTGCAGTGTGTAAGTGCCTTCAACGGGGCTACCGTCTGCAGTAGTAACCGCATTGCCATTGATTTTGAGGGTAGTGCCATCACCGCAATCAAATTGACCACCATCTGCAGCATTGACTGTAAAGCTTTTGGGCGGAGTTTGAAAAGGCTTGAAAAACTGCTTCAGGTGCTGATAGTCAAGGGCAGGGCCATAGTGAAGGACGAAACCATGAAAATAAGATTTAGCTTCTTTATTGTTTTTGGCGCCAGTTTGTTCAATGCATCTCCAAGTAGGATCATCTGTTTTAACCTGAGGCAAAACAGCTTGTAATGCTTCGATTTGTTTCTTGTTGACCGCATTTTGATTGTAGGTTTTATTACCCGTATAAGCGGTGTATATGAGGTCAACATGATGAATTTTTTGGCCCTTTAATTTAACTAGGTCTTCTGCTTTGAGTGTTACAGCATCACCAGGAGCTGCGGCAATTCTGAAAGATTGCTCGGGCTCAACCTCATATTTGGCGAGCTTTTCAATGGTTAATAAAGGGACATCAGAAAGATGAGTTTGATGTGCAAAAGTGGTGAAAGTGAAAAGGCACAACAGTGTGTAAAGTGTTTTCATGGAAATGGTTTTTTGGTTGTATGGATATAAGGTTCCACTAATTGGATCGTTACAGGATTGTTGGATTGAAATTCATACACAACTGATGTTGATAAAACACTTGTAACCAATCAGTAAGCAATCATTATAGGAGCATAAATTTTAAGCCCAAACAAATGAAAAAGAAACTATTCTGTTGCTTGCTCCTAGCCGGATTAAGCTCACAAGCATACACCCAAGAAACCGAAGCAACAACTCACCCCAACATTAAAGTGGAGCAAGTGAATGATGAAGTCATCAAACGGACGTATCACTTTCCCTACAACGCCAAATTCAAGCTGGTCAAAAAAGGGGAGAGCATTGTTTTATTAGAAGGCTATGGCCTTGAAGCCGACATCACTTTTTTGATTCCAGGAGAATACGTCATCAGTTATCGCAATGATGCCGGAGGTACGGTTGACTTTTTTACGATTAAAGAAGGGGAGTAGGGCTAGCTGTTCTAGGTGTTTTAGCGGAGAGAGAAGGATTGGGTATATTTGTGCAACTGTTTGATTGCTACACCAAGCTAAAAGTTGAACCCAAATAAGTGTTAAGTTTGATTAAGAAGTTAAATACCCTTGGAGCTATTGTGTTGATTCTTAGTGTGGCTTGGATTTCTTGCGAGAACAAGACAGATGAGGAAATACTGTTTGATCAAATTTTAGGTACTTGGAATAGCAACTCTAAAGAAAGTGGTATGCAACAGCATGGCTCAACTAAGACTTATTATAGTGATTCGACATTTTTCTGGTTCTATGGTGATTATTTCGAAGAAGGAAAGTTTCTTATTGAAGATTCAATTTTAAAAGTTACCAATTTGTATGGAGGGAATCCGAGAAGTTATAAGATTATTGAATTAAATGAGTCACTTTACAAATCTGCCAACGCAGAGCAAACAGATACTTTCACATTTTATAGACAAAGATGAATGAAAAAAGAAGAGAAGAGATTAGTTCTTATCATTATTGTTGGCCTGTTGGCGGTATGTACACCAGAGATTTATAGAAAAATTAAGTTATCTTTTGCAGAGAGAATAGAAACAAAGGGAGAAATTATAAAAGTAACTCGCGCTGCATTTAACTCTTATTACACGTATTCTTACGAATTCAATGGGGAACGATACGAAAATGTTGCAAGTGAGGATCCAGATCAATGCAATGTAGGTGATTGCGTTGTGATATCGGCATCAAAAGATGATCCTTCAAACTCAGAAATAGAAAAATTTTCTTGTGATTAATTGAATTACTTTTTTGATAACACATTTCAGATATTCCATCAAACTAATAGCCCAAATGGCCCATGATGAACAAAAAACAATTTTATGTAATACTAGTAGTAACATTTCTTCTTAGCTGCAGTGGTAATCATGATCACGAAATAATTACGAAAAAGATTAATAGTTTATCTGAAAAGCTATGCATGCCATTCACGGCTAAAACGCAAATTAGCAATAAAGAATGCACCTTAAACTTTACGGAAAACCAGAGCGAAAATCTAGATGAGCAGTTAGGTTTTATAGAACATGAAATACCTTCAAATTACTTGTGCTCAATTTATTTAAACGAAATACGTTCAGAATTAGAGAAAGTCAATTCCGTAAATTTCTCATTTTACAGGGAAGACAAAACTGAAATAAGAAATCATTCGTTCAGCAGAGTGGAGATTGATGAAAATCTTCAAATATTTAATTCGAATGAACATTCAAATGAGTTCCTTTTACAAGTATTTAGCAAAATGAGATATAAAGGTTATTTTGATGCTCAGTATAACCTAGAATTCTTAAGCAAGGAATCGGTTGTGTTAGATTTCCAAGGAGATTTCTTCGAATTTCTTATGGATTACTCAATGAGTTGTGGAGAAAACAATGAAGCAGTCATAGATTTTCTCTGGTATTCTGTGACTTGTTTGAATAAGGAATACACACCTTACAACGAAGCTCTCAATCCATCTTTACTTTATTTTATAGATCAATGTGGATACTCCAGAAATATTTTAGATTGTCATTATCCCTTCGAAATTCAAGAGGTTTTGAATATAAACGATTAGTTTCTTAGAATCAAAAATACAACATATAATATATATTATGTTAAATAGCCCCACATCCAATAAACTCATTCTTCCAAAACAACCACTATTCTAATCGCTGAGAATCGCGTAAAAATTTCAAAACAAGAAGTTTCTACAGCTGAGCGAAAATTATCGCATAAAAAAAACAGACGAGCGTCATGAATTATTTCAATTGCGTTTGGTAAAAAACAGCTGGCTGATCATACTGATGCGCTTAACTTTGTTGTAGCAACAAATCCTTAATGTATGCATCTGTATCAGAACAATAATTTTGAAGCTTTCTTACTCGAAGAAAATTGTATTTATTTCAAATACTTTAAAAATGCTGAAATTCATGTTGAAGATGTTGAAAAAGGATTTCAACTGCATGATGAGTTTCAAGTCACTGACCAAGTGGTTCGAATCATTCATTCAGAACAATACGTTTCTATTGATAAGGCCGCTCGTGAATTATTAGAGCATTCTTCACGTCCGGCAAAAGCTGAAGCTTTTATCATTCCTTCATTGCCGCAAAAAATAATTTTCAATTTCTACAAACGTGTGCGCCGTTCTCAACATCCTGTCAGAGCCTTTGATTCGCTAGACAAGGCCTTGTATTGGATTAAAAGCTACCTCTAGCCTCTTTTGATTCAAAAAAATTACTAATTTAAGTCTACATATAGGAAACACTTATGCTAGACGTTCAATTAAAAAATGCCCACGTATACACTGATCAAGATAATGTCTTTATCTGCGAATACAAGGATAATATCACTATTGAACCCTTAGACGTTCAGGATGTTATAGATGCCTATGACAATTACCATGATGGCGAACAACTCAAGGTCATGTTAGTTTTTCCAAAAAACACCAATGTTTCATCTAATGCCCGTCAATTAGCTGAAAAACGAGAAAAACCAGCACTTGCAGAAGCACTGGTTATTGAAAGCACTATGCAACGTATCTTGTTTAAGTTTTACAAACGTTCAAGAAAAGTGCTGTATCCGATCAAAGAATTCTCGAACCGTGAAGCGGCTTTAAGATGGCTACACAATAGGTAGCCACTCTCCTATTTATCTGGGTTTTCTGCTTTTTTAGCGTTTTCTTTTTCTTTGAGTAATTCTTCTATTTGAAGCTCAACTTCCCTCAACATCTTTTCTGTTTCATCATCCAATTCAATTAGAATTTCTTTCATACCTGAAAAGTCAAGGTTTTCTAATATCGCTAATGATTCTTCATTTAATTCAGCTAAATCCACTTCTAAATCACCCAATAGCTCTTTTAAATCGTCATTGACATCATCATTGATTTCGCTTAATTCATCCAGTAATTCGCCCAAATGAAATTCTATTTCATTGATGTGAATGTCAAAGTTATGCACACTCATTTCATTATCTGAAACACCCAAGCTAGTTGCTTTTCCTTCTTCATTTACCGTCCATCCAATGACCATTTCATAATCACTTTCTTTAGGGAAATTACCCGAGTAATAAAATACATCACATTCATGCCCAGGCCCTTTCAACTGCGCTTTAACTCGGAGCTTTTTAAGCTCATTGCTCCTCACCTTTGCCGTGAAATTAAAATCTATTCCGGCCGCTTCTGCCGCTTTTTGAATACTCTCCAATTCGGTCAAGGTAGACGTTCTTTTAATGGTATACGCCACTTGTTTCGTGTTAATTTGTGGTGTTTTTGTAGAGTCTTGCACCCATGTAATCCCTTCTATTTCAGGTGTATTTGTTATAGTCGGAATGCTGGTGGTTGTCAATTGATTGATAGCTGGTTCAGCAGTGTCATTGTGATACACAAAAGTGTTTTGTTGATTTTCAGGAACAGTATGTTTCGGTGATTGAACAGCTGTAATGTACTGTTCTGTTGGGGCATTTGGTGAAGTTGTGGTCGTCATCTCAGCATCTGAAACAGCTACTCCAATAACTGTTGCTGTAGTAATGGTGGTAATTGTACTTAACATGATAATCCATTTTTTTGCAGTTAATAATTTGAGGAAACCTTTCGTAGCTAAGATGCCGCCTGCAGTTGCTACTAATGACTTCAAAAACAATTGTTTGGTGTCTTCATAGCTCACTTCAACTGGTGCCTGTCGAGCCTCATTAAATAAGTGATCTAGATTCATATCATTTTGCATGCTCAACCTCCTTTCTGTTGTTTACCATTTGTGCATCAGACAAGATGTGTTTCAATTGAAGACGTGCTCTCCTCAATCGTTGCTTCACATTACTTTCAGAAGTTGCTTGTATTTCCGCAATTTCTTTTATTGAAAAGCCAGTGATTTCAAATAAAATCAAACTTTCTCTGTACTTCTCGTCCATTAAACGCATGGCTTCATAAAGCATGGTGACCTCCGTTCTAAGTGAAGTGTCTGAATTGACATCTTTCACTGCGTAGGCACCGCTACTCATGTTGGTTTCTTCTTTTTTCTTTCTGTTTGAGTTGGCCAAAACTCTGACAGCTATAGAGAATAGAAATGACAAAAACGCTTGTTCAGACTTTAAGGTATCAAACTTTTCATAGGCCTTTAATAAGGTCTCATTGATTAAGTCTTTATGATCCATGTCACCATAAACTCGGGCACGGCAGAAGCGTTCAAACTTCTCGTGCACAGGTTCGTAAAGTGCTAAAAATGCTATTTGTTTCTTTTTACTCACATTCGCTGTTCTATCCTGTAAGTGTTTTAAGTTGAAATAAAGTTACAACAGTAGGGAGATTTTTCTCAGAATAAGGAAATTTAGACCACCCCAATCATATTATTTCACCTGCTTATTACGTTGAAACTCGCGGTTTTTCTTATATTAAGGCAATGTTAATGGCGGTCGAAAATAATACCAAATTCAATTTATACAGAAAGCATTCAAGCTCAACCGTATACTTATCTGATGATGGTATAATGAAAGTTGTTTATGAAGATAACCTAGTGTTGGGGCCTGAAGATTTTGAACCGGTAGTAGCAGATTACGTAGAAGCCGGAAAAGGAGAATTGTTGAGAATTTTAGCCATATTTCCTAAACATACCAACCTTTCAATTGAAGGACGCAAGTACATTCAAGAAAGAGATATACCTGCAATTGCAGAGGCTGTTGTATTTACTACACTAGGTCAACGTCTATTATTTAAGTTTTATCAAAAGTTCAGAGCAGTCGAATATCCGATAAAAGGATTCAAAACTGAAGCAGAAGGACTTCAATGGCTCAATGAATACGCCTAGTTTTCAAGTGTTATATGCGGATGAGCATTTGGCGATTGTCGCTAAAGCTCCCAATTTGATTTGTCATCACTCAAAGTATGCACGCAACATTATTGAAACGAGTTTAGCTCAATTGTTAAAAGCTCATTTTGAGCGTGACATTCATTTAGTGAACCGATTAGATCGTAAGACTTCAGGTATTGTGGTAGTTGGATTTAATCCGGAGATCACGTCAAAACTACAGGGACTCAACGAACAATTTAGGTGGCGAAAGACCTACCTCGCATTGGTTAGAGGGTGGCCGGATAAAAAAATAACCATCAACAGTCCGATCAAAAATGATGAATCTGGAAAGTATCAAACAGCACTCACACATTTGAAGTTATTATCGTCTGTCACTTATGAAAAAGCGGTAATCCCCTATCCTACTTCTAGGTATAGTTTGGTATCGCTAGTGCCTAAAACAGGAAGAACGCATCAGTTGCGCAAGCATATGAACAAAATTGCCCACCCAATTATTGGAGATCCCAAACATGGCAACCGTCATCACAATCATGCATTTCAAGATTGGTTTAACAACAGTCATCTCTTTTTGCATGCCCAGCAAATCAGTTTTGAGCATCCTGAAACAAATGAAATGATTGAAGTTGAAGCTCCGGTACCAGCTTTTTGGCCTGAAATCTTCGCTCAGCTTGGTTTTAAATGGTCTTTTGATAACAGTCAAAAATAGATGGGTTCACCAATTTTGCCCATTTCTCAGCATCATCATAGACTTCAAATACATCTACCGACTTCACAAAAGCATAACCCAATCGTTCATACCAATTGTGCAAAATCACTTTTGACTCTACTGATATGTTGTCAGCTCTTAGCACTTCAATTCGCATAATCTCAGCACCATGAGCCTTGGCTACTCCTTCTGCAGCTTGAATTAAGGATCGTCCGACTCCCTTACCACTGGCAGTTCGTGCTGCTCCCAACAAGCTAAATGACCAAATTCCTTCTCCTAACTGAAATACACGAATGCCACCCACAATTTCTTCTTCAATGCGCGCAATAATGATTTCTTCTGCATCAATGTGATGTTGGAAATCAGCTTTTGAAATACGGATGTAGTTTTCGCCCCACACTTCTTTCTCGGTGCGGGCGTAGGCATCAATAATGATGTCGTAAAGTTGATTGAACTGAATGTCGTTCAATGAATTGCGTTGTATGTGTTCAATTGTCAGCATAAAAAAACCCTGATGCTTTAACACATCAGGGTTACAAATTTAATATCTATTCGCTTATTGTGCCTGTAATTCGGCAACTTTAGCTTTCGCTTTTTTGAAGTTTTCAACGTCACCTGCTTTACCGTAAGCATCTTTCAATGCAATCCAGTAAGTTACATTATCAGGCTTCGCTTCAGTCGCTTTTTCTAAATAAGGTACTGCTTTCTTGAAGTAGTCTTTAGATTCAGCTACCATTGAGTCATACTTAGGATCACCAAACTCTAATTTGTTTGCTGCGTTGTTTACGTCTGCACCCTTGTTAAAGTAAAGTCCTCCAATTGCTGATAAGGTATTTACGTCAGTTCCATCTAACTCTAAGGCCTTTAAGTATTGCTTTTCAGCATTCTCAAAGTCTTCCATGTTTTCATAGATAGTTCCAGCTGTGTATACTAAAGCTACATTGTTTGGATCTAAAGCGATTGCATCATTCAATGCAGTTACAGCTTCTTCTTTTCTGTCTGTATCAATGTAAAGGTTGACCATTTCAATCAAGATATCTTTGTTTCCAGGGTATCTCTTTACTTGCTCTTTGATCATTTTCTCAGCCTCTTCTACTTTTCCTTGCTTTTGTAAAGCTTGTGATAAGTAATAGATTGAAGAACCTGGTTGGTATCCCCACTCTACTGTTTTAGAGAATGCTTCTTCAGCCATTTCTAATGAATCAACGTTAGTTGCGGCTAATCCGCCGTAGAAGAAATAGATAGAATCAGAAACTCCCATAGCATCTCCAAACATTCCTGCTCCGATTAATGCTCCTGAAGCTTCAGCCCACTTCTCTTCTTCATACATTTTGATACCTACTTGAGATAATTGTTGTCTGTAGAAGTTACAGTAATCATCAACATCATCTTCGTATCTTCCTTTAGTATCCACTTCTTTTGATCTTTTCAAAGCTGCGAATCCATCTTCAACTGCTTTTTGTTGATCTACTGCAGATAATACTTCATCTCCTGACATTGCTGCACAAAACGGAATTTCAACATAGATTTTTCCGTAATACATTAATGTCTTTGGATCATCTTTAGTGTCTGCGTGTACGTATGATTTGTCAATAAACTCTTTAGCGTCTCTCAATTCTTTTGCTTGCTCTTCGATATCTCCACCTGACAATTTTAATGTCCAATAGTTTTTGAATGCGATACCTGCTGAGCTGGTATTTCCTTTTTGAGAAAATGCAACTGATGTTAATCCGATTGCTGCTACTAGTAATACTTTCTTCATTTTTTTGTTTCTGTTTATAAATGTGATGCGAAAAGTTTCAATTTTCCACAAAACCTTATTCAATTTCTATGCCAATTCTGGTATGGATAAAAAATAACCACGCCCGAAAGCGTGGTTAAATTTAATAATAGTCTATCAATTAATAAAGATTGAACAAAACTTTATTCTTCTTCTCCAGAAGGGTTTGTTCCGTCTTCACCTTCAGCTCCTGACTCTTCTCCTTCTTCATCTCTATCACGGTAAACCTTTGCTACAGCAGCGATTTCATCATCTCCTCTTAGACTGATTACTTTCACTCCTTGCGTAGCTCTACCCATTACTCTGAGCTCTTCTACGTGCATTCTAATGGTAATACCTTTCTTAGTAATGATCATTAAATCATCATCATCCGTTACGTTTTTCATAGAGATTAAATCTCCTGTTTTGTCAGTAACGTTGATTGTTTTAACTCCTTTACCACCTCTATTAGTGATTCTATAATCAGCAACCTCAGAACGTTTTCCGTATCCGTTAGAAGAAACTACTAATACGTTAGCTTCTTCGCTTTCAACGCAAATCATACCAACCACTTCATCTTTATCACTCGCAAGTGTTACACCTCTTACTCCTGAAGCTGTCCTTCCCATAAAACGAACTTTTTCTTCGTTGAATCGGATGGCTTTACCAGACTTTAAGGCCATCATGATTTCATTCGAGCCATTCGTCAATTTAGCTTCTAACAACTCATCTCCTTCTCTAATTCCAATCGCATTGATACCATTGGTTCTAGGACGAGAGTAAGCTTCTAATTTCGTTTTCTTAATTACACCTTTCTTTGTACACATGATAATGTACTTGTCATTGATGTAATCTTCATCTTTTAAGTCTTCAACATTGATAAATGCCTTAATCGAATCATCTTGCTCAATGTTGATTAAGTTTTGCAATGCTCTACCTTTTGCATTCTTAGCACCTTCTGGCACCTCGAATATTCTCATCCAGAAACACTTCCCTTTCTCAGTGAAGATTAACAACCAGTTGTGGTTTTTAGAGACAAATAAATGCTCTAAGAAATCTTTATCTCTCGTTGCAGCTCCTTTTGCTCCAACTCCACCTCTACTCTGAACTCTATATTCATTTAATGCTGTACGTTTGATGTATCCAGCGTGAGAAATTGAAATCACTACCTCTTCATTCGGAATCAAATCTTCGATTCTCATCTCGTTTGCCGAGTATTCAATTACTGATCTACGCTCATCTCCGTATTTTTCACGAACGTACTCTAGCTCTTCCTTGATGATATCCATTCTTCTGCTTTCATTCGCTAGGATATCTTTTAAGTCAGCAATACGCTCCATCAACTCTTCGTATTCAGCTCTCAATTTGTCTTGCTCAAGACCTGTTAACTGTCTCAATCGCATTTCAACGATTGCCCGTGCTTGAATTTCTGATAAATCAAAACGCTCAATTAACTTCTCTCTTGCTTCTTCAGGACTCTTAGAGGCTCTGATTAACTTGATTACTTCATCAATATTATCAGAAGCAATGATTAATCCTTCTAAGATATGCGCACGTTCTTCTGCTTTTCTTAACTCATACTGAGTTCTTCTTGTTACTACTTCATGACGGTGCTCCACAAAGTGATGAATCATATCTTTTAGATTCAACATTTCAGGACGACCATTCACTAAAGCAATGTTGTTTACTGAGAATGAAGTCTGTAGCTGCGTGTATTTAAATAGTTTGTTTAAAACTACATTTGGAATCGCGTCACGTTTCAATTCATAAACTACACGCATTCCTGAACGGTCTGATTCATCTCTTAAATCAGAAATTCCGCTAATTTTTCCTTCGTTGACCAAGTCAGCAGTTTTCTTGATCATGTCTGCTTTATTGACTTGGTAAGGAATCTCAGTAACGATAATTGCCTCACGACCTTCACGAATTTCTTCGATAGTCGCTTTAGCACGCATCACTACTCTTCCTTTTCCGGTCTCGAAAGCATCTTTAACACCTTCGTAACCATAAATGATTCCGCCAGTTGGGAAATCTGGAGCTTTGATGTGTTGCATCAACTCCTCCATTTCAATATCTCTATTGTCAATGTACGCGATTGTACCGTTAACTACTTCAGTTAAGTTATGCGGTGGCATGTTCGTTGCCATACCTACTGCAATTCCGGCAGCACCATTAACTAAAAGGTTTGGTATTTTAGTTGGTAATACAGATGGCTCATTTAAAGAGTCATCAAAGTTTGGCGTGAAGTCTACTGTTTCTTTATCCAAGTCAGCTAGCATTTCTTCAGCTATCTTTTGAAGTCTAGACTCAGTATAACGCATGGCTGCCGGACTATCACCATCCACAGAACCGAAGTTACCTTGTCCATCCACTAGTGGATATCTAAGCGACCACGGTTGCGCCATACGCACCATAGTATCATATACTGAAGAATCTCCATGCGGGTGGTACTTACCAAGTACATCCCCAACAATTCTTGCCGACTTTTTGTACGGACGGTTTGAGAATACTCCCAAATCTTGCATTCCGTAAAGTACACGGCGGTGAACTGGTTTGAATCCATCTCTTACATCTGGTAAGGCCCTAGATACAATTACCGACATTGAATAATCAATGTAGGCTGACTTCATCTCATCCTCAATATTGATTTTTATGATTTTTTCTCCTTCTGCCATAATTTAATTTTCGTTCGTCTTATATAATAAAGCGGGATTTGTACTCCAAACACTAGGTACCTAGATAAGCAAGAATTTCGAAATCAATCGCTTAGGTTTAGTCAACTAGTTTTGGCAAAAATCCAAGTCCCGAAAGTACATAATTCAAAGAAAAAAAGTGTCATGACAAAGTGGCGACTTATTAACAAAAAAGGGCCTAAAAAACTCTTTATTAACAATCGGAACAGAAATTGTTCTATATAATTTTGAAATTATGATATTTATCGAGTATTTTAGAGCAGTTGGCGTCTTTCAAACGTTATCATTTACCCTTAATCAACTGGTTTAGAGTAAAAAAGTAATTCTAAAGAAGTTCAACCGACTAAAGTACCAGAAGAGGATTTATTTATATGAATGCAAATTTTTCAGCTAGAGCGAAAGACGTTTTGTCATACAGTCGTGAAGAAGCGTTGAGATTGGGTAATGATTATCTCGGTGTTGAGCACATCTTGCTTGGCATCTTGAGAGAAGGTGAAGGACTTGCCATAAAGTTACTCAATGAATTTGAAGTTGATCTAGGTCAGATTAGACTAGAATTAGAGAAGACTTTGAAGGAAACACGTGTTAAAAGCATTACTGCGAATAACATTCCGCTAGTAAGACAAGCGGAGAAAGTTTTAAAAATCACTTACCTAGAAGCTAAGCTTTTCAAAAGCACCAAGGTAGGTACAGAACACATTCTTCTCGCTATTTTGAGAGAAGAAAATAATATTGCCACGCGTATTTTGAATAAATACGGTGTGATTTATGAAAATGTAAAAGAAGAATTAGAAGCAATGATTGAAGAACAAAACTATCCAAAGGCAGAATTTCCGGGTGATACAGCAGATGACGGACCAGGAGAAGGAGGAAGCTCGAGTTATGGCTCTGGAGGATCAAAAAGAGCTGGTGACAGCAAATCAAAAACTCCAGTACTCGACAACTTTGGAAGAGATTTAACGGCAATGGCTGAGCAAAACAAGCTTGACCCTATTGTTGGAAGACAAAATGAAATAGAACGTGTTTCTCAGATTTTATCGAGACGTAAAAAGAACAACCCAATTTTAATTGGTGAGCCAGGTGTTGGTAAATCAGCCATAGCTGAAGGATTAGCGCTTAGAATCGTTCAAAAGAAGGTATCGCGTGTATTGTTCGGAAAACGAATCATCTCATTGGACTTGGCATCATTAGTTGCCGGAACAAAGTATAGAGGTCAGTTTGAAGAGCGTATGAAAGCCGTTATGAATGAATTAGAGAAGTCTAGAGACATTATCTTGTTCATTGACGAGATTCACACCATTATTGGTGCTGGAGGAGCTTCAGGATCATTAGATGCTTCGAACATGTTTAAACCAGCTTTGGCCAGAGGAGAAATTCAAGTAATTGGAGCAACTACTTTGGATGAGTACAGACAATATGTAGAAAAAGACGGAGCATTAGAAAGAAGATTCCAAAAAGTATTGGTAGAGCCAACAACTATTGAGGAAACTGTTCAGATTCTTCAGAACATTAAAGAGCGTTATGAAGATCATCACTCGGTGACTTATGAAGATGATGCAATTGAAGCTTGCGTAAAGTTGACTGACCGATATATGTCAGATAGAAACTTGCCAGACAAAGCAATTGACGCATTAGATGAAGTAGGTTCTAGAGTTCACATTACTAACATCAATGTTCCGAAAGAGATTGTAGATCTTGAAAAGAAGATTGAGGACATCAAAGAAGAAAAAGGAAATGTGATTAAGTCGCAACAATATGAAAAAGCGGCTGAATTGAGAGATACAGAGAAAAAGCTAATTGATGAGTTGGATGCAGCTCAAAAGAAATGGGAAGAAGATTCTAAAGCGCACCGCATTACAGTAACTGAAGATCACGTTGCAGAGGTAGTTTCAATGATGACAGGTATTCCTTTACAAAAGGTATCAGAGTCTGAAACTGGACGTATTAAGAATTTAGGAGATTCAATCAAAGGATCTGTAATTGGTCAAGATGAAGCTGTTGCGAAAGTTGTGAAAGCGATCCAACGTAACAGAGCCGGATTAAAAGATCCGAACAAACCAATTGGCTCATTCTTTTTCTTAGGACCAACAGGTGTAGGAAAAACACAATTAGCAAAAGTACTAGCGAGAAACTTATTTGACTCTGAAGAGGCATTGATTAGAATTGATATGTCAGAATACATGGAGAAGTTCTCAGTTTCTAGATTGGTAGGAGCGCCTCCGGGATACGTAGGATACGAAGAAGGTGGACAACTTACTGAAAAAGTAAGAAGAAAGCCCTACTCTATTGTATTATTAGATGAGATTGAAAAAGCGCATCCAGATGTATTTAACATGTTATTACAAGCGCTAGATGATGGTCATATGACAGATGGTCTTGGCAGAAAGATTGACTTCAAGAATACCATTCTAATTATGACTTCAAACATTGGTGCTAGACAATTATCTGATTTTGGAACAGGCGTTGGATTCGGAACTAAGTCTCAGAAAGAGCAAGAAGATGAAAATGCTCAAAAGGTGATTCAAAATGCTCTTAAAAAAGCTTTCTCACCTGAGTTCTTGAACAGAATTGATGACATGATTGTCTTCAACTCACTTCAAAAAGAAGATATCCACCAAATTATAGATATCGAATTAGTGAAGTTGTACGGTAGAATCAATGATCTTGGATACGAAATCAAAGTAACCGATCCTGCTAAAGATTACATTGCAGACAAAGGTTTTGATGAGAAGTTTGGTGCTCGACCATTGAAAAGAGCGATTCAAAAGTTCATTGAAGATCCTTTGGCGGAAGAAATAATTAACTCTTCACTAGCAGAAGGAGACACTATCAAGATTGACTTAGACAAAAAGAAAGAAGAGATTACTATCTCAATAGATAAAGGCAAGAAAAAGCCTGAAAAGAAAAGTGAATAACAAAAAAAAGCCCTTGATTTTTCAAGGGCTTTTTTTTTATTTCTTTCGTAGTGCCACCGCGGTAATGACGCTCACGACTATTCCTATCAAAAAGACCGTGAAGAACATTAGAAGAGAGCCTAAAACTGGAGATGCAGCGAATTCTTTCATAGCTTCTATCTCTTCAATTTTAGCCGTCAATTCTGCACCACTAAACATTTCTTGAGCTTTTACTATTTCTGCAGCAGCATAGGCATCTGCAAATCCTGGATCTAAGTAAAGCACGTAAATCGCATTGTAAAGTCCAAACACTAGAGAAGGAAATATGGTAATCAATAATCCAACTCCAAATGCTTTAAAAAAGGTTATTTGACCTCCTTTTTCCTTATCACGGTAGGCCTTCACTCCAAAAAACACAAAAGACAAGGCAATAAAAATGCTCAGGTAGCCTACAACTTCTTGAGCGGCAAAATCCATGTCTTTCGAAACAAAGTATAGTAATGCCGAAATAATTGTGAGAGACAGGGCGCTAATCAACCCATATTTGAAAATCGTTTTCATAGTTTTATTTTTTTTAAGCAAAGCTATGGCAGTCTACCTTATATCATTAAATAGTGATGGATGAATTTGCTAGTACTAAAGTACCAATCTCTTACTAGGACAGTGTTTCAGATTGTAGTTTATTTATCGCTTGCACCCTATTTGAAACCTCTAGTTTTGTATAAATGTTTGATAAATGTGTTTTAATTGTGCTTTCAGAAACAAACAATTGTGTTGCAATTTCTTTGTTAGATAGCCCTTTTGTTAATTGCTCGACCACTTCAAACTCTCTATTCGATAAATCATACTTTTTCTTGAAATCATATGCTGTCAGTGAGCTTGTTTCTTCGTTTACAGAATTGGACATCAAGCGTTTTCTGAAAATCAAACCGAGCACAAAGAACACTGTGGCGATTATAAAAATAATCAACTCTAGGTTGGCATCAGTTTTTAATAAACGATAGTCTGCTAACTGAAACAATAGCAGAAGTGCAGAGCAGAGTATTCCAAAACCAAAAACAATCTTCCACATATTAAATCTTCAATTCATCTAGATCTCCGAGCTTGAAATGTCGTTTAATTAAGTACGAGAACAGGTAGAAAAAAGGCGTATCTGCCAAAGCCACTAACATTTTAAAAACAAAAAGGCTAAAGACGGTTATCGGAAATTCAGCCCAAGCAATAGCGCCAAACGAACATAACAAAGTAATCACCGCAAAAGAATCCACCAATTGAGAGGGTATGGTAGACAAGTTGTTTCTCAACCACAGCTTCTTCCCTTTTGTCATTTCTTTCAACCAGTGAAAAATCTTGATATCAATAAATTGCGCCAATAAGTAGGCTATCATTGAAGCTGAGACAGAAGCTGCTGTAAGTCCAAAAACGAGGGAATAAGTCCCGTCATTTACAGGTGATTCAGGACGTGCGGGAATCAAATCGGTCACAATTGTTATTCCCATTACCAATACAGAACATATTAAGCCTACTACTACTACTTGATTCGCTTTGGATCTTCCGTAAATCTCTGAAATCAAATCAGTTACCAAAAAGGTGATTGGATAAGGAATTAGACCTACGCTAAGCACCATGGTGAATCCATCTACTAATTCTAATTCAAAAAACTTCAAAAAAATCAAGTTACATGTCACAATCAGTGAAATGAAAACTCCTGCAAGACACAGGTAAAGAAATTTTGCTTGTCTAAGGTATTTGTCGTCAGTCATGATTTACGGAACAAAGCTACTCCAAATGTTGCAAATGAAAAGGCAATCACAATATTCGCTAAAGAAAAGACTTGCCAATACCAATAATCTGCCACCGCAACTCCTAAAGTAGCTGACATATAAATAGCTGATTGATGCCACGGAACTAACGATTCAATCATGGTTCCAGTATCTTCTAAGGAGCGAGAAAGCACACTTCTTTTCAAGCCTAATTCATCAAATTTATGTTTAAATGCATCCCCTACAATAAAGCTGGTAGCATACTGATTAGAAGTCATAGCATTCGTAATTCCTGTTGATAATAATACAGATCTCACCAAGGCTCCGGAGCTTTTTACAAAGCCGAACAATCGTTTTACAATTATTTTCATGGCATCAATCTTTTCGATAGTTCCAACAAATACAAAAACCAAGACAGAAACCAGTACAGGTTCCTTAAAAGCATACATCCCTCCCCTATTGTAAAGGTTAGCAACAGATTCATGTACTTCGAACCCCATGCTTTCAGTAGTAAAACCATAAAACATACTACGCAGAACTACTTCAACAGAATAATCTTGGTAGATAAAAGCTAAAATAATGGCAGAAAAAGCCGAAATCATCATGACGGGTAAGGTCGGGAATTTCTTGACTGAGCCGATCAATACAATCAAGGGAGGGATAAGTAAGAGTATTGAAAAATTGAATCCTTGAGCAGTTTGACTCAATGTAATTTGAATCAACTCTGTTTCTGTATTTGCAGAACCTACCGGATACCACCATGCAGCCATAAAAAAGATGAGTATGGCGATTAAAGCTGAAGGTATAGTTGTATACATCATTGACTTGATGTGCTCATAAACCTTTATTTCAGTCGCTAAGGCAGCCACGTTAGTTGTATCTGATAATGGTGACAATTTATCGCCAAAAAAAGCACCTCCAATTATAGCTGCAGCAACTATTGGTAAATGAGCTTCCATGGAAATCGCTACTCCCATGAGTACTACCCCTATCGTACCAACTGAGCCCCATGAGGTTCCTGTAACTGTTGAAAAGACGACCGGAACCAAAAATGATATAACATAAATATAATCTGGATGAATCATTTGAATACCATAATTCACCAGCATTGGAATCGTTCCACATACAATCCAAGATCCAATGATGATACCAATCGCGAGTAAAATCAAAAGTGTCGGCATTGCCTTTGAAATCTTACCAACCACACTTTCCATGATGCTTTCCCAGCTATACCCTAGCCTTTTAAGCTGAATCATAGCAACTGTTGCAGCAAGTATAAACAAGAGCTCCAATGGCAAGGGTGCAATCTTAAACACCTTAGGCACCACTAACAAACCAACAAGCAGCAAGACTAAGAGTGTTGCTACCGGGAAAAGTGCAGTGATGAATTTGACTTCTTTGGGCCTTTTACTATCCATGAATCTTCAATAAGGAACTGAAGATAAGAAAAACTAATTTCTTTTGATTTTCTTTCGTTGCTTTGCCGCCCAGCTCACAAATTTGGAAATTTCAGGATGTTCTAAAAGTTTCTCCACTGTGTAATAATGAGTGGCTAAGTCGTAATGTGAGATTTTGCGGTGTATGGTCTTATGACAATCAGCACAGACCCAAGTGCCGTAATGAATCAATTCAAGCCCGTCATGCATGGATTGAATTTTGCGTTTGTCTTGCATCTTTTTAGGCACCAAATGATGAAAGTGTAACTCCAGATTACGCTCACACAACGAACACGCAGATGGTTTGATAGCTTTCATTTACAGTAAAACAACTTGCATAAACAACTGTTCAAAACTAAAGTTTAATTCTCCCCTCATTTTGAAAATGACCTTTATATTTGTGGTGGAATTAAATTCAAAACCCATGAGATTAGGACAAATCGCAAGAAAAGTTAATGTGAAACCTGCTGAAATTAGAAACTTCATCAAGGATCAATTTGACGTAGAACTTGACAAAGACCCAAATGTCAAGATTGAGGATGCACATGCAGAAGCGATTATTGAAAATTTCAAAATTGAGGAAGTAATTGAAGAAAAGGCTCCTGAAGTTAAGCAAGTGGTTGAAGAATTAGAGATTGACCCTACAATAGAAACTGATTTAGAGAGCCTAAAAGAGGTGGTTGAAGGAGTAGTTACTGAAGAAGAAGTCGTTATTCCAGAGATTAAGGCTGAAGAAGAAGAGCAAGAAGAAGTTGCTGAAGCAGCACCTGTAGAGCAAACAGTTGATCTAAAGAAAGTGGAGATTGATTATGAGTCAGAAGAAGCCCCTTTGGATGAAGGTGGAAATTTTGAAGAAGTCCCTGTAGATCCAGATGCTGAGTTAATAGCTGCCAAGGTTGAAAAACTAGAAGGTTTAAAGGTTGTTGGAAAGATTGAGTTAGAGGATGATAAAATCACGAAAAAGCTCATGAATGAAGAAGTTGAACTTCCAACTGCTGATGCAATTGAAACCGAAATTGATGCTTTAGATGGTGATTTAGATACTTCTGAATTTACAGAGATTGGTGGAGACGAAGCTGAAAAAGAAGCGATTTTTGCCGAACTGGATGCACAGATGGAGAATAAATCTGACGGTAAAGTAAAAGCTGGCAAAGTGAAAGCAGCAGCTGAAGTTGAGGCCAACATTGAAGACGAAGAAGAAAACTCAATTTACAAAGACGAGAAAGGTATTTACCACTTCACCTCTGAACAACGCAAGAACAGAAAAGAAAGCCTTCGCATTAAAGCCGAAAAAGAAAGAATCCGTAAACAAAAAGAGAAGAAAGCCAGACATTACAAAGAACAAGTAGCTAGTAAGGCTGTTCAACCAAAAAAGAAAAAAGGACCTTCTAAGAAAGTGCAGCAAAAGCAAGCTGCTCAGCAAGCAAAAAAAGATGCTCCTAAAGGTCTTTGGGGGAAATTCTTGAATTGGATTAACGACCGTGACTAGGCTATCTCTAACACTATTATTGGCGTTGACTGGCCTAACTCATGTAGTTTATGGACAACACATTAAATACGTCAAGGGAGGTGATTTCAAGAAAATCACAAAAGATCAGGATTATTCAGAAATTAGTTTTGGCGACAGCTGCACTTCAAGAATAGAAGGCAACATTCTTGTGATTGAAATCACAACAATAGATCCAGAAGCATCAGATGAGCAAAAGCAGAAAAAAATTCAGGAACTTTCTGGTACACTACCCAATCTTAGTCATTTTAAGAAATGTTCTCAAATTGAATCTTTAATTCTATGTGTTGGTGATGGGTTGTTCCTCACCAAGTCTGATGAAATAAGTGCTTACGACAGTGAAAAATACTATAAAAAGCATTTGAAAACTAACTTCAAAAGATTCGCTATTCATTACTCGGAAATATTAAATAAATTAAGTCAAGATTTTGAACTTTATTACTGTGATTGGTATTGGTGATCTAAGGTAAAATCACAATCGGAAAATCTTGTCCAAAGCTATATGATGTTGGGTACTGGGGAGTTCCGTGATATTTTTCAGACAATTCTGGAACGCGATCTTCCACATAGCTTTTCATTTCTGAAATCGTTACCTTTTCACCAGATTTATTGACTTCTTTGCCTTGCAGAACTTCCAGTAAAGCATAAGTAAACAATCCATGTTTGAGGTTCCCTCCTACTTCATTGGCATATTGTTGATCTTGCGAAGCAGTGATAAAAAAGGTCCCTGTACTTCTAGCTAACTGTGCTAGGGCTTTCTCTCTACCTCCGCCTCTCGTTGCAAATGCTTCTAAGGCTCCACCTGAATGGCATGCATCCAACAAATACAATTGTTTAGCTGCTGTAATATCTACCGAATATTGCATCAATTCTTTCGCAGACACTCCCTTATCCTCAAGTAACTGAACATCACCATACAAATTAGTTACATCATGTGTGACAATGAAGAATTCAGAATCTTCTTGGTTTTCAGCAAAACTCATGACTCCGTGACCGGCATAGTAAAAGACGAACACATCTTCAGGTCCAATTTCTTGTGAAATTTCATTAACGACTTGCCCGATTGCTGGCTTTGTAGCTTCGGCATTGGTTAGGCTATAATCATGTATTTGATTAAACAAGGTGTCTCCACCGTCTTTCAGCACTTTAAGAAAGGCTCTCGCATCCCCTACTGCGTAGGACAAATCATAACTACTGTTTTTGTATTTATTGATGCCTACCGTCAGTACATAAAGGTCAGTTTTAGCTTTTTCTCCATCAAAATTGACATTCATTTTAATTGGAGCTGATTCGGTTCTGTTGACATTGATAACTCTTGCAGAAATCTCATTATCGCCATCAACTAGGGGAATTTCAAATCGTTGAATAGATTTATCTCCTCCTCTGAATACAATTTCTTTTTCTAATGATTCTGAAATGACCAACTTACCATTATTATAAATCAAGATTTCTTCCACTTTTTCATCTTGGCTATTCAACTCTATACCAATGCTTAATATGTTCTTTTTTGAACTAACAATCGAACCATCTACCAATGAACCACGCGCATCTGTATCAAACAAGTGGAAAGCAATCAAAGGAGGTGTTTTTATTAATTCCTGAATATTCTCAGAACGATCATTGAATGACTCTCCTTTATTAATCCGATTAATCAATGAAGGTGAGAAATACTTGTCAAATACTGACCCGACAGGCGCTACATCCATTCCATTCACGTAATTGACCAACTCTAGTGCTTTCTTAGTTCCATCAAAATGCCCAGATGGACTGGTGGCCAACCACTCGTTTCGAGCGATTTGAATTCGGCTATAGATCTCTTCTTCTCTTGTCAAATCCCAAACCTTAATTTGCCCTGAAGCTCCATGTGAAACTAATTTCTTATCGTTCTTGATAAATTGCAAGTCTGTTACAGGTTCTGAATGCCCCTGAAATTCAAGAGGATTTTCGTTTGTAGAAGGATTCCAAAGGTAAATGGTCGTATTAGCTCCTGCATAAGCAATAGATTGACCATCTTTCGACCAATCTAGCGCATATACCGCTCCTGCACCAACACTTTGGCGATTCACTAACATTCCTGTCAATACATCCCATATTTTGACTTTACCGTCCCAAGATGCTGTAGCCAATTGCTTACCGTCAGGAGAAAATGCAAAATCACTGATGGTTTCAGTATGGCCTACCAAATTTCTAAAGCGTTCAAGGGCATCTACTTCCCAAAAATCTAGGCGATTCTTTAAATCACCTGATATGACGTATAAATCATTTGGTGTGAACCCTACTTTGTAAGGGGAATCACCACCCAAATCTCTAAATCGGTAAGAGCCATCTTCCAGCTCCCACACAATCATGGATCCATCCCAGCTAGCAGAGACTAATTGACTATTGTCACTGTTAAAAGCCACGTCAAAAACGAGATTCATGTGACCTTTAAGCGTTTCCAGCTCTTTACCACTAGCCACATCCCAAATTTTAATTGTTCGATCTCCAGACCCTGTTGCCAGTAGCTTTCCATCATTTGAAAAGGCAAAAGCAAGCACTACTTTTTGATGACCATCTAAGGTTCTTTCAACTCGTCCGGTTTCAAGATTCAATAGAACTACAGCAGAATCAATGCCTCCTAGTGCCATGATTTTCCCATCAGGATGAATGTCAAATCGTTTTCCCATACTCATGTACTTGAGAATACTAGTGTGAGTCCAGTTTTCATAACTGTATTTCAAGCCATCTGTCCGGTCATGATTCAAATAGCCAGACAAACGTTTTTGCACTTTCCCCGTTCTGATATTATGAATTTCAATGGTGTTATTTTCTCCCGGAAGCGCAATCCATTGATTGTTAGGTGATGGATTAATATCAAAATAATCCAATTGAATTCCCTCATAACACATGGTCATTTTGCCACTCTTTACCTGATATGCAAATATCGTTTCATCAATATTTAAAACGATATAATCTCCATCATCAGTAAATTTCATTACCGTTGGGCGATAACGTTTATCTATAAACGACTTAATCTTTTTTCCTGAGTTGGCATCCCACAAGATAGCGTCTACCTTGTTAGACATGGTTAAAACGTATTTAGAATCTGGACTCCAAACTTGCTTTGTGTTGCATCCATCACATCTTGCATCATTAGAAGGATCAACTAATTCATGCAAGAGTTTTCCGGACTCTGCATCAAATATTTGAGCAAATAATTTAGATGAACTCAGTGATATTTTTGTTCCGTCTGGACTAAATTCAGAACCAAATACTTTGTCGAAAGGAAGACTCAATAAAGTGTCTCCACTTAACAAATGAATCACTTCAGCTCCTTTATAACCTGAAGTGGACAAGATTAAGTCTTTATCATCATTGATGATATTTCGCTGATATCCAGCAGCATAATTCTTGCGGAATGTGCCGACAAATTTTGCATCAGAAGCTTGATATACATGCACTCCATCTCGATTGTCGTATAAATAGAAGTACTTTCCCTTAGGTGAATAGTATGCTTGCCTGACATCATCTTTTGGAATATTGATAGAATGAATTAACTGCCCGGTTTGTACGTCAAATACTTTAGCCGTTTGATCTGCCGAAGAGGTTAAAACTTGAGTTCCATCTGGGTTAAAGTCAACACTCCAAACTGCTGCAGTATGCGCAATCAAGTTCCTGATTTGTTTTCCATTCTCCAGGTTCCATAAAATCACCGAATTGTCAATAGAAGCTGAAGCTAAAAACTTGCCATTAGGATGAAAATCAGTTGCTGTAACATACTTAGAATGACCTGTTTGCAAGATGGTTTCTAGCTTCTGGCTGAAAACAGAAGAAACTCCAAAAAAGACGATTAAAAATAATGCTCTCATTACAAACAGATAATTACAGCTAACTTATTAAAGATGGATGACTTAGCGCTCCCATTGATGACTTTTTGCAATCATTTTTTTGAGCACCTCTTTATCAATTTGATCCAATCGTTTGATATAGAGGCAGCCTTTACCGCATTTATGTGGCCCTAATTCTTGAAGTAATTTCTCTTTAGAAACATCATAAGTCAGGTAAATGGATAAGTGAGCTTTGGCAGGTGAAAAGCCCACATTGAACCACTCAAACTCATCTCCATTTTTTCTTTGGTAACTGTATTTGCCAAACCCAACAATACTTGCTCCCCATTTTCTAGGTTCGTGACCAGTAATCTCCTTCATCATTTCAAGCACCTCAAGTGCATCTGATTTACGGACTTTAATGTCTACTTTATTAATGAATTCGAGCACATCTTCATTAGTTTCTCTATTGACTAATTGCTTTTTCATACATCTAATATATCATCAGATTCCAAAGTTTTCGGTTCTTCAGTAGCCGGATTCTCCTCTCCTATTATTTGCATCTTGTCATAATGGAATAAGGCATAATTTAGAATTAGGTTAACCATTGAACCTAGAGTTGCCAATTCAGCCAATTCTCGCGGCGCAAAAAATTGAAGAAGAAATACCACTGCTATAGTAATGATAATCAAAATATGAGCAGCTCTATGGTCTGCCAGATACCAGACGACTACCGCTATAGTTATTGCCGAAGTTAGCAACATGGTAATCATGGCTTCTTCATTGATACGTCCATAATTTGCCGTCATAAAGAAGGTGTAGACGATAGAAATGATGTAAAGAACAATGATTAAGCTTTTAATTCCTTGGTTCTTATGAAGCCTTTTAAAGTGTGATCTAGAATTTGCAACTCCTTTTTGATTGTCTTTGTTTTTCAATTCTGCACCAGCATCTAATTCACCTCTGACATCCTCATTCTTGACAGTAGACACGCTTACCAGCCAAACGAATAAATTGATTATAGGGATGTTTAAACCTAAAAACTGCCAAGAAGGAGCTTTCCCATATTTGATCGTCTCTTGAACCAAAAAATTGCGGTAAATAGACAATAAGACGTATATCCCCCCTGCTCGCAAGAAAAAGCCTAAAAGAATTCTCAGTTGCCATGGGCTCTCTTCAATCCAATAAAATGAGGCGACTTGATAGGTAATTACGGAAATAATGAATATCCTAAAAGACCAAAAAATGATAGAAAAGGTCAAACCGTCCAACTTAACATTTGAAAGCTCAATTTTCGAGAATTTCCAATTCCATAGCTGAGGGTTCTCAAAATATCGGGTCATATAGACAATCACGACCAAATTAATTATATAGAT
>Ga0189274_100223_pt1 | contig 23978 bp, 27 predicted proteins | sample N5B1minimetaG_FD_130323 | JGI IMG/M metagenome (GOLD analysis project Ga0189274, IMG submission 130323) | Marine microbial communities from the Costa Rica Dome - N5 B1 mini metaG | ecosystem: Environmental > Aquatic > Marine > Oceanic > Photic zone | place: Costa Rica: the Eastern Pacific...
AAGGGGAAAGCTTAAGAAAAGGAATTTTAAAAAACGATTGACACATTTTTTGTATTATTGAAGGATCTTTCAAAGTGGCACTGTTTGACCGAAACAGGTGGCACCATCACTCCGAAATAGCCATATAGTGCGGTTCCTGCTGAAGGATTCCTTTTTATGGGATAATTACCGGAAAGAAATTTAAGCCTATCTTCTAGTAAGGTAAAATTATGATTTTTAAGATAATCTAGGAATGAGTATACGATGCGTGTCTTGATTTTTTTTATTTTTTTCTTTGCTATAGAAACTTTAATAACCTTATCTCGGAATTCGTATCCTGTTTTCGTACAATCATCAGAGAAAACAAATTTGTATCCTAGGTACTCAAAACTTAGAATACTAATTGGTGTATCTCCAAAATTATCAACTTCAAATATTTTGGTTTTTCTATCATTAATAATTAAAGGTGGTCTTAGAAGCTCATTATTCTTGATTTCTTTAATTACTGTCCTAGGTTTTTCTGTAGTAAACAAAATTATATCATCCACATAACGAGCGTAAAAATACACACTGTCCAAGCGATTTACCTTTCTATCAAAATCACGCATAAAAAGCTCGGATAAAGTAGCGCTAATTCCAATGCCACGTGGTAAACCTGTAAAAGAATTAAATTCATCAAGCTTGAAAAAATCTTCTAAAATTCTTACTGCATTCCCTGATAGGAGTGCATCTTCCTTTAATTTTTCAATAATCCAATTCCTATCAATACTTTCATAGAACTTCTTCAAATCCAGCTTGATAACCGACATAGGAATAGCTTCCTGAAGTAACACGATTATTTGATTTACAATTAAATTTCTATCAGCTTGTTTAACTTTATAAAATCTCTTGATGGAATCATTTATTCTCCTTAAAGCAAAGTCATCTTCAATTAGAGAAGTAGTAAAGATTTGATCACCATCTCTCGACAATTCTTTTATTGATTCAATCTGATAACCTTCAGAGTTAATTTTTGTTGACACTTCAGTCATAAGTTCTTGAGTCCTCGCCTTTGTTTTCCCTATACCCTCATACTTAGCGTAATCATCATAGGTAATTAGTTTTAACAAATCTTTCGTCGAAAAAGAATGACTAAGCATTTTTGCAAAATTATTTTGGATGATTGTTTTTGGGGAGCTTCTAAATATAGTGATTTTTAACACGTAATAGCTTACGGAAAACCGTAACCTCACAAAAAAAGCCCTAAAGGGCTTTCTCCAACATTCCAAAAAATCCAACTATCTAACCCTCTTTAAAAAGAGAGTATGCCCTGCACCCGCACCAACAACTCCTCCGCCAGTTCAGGGTCCAATCCATAATCCTGTAGGCTGCCCACAGGGTTTTTAAAACTCAGTTGGGTGGTGTGGGCGTCAATTTCTTGTAGTACCAGTTTTAAGGGGATATCGTTTATGGCCAAGGGGTCGTTCGCCATGATCTCCGCAATATATTTCGGGTGAAAAAAAAGCAATTGTCGCAAGGGTGCTATGCTTACCCCATGTTTGGCCACAATGGCCTGGGTATCTATTTCGTGCAGGAGCAAAAAACCTTGCTCCGTAATTCGTTGTTTCAAGGTTTTGTACACCTGCCCAAAGGGCAACGGTAAGGTCTGGTGAACTATATGGGCTTTCATAAATAGGTTTTACGCGGAGGCGGCACGGGCAAAGCCCACCGTTTCGCGATAGGTTTTGGGGGATATGTCCGCATTGTTCTTAAAAAATCGGCTAAAGTAGTGCTCATCGTCGTACCCCAGGTCGTAGGCGATCTCCTTTACCGTTTTGTTGGTAAGGTACAGTTCGCGCTTGGCCTCTATTATGATCCGCTCGCTGATCAGGTTGGTCATGGTCTTGTTAAAATGGTTCTTGGTCATTTTGGCCAACGCCTTGGGGCTAATGTTCAACAGGTCGGCATATTCGCCTGCGGAGTGCATGGTCTTGTAATGGGTCTCTATCAGGTTTTTGAGCTTTTGTAATATAAACGGCTCTTTTTCGTCGGTGCTGCCCTCTAAGGCTTCGGGCTGTTGCTTGGCCTTGGCACGGGAGGCGGATATCAAAAATATTTTAAGATAGGATACCAAAAGTTCGTACTGTGCCAATTCGGATTTTTGCACTTCGGCATACATCTGCTCTATAATGCGTTCCAGCTCGTTTTTCATATCGTCCGTAACACAGAGCATGGGCGGGCTGTAGATATTGTTAAAAAGGATCCCGTTGCAGGCCACTTGTTCGTGGTGTTTGTGAATGCAGAAAAAATCGGGGTGAAAATTCAAAACCACGCCCTCCAAAGGTTCTTCTTCGGTAAAGGTAAAGGGTTGATAGGGCGTTACGGCAAAAAGGGTGTTCGGGGTAAAGGGATATTCCGTAAAATCCACTTGGGCGGTGCCCCTCCCCTTTTTTATCCAGATCAGGGAATAGTAATTGAACCGATGGGTATCGCAAAACTGACAGCTATTATCAAATTCGGAGAGTTTAAAGGCCAAGTTCCCGGTCTGTTCGTTAATAAGTGTGTTGGTGTTGTAGATGTCCATATCAATGTTCAATAAACAGTTGTCAATTATCAATGGTCAGTTTTAGTTTTGAGTAATTAGAAATCTTATATCTGACCTCTGAAATTAAAGTCTTCTTTCCGATTCGGTTATCGGCAGATCGTTGATGCTGGCAAAGCGCTTTTGCATAAGCCCGTGCTCGTTGAACTCCCAATTTTCGTTCCCGTACGCGCGTATCCACGCTCCTTCGGCATTTTGGTATTCGTATTCAAAACGAACTGCAATCTTATTGTCGGTAAAGGCCCATAGTTCCTTTCGTAGTTTGTAATTTTTTTCTTTTTGCCACTTTTCGGTCAAAAAGGCAACCACCTCTTCTCGTCCGTTCACAAATTGGGAACGGTTGCGCCATTCGGTATCCACGGTGTAAGCCTTGCTCACTTTTTCCGGGTTCTGGCTGTTCCAGGCATCTTCGGCCAATTGTACTTTTTCCTTTGCGGTAGCCTCGGTAAAGGGAGGCAACGGATATTTCTTTTCTGTTTCCATAATCGTGTTTTTTAGATTAAAAAAGGGCAGGACCTTTACGACCCCACCCCTCTCAGGTAATTAAAACCTACTTGCTATTTTTTACTTTGGGCCATTTGGCATGCGCCGCTTTTTTAAGCTCGGTGGTGCGTTGTGCCCAATCTTGATACGTATTAAAGGGCTCTCCGTTAAAGGGTCCGTTAAAGAACAGGTACAATTTTCCATCGATCACCGTATAGGTTTCCGGATTGATGGGAAACTTGGCGTCTTTGGCACCTACGCCCCACGCACAATACCCATCGAATTGGGGCAAATAGTTCTTGGGCGATTTTTTAAAGGCATTCTGATTTGCCTTGCTGGCAAAGTAATAGGTAGCCCCGTGGTGCTTTACCGCATAACTCTTGCTTCCTTTTTTGGCTTCTCCGGAAAAGTAGGAGACTACATCGTACCCACCAATGGCAAGACCATTATCGTCTACCGGAGGGGTCTGGGCCTGTACACTTATGGCTGCAAACAATGTGAATGCCACAAGCAATAGATTTCTAAATGTTTTCATCTGTTTTTGATTTTAAGTTGTAATGATGGGTTATACCGTTGCAGCTTCCACTACTGGGAAATCGATATCGGTATTGGCCGTATTGTTAAAATAATTGGTAAAAATGTTCAAGGCCACATGGGCAACGATCTCACCGATGGCGCCATCGGTATATCCGGCATCTTTAACAGCTGCCACATCTTCTGTAGAAACCCGTCCGTTCTTGGCGATCAAGGTTTTGGCAAATTGAAGCGCTACCTCGATTTTTGCGTCCCCGTTTTCACCACCTCTTGCGGCCTGTAGGGTATCTGTGTCTATCCCTACCAATTTTTCACCTATAAAAGAATGTGCGGAAAGGCAATAGTTACAGGCGTTGGACTCTGCTACGGACAAGGCCAATAATTCGCCCAATTTTCCGCCCAAAGAGCCTTTCCCCAATGTGTCGCTAAGGTTTAGGTAACTTTCCAACACCACAGAGGAGTTCCCCATGGTTTTCATCATATTGGGAACCATTCCCAATTTGGATTGGATACCTTCAAATAATTCTTTTGATCTTCCGGTTGCTTCCTTTGGATCTAATGCTTGTAAACGTGTCATAATTTTCTGTTTTTTAAATTCGTAAATGCTTTGTCTTTATTGACGATACAAAGGTGCGTTGATGATAGCTAGTATAAAATGGACAGATTTCGCCAGTCCTTGGACAATTTTCCCTTTGGAAATTAAAAGCATTGAATATCAAGCAAAAACATTGAGATGCGTCATTCTGAATTCATTTCAGAATCCCATCATGGTTTTGAGCAAATCATTATGAGAACCTGAAACAAGTTCAGGTTGACGAAAACTACCTCCTTGGATATCCTTCTCGGACATTTTTACATGGGTTAACTACTTGACCGTCAAAAAAACAAGGGGCCCGATCTACATCGAACCCCTTGTCAACCTACTGCAACATCACAAACACTTAATTCTTACTTTATGCCGTGCATTTTTAGTTCTTTCACTAATTCGTCCGTGGTAAACACTTTACTGGAGATCATTTTATAATTGGTCTGAGCAGCTTGGTCGCCATCCAACCCAGGTAGCTTTGCAGAAGCTGTGGCATCGCCAACAACAGCTACCTCGAAACCGTTTTCCACCAACTCCCTCATGTGCGATTCTGCACAAAGGTTACCGGACATTCCGGCCAAGATCACCTTGTCCACCCCTTGTTTTCTTAGCTGTAGGGCCAAATCGTTGGATTCGGAACCGAACACTTTATGGGGACCGGTAACCACTACCCTATCCTTGTTAATGTATTTTTTGTACCGTGGCAACCAGTCGGCGCCAGAGCCTTCAAATCCTTTTACGTTCAATTGATCTCCACGATCGAACATGGTAATGTTGTGCATCAACTTTTCCAGGGTTCCTTCGAATTTCCATTGGTGATCGTGCTCGTAGTAGTAATGGGGAGAAATAAACACAGGAATGTTATACTTTTCTCCCAATTTGAACATGGTCTCCAAGTTCTCGATAGTGTTGTTTTCCTGTACACTTTGCCCTACGGCCCCCCAAGCCACTCCGTCCGGGCTAAGGAAATCGTTTTGTGGATCGGTGATCACAATGGCGGTAGAGCCATCGATTACAAAACCGGGTTCTGGCAATTGGGCATGCAGCCCCGAAATGGTGATCATAAACACGCTAAGTGTTCGCATTAAATTTTTCATTCTATTTTTCTTTAACTGATTAAACTTAAATTTTGATGAGACAAAGTTCCGGTAATGAAGAGGCTTAAAAAATGGACAGAGTACGCCAGTGAATGGACAATTTTCCTTTTCCGGAATTTTAAGTGCAAAGAATAGCTATCCGTATATTCAAATGCAGTATTCATCAATTGAAAACCTACATTCGTCAATTGGTTGCGTAAAATAATTGCACAACGTGTAGCTTGCTAAAAAAACGGGAATATGACTACACTCGAAACTATAAATGCCTTACAGATCTTTTGTTTGATCATGGCCGGAATTATTATTTTTATGATCGGTTGGTTGGCCGGTGCCCATTGGGGATCCAGACACAGGGTGTAATATAATGCCTGTTTTGCCGTTACCACTAATTCCAAATCATTTTAAACCTACGCAGCTATTTTTTGGAGCGACCCATCACTTGATCGTATACTGGCCTATTTTGGCGATGAGCAGTTCACTGTAAGGATCGATAGGCTCCGTACCGGAGAATTCCGCTACCTATGCTGGCACAATAAGAGAAGTATTTTGGGCAGGCCCCAATTGATCCTTAGGAACGGACAGGTCACCAAAAACCCAAACAAAAGAATTACACAGTATGTTTTCCACCACAAAGGCTCCACTTTTACCATAGAACATTTGATCTCCAAAATTGAGGGCGATATTAATTACTATTTTGTTGAAGTGATGAGCAAAGACCAAAAAAAAAGTACTTGGAAAATGAACGAATTGACCATTCCCAAGTACCTTTTAAATTTATGATATTATTGCCCTAACCTTTATAGGTAACCCTATATATGGCATTTCCATAATCGTCCGAAATTAACAGCGAGCCATCTTCCAAAAACAACAGGTCCACCGGTCTACCAAATGCCTCTTGGGTTTCTTCGTTTAACCAACCATCGATAAAAGGAGCATAACTTATTGCCTTGCCATTTTCCAATTTTACCAAAGTTACCCGATAGCCAATTTTAGACGAGCGGTTCCATGAGCCGTGCTCTGCCAGAAAAGCATGTCCTTGATACGACTCCGGGAACATGGGTCCTTTCCCGAATTTTACGCCCAAAGCGGCTACATGCGCATCCAAAGGTTGAACAGGAGGTACAAAATCGGAACAAGGTCGTTGATCGCCGAACTCGGGATCTTTTACGGTTCCCCCATGGCAGAACGGATAGCCAAAATGTTGCCCGGTTTCGGTAAGCTTGTTCAACTCACCGGGAGGAATATCGTCTCCCATCATATCCCTTCCGTTATCGGTAAACCATAACTCTTTGGTATTTGGGTGCCACGTAAAGCCAACCGTATTTCGCACACCATGTGCCACTATCTCCCGGTTGCTCCCATCGGCATTCATTCGTGTTATGGAAGCATAGCGTTTATCTACCGTTGCACTATCGCAAATATTACAGGGCGCGCCAACCGGCACGTAAAGTTTATCGTCTGGTCCAAATGCAATATATTTCCAACCGTGATGGAACTCCGTTGGGTAATCATCATAGATCAATTCTGGTTCCGAAGGGTTTTCCAATTGTGTTTCTATATCAGAAAACTTGAAGAGTCTGCTTACTGCGGCCACATACAGATCACCATCCTTGAAAGCCACACCATTGGGCTGCTCCAAATCGGAGGCAATGGTGTAGGTCTTGTCCGCTTTATAATCACCATCGGTGTCCTTCAATGCATACACCACTCCCTCGTTACGCGTTCCCACGAACAAGGTGCCATCGGCTCCCATGGCCATGGAGCGCGCTCCCTCGAGGTTTTTTGCATATAACTCGATATTAAAGCCCTCGGGAAGATTCAGCCTTTCCAAGGGTAAATCGCCATTAGATTCTTCTGTGTTCTCGGTGATCTCTTCGGAAGTTTCTTTGTCTTTGTCTTCTTTTTTTCCATTGCAGGAAAGCGTAGTAATCGCAAATGTGAGCAAACATAATGACCTAAAGGTCAGCGCGTACATTTTCATAGTGATTTTTTAAGTGTTGTGGTTTTGAATTGATAAAGCTAAAACAAAATGAAGAAAACCATGCGTCACTGCGCATTACTTTTTTTGATAAACCGTTTATTCCTCTTTGAATGGGACAAGATCCCCCTGAAACCACATATTGGTCCGATGGGTACTGGAAATATTGAGCCTGGCGGTACCGTTAGGGTATAATTGGGCAATTACCTGATACCCTTCGGAATCACCATTGATCGAAAAACGGATGGTTTTCCCATTATCCTTTTTTGTTGGAACTATGGTCAAGTCCCTAGGAATGCCTTCAAAAACAATACCTCCCTTATTTTGATTGTAGCCACCTCCCATTCTACGTTCTCCAAAAAAGGGCAGATCGGCCATAACGCTGTCCCCTATCATTTTAAAATAATTTGCAGCACCTGTAATTTCAATGCGGTTTGCAGTGCTGCCCGGAGGCAACAAGCCTGCATTTGCGATACTGTTCATGCTTTGCGTGACCAATGGTTGCGCCCAGAGCGCCCTGATTTCAATATGCTTGTTTGCGACCATTTCTTCCAGTGCCGATACTTGTTCCGGTGTAGCTTTGTTTTGCGAAGAGGCACAAGCCACCAAAGACAATAACAGCGAATAAAGTATGAATTTTTGTAATGGTTTCATCGTTTTCAGCATTGTTACCGATAAAATACAAAATATTGACATCAAATCCGAAAGAAATAACGGTGCGTTAACGTTTGAACCGCTCAAAAATGGCCAAGGTTTTTTTGGTGTTGATGAAATATACTCCTGTTAAAAGAATGGCGGCCGCAGCTACCGATTGCAGTGTAATCTTCTCATCCAAAAAATACCAGCCCAATAGTAAGGCAACAATGGGGTTAACATAGGTGGAGGTAGCCACTTTTTCGGGAGAAACCGTCTTTAACAAATAATTGAAAGAGGTAAATGCGACAATACTTCCAAAAATAATGAGCAGTACCATGGAAATCTGCACTTCTGTGCTCCAAACCAATGGAGAGGACCACTCCTCACCAAAGGCCATGCTCATTAAACTAAGAATAAGGCCTGCAAAAAACATCTGGTAGCCGGTATTTACAAAGTAATTGCTCGGTAAATCCGCTTTGGCCACAAAAAGACTGGCATAGGCCCAGCAGACCATACAAAAGAAAATCATCATCATGCCCAAAATCGATTCTTCTTGAGTAATGATCTCTTTTTGGCTTACCAACAAATAAATGCCAATTATCCCCAAGACCACCCCAACTACAGACATGGGTTGAATTTTTTTACCCTGCAAAACTCGCATCATTAAAAGTATGATCAGAGGTTGGGAAGAAATTTCCAAGGCCGCAAAACCGGTATCCACATAACGCAACGCCCAAACCACAAGACCGTTGCCCACACTTAAAAAAAGTATTCCGGCAATTATAGTGTTTAGTGCTTGCTTTTTGGTAATCCGAAGTGAGATACCCATTATTTTGGCCAAAAGAAAAATAAATAGGCCTGCCAACGTGAACCTGCAACTGGCCAACATAAACGGAGCTAGTTCCAATACCGCAATCTTGTTCAGCAAATAGGTCGACCCCCATATTACATAGATGGCAAAAAAAGCCAATACGACCAATGCAGAGTTTGATGATTTTCCCATTCCACGACAGTTTTACCGTCCTGCAATATTACGCATGTTTATGGTGTAAAGAAGTACTTCCAAACAAAATAAACGTAAAAAAGGATCTTAGGTATTATAAAGATCGGTCAAGGCTGAACAAATAGGATGCAAAATCGCTTTCCAATTTTTTGAAGCGATCTAAATGAACCCTTATTTCCTTTTCCAGACCATGGGAAAGATCGCTCTTCTTTTGCTGCACTTTTTGCATCAGGCTTTTTTGATGCTTTCTAAAATTATGGATGCCATCTTTTAGTTCATGGAATTTTTCGAACCGCTGTGGACATTTTGGTTCATAGGTATAAGAATTTAATTTTTGGGAAAGCCGTTGAACCATTCTATCGTTTCTTTCAACCCTCAACAGCAACATTTCTTGCTGATCTTGAATACTTTTTGGTGCTTTACTTTCCATGGCAACTCAAGGGTTTCATTTTTAACCTTTTACCTAGATAATTTACATAATTTCTTTCAAATTGTGCTAGTTTAACCCACATTTAATGGTTTATTTAACATCCGTAAACAAAAAAGGTCCGATATAGTACCGGACCTTGATGTGTTATAAAAGATGAATCCTAGTTTTCGGTCTTCTCGTAGGCTTCCTGTTTTAGCTCATCGCTCGCTATAATAGCAAGTTCCACTCGTCTGTTGGCCGCTTTTCCTGCGGCAGTTTCGTTGGATTCTATAGGCTGTTCTTCGCCATACCATTTCGTGGTAAAGCGACCACTGGAAATTCCTTTGGAAACTAAATAGCTGGTTACGGATTGTGCCCGGCGCTGAGATAGGCCCATATTGTATTCGGCCGCGCCATCGCTATCGGTGTGCCCCTCTATTAGAATATTGGTTTTAGGATATTCTTTAAAAATTCCCGCCAATTTATCCAAAGTTGCAGCAGAAGCGCCTTTAATGTCGGATTTATTAGTGTCGAAATAAACACCATTCTCCCCACTAAAGGTAACATTGATGCCCTCTCCTACCCTTTGTACCTCGGCACCAGGGATTTCTTCTTCGATTTGTTCTGCCTGGCGATCCATACGATTACCTATATAGCCACCGGCCGCTCCACCCACAACGGCTCCGATAATGGCGCCCAGGGCAGTATTTCCTTTTCCTACATTGTTTCCTATAATTCCGCCGATCACAGCTCCGCCTCCTGCACCGATCGCAGCACCTTTTTGGGTATTGTTGGCATTTTTAACGGCATCACAACTAATGATTAGTGTCAGGGCCAAAAAAGCCGTTGCACTTTTTAAAAGTATATTTTTCATGTAATTATTTTTTTGAGAATTCATAAACAACGGTCACAGGCTGACCATCAACGGACACATTGGATTTAAGTGTCATGGATTGTTCCGTTAGATCAACGATGTTCAAACGGTATCCGTATCCTCCGGATATATCCTTTCGTTTTTCGTCGATAAACTTAAATTGCAATTGGCTTTGGTAATTTTGTTGGGGCTCTACAACGGACCATCTAAAAAAGCGGTCACCTCCTTGGCAAAGCGAACTTTGCTTGATCGTGTAGCGGCCAGTACTGTTGTTATCCCTAAAAAACCACTCGCTATCCTCAAAGCAGATATCCTCTGCATCGTTAAAGATGGTGGATTTAAAGTTACCTGAATTGTTTTCGTAATAAACGTTGTCCAAGTTCCAAGTTCCACTGAACAAATTTCTTTGTGTTCTCGCGCTCTTGGAAACGGAACATGATGTGAGCAAAAGCCCCATCACGGCAATTAATAATAGTGATCGTTTCATCATAAGTATTAAGTTAATGTTCAAAAAATATACGATTGGGGACGTATTTACAGTTGTTAAAGTATTAAAAAAATAGGTAAACCACTCATATTAATATTGATACAGTTCAATTAATTCTGTTTCAAATCTTTTCTTTGGCAGATAATTCTCTTCGAGCGGTTTGGCAAAAGGTACCGGTGTTTCCAAACTTCCCACCCTTTTTACCGGGGCATCGAGGTATTTAAAACAATTTTCCATGACCATGGCGGAAATGTCACTTGCCACCCCTCCAAATAAGGTATCTTCTTGTAGAATTATCAATTTACCCGTTTTTCTCACGGACTCGTAAATGGTATCTGTATCCAAAGGCTGCAAGGTTCTCAAATCTATCAGGTCCGCATCGATCTCCGGGTGGTTTTTCAACGTTTCCAAAGCCCAGTGCACACCGGCACCATAAGTAACAATGGAAATTGCATTTCCTTTCTTCAAAATATTTGCTTTACCAAACGGGAGCGTGTAATAATCCGTAGGGACTTCGCCCTTTATACTACGGTACAATCCCTTATGCTCAAAAAATAGAACTGGGTTGGGGTCGTTAATTGCGGTATTGAGCAAGCCTTTGGCATCGACCGGAAATGCCGGGTACACCACCTTTAACCCCGGTGTTTTGGTAAACCAGGCCTCGTTGGTCTGCGAATGGAACGGGCCTGCTCCGACACCACCACCACATGGCATTCTTACCACTACATCGGCATTTTCGTTCCAACGATAATGCACCTTGGCCAAGTAATTGACAATGGGATTGAATCCTGAACTAACAAAATCGGCAAACTGCATTTCCATTACGGCTTTCATCCCGTTTATGGACAGGCCCATCGCAGCAGATACTATAGCAGACTCGCAAATAGGCGTATTTCTAACCCTTCGTTTTCCAAACTTGGACACAAAACCCTCGGTAATTTTAAAAACTCCGCCATAATCGGCAACGTCCTGCCCCATTATAATCAATTCGTTGTGCCTGTACATGGATTGTTCCAGGCCTTGGGAAATTGCATCTACGAACCGGATTTCTTCAGTTCCATTCTTTTCAGGAACAATATCTTGATAATCAAATTCTTGATACACTTCTTTTAACTCCTTACTTTCACTACAGGTCACGGCCGGTTCATCAAAAGCCAACTGAAGATTAGAGTTGATTTCCTCAGTAATCTCAGTTTTTAATGTCTCGATCATTTCGTTGGTCAGTACACCTTCCTCCAACAAAAAGCTTTCGTAATTGGAAATAGGGTCTTTCTCTCCCCATTCTCTCATTAATTTATCCGGAACGTATTTGGTGCCACTGGCCTCTTCGTGCCCCCGCATCCTAAATGTCTTAAACTCCAACAATACAGGTCTCGGTCTTTTGCGAATTGCCCTGCAAAGCTCATCAACTTTGGTAAAGACCTCCAAAATGTTGTTTCCGTCGATAATCCTGGACTCTATGCCATATCCTTTGGCCCTATCCGCCAGGTGCTCGCAATTATATTGTTCGTTTGTGGGTGTGGACAGGCCATAACCGTTGTTCTCGATACAGAACAACACAGGTAAATTCCAAACGGAGGCTACGTTCAACGCTTCGTGAAAATCCCCTTCGCTGGTCGCCCCTTCTCCTGTAAAAACAGCCGTTACCCGCTTTTTTCTCCTTAGCATATCGGCCAATGCAATTCCATCGGCAACACCTAATTGTGGGCCCAAATGGGAGATCATCCCCACGATTTTATATTCTTGGGTTCCAAAATGGAAACTTCGGTCCCTACCTTGTGTAAATCCGTTCTGCTTGCCTTGCCATTGGGAAAAAAGTCGGTTCAATGGGATGTTGCGCGAGGTAAAGACCCCTAGATTTCGGTGCATGGGCAAAATGTACTCGTTTTCCTTAAGAGCTTGTGTAACCCCTACAGAAATGGCCTCTTGGCCCATACCGCTAAACCATTTTGAAATTTTGCCCTGCCTAAGTAGAATCAGCATCTTTTCCTCTATCATTCTAGGCTTCAGCATACCTTTGTACAAATCCAGCAACTTATGTTCTTCCAAATTGCCCACATGATATCTCATACAATAAAATTCTGTTCGGTAAATGTAGTAAAAAGCCGTTCAAACTCTTAAGAAAAGAAAATCCTAAAGCAGAATTTCCTATTTTTGATATTATTCCAAAGATGATATTATGAGTGCTATACCAAGCGTGGACCTGAAAGATTTTGTTTCGGGCGATCCAGAACGAAAGGATAAATTTGTGAAAGAAATTGGTGCCGCTTTCGAGGATATCGGTTTTGTTGCCTTGGGCGGACATTTTTTATCCGATGAACTGGTCGAAAGTCTTTATTCCGAGATTAAAAAATTCTTTGAGCTACCACAAGAAGTTAAAGACACATACGAGATAGAGGGCATTGGGGGGCAAAGAGGCTACACTTCCTTCGGAAAAGAACACGCCAAGGGCAAAAAGGAAGGCGATCTTAAAGAGTTTTGGCATTTTGGCCAATACGTTGAGGACAACCCAAAACTAAAAGCTGAATATCCGGATAATGTAACGGTCAAAGAACTGCCCAACTTTAACAGTGTTGGTAAAGAAACATACCAAATGCTGGAAAAAACAGCAAAATATGTGTTGCGTGCCCTGGCATTGCACCTAGGGCTAGAGGAAAACTACTTTGATGATTACATTAAAAATGGCAATTCCATTTTGAGACCCATACACTACCCTCCTATTACGGAAGAACCCAAGAATGCGGTAAGAGCTGCGGCCCATGGGGACATTAATCTTATTACTTTGTTGATGGGCGCCCATGGCAAGGGGCTTCAAGTAAAAGATCACCAAGGCAATTGGGTGGATGCCATTGCCAAACCCGACCAGTTGATGATCAATGTCGGTGATATGCTGTCCAGATTGTCCAACAATAAGCTAAAATCCACTATTCACCAGGTAGTAAACCCACCAAGGGAACTTTGGGGCACTTCGCGCTATTCCATTCCATTTTTTATGCATCCAGTGAGCGATATGCCTTTAAATTGTTTGGAAAATTGCATCGACGAAGAGCACCCGAAAGCATTTGATGACATCACTGCGGGAGAGTTTTTGCACGAAAGATTAATCGATTTAGGACTGATAAAGAAATAAATATGGACCTGGGAGACCAATTAAAAAACCTATTTCCAGACCACGTTCCAGAAGAAGAACCCGATAAAGAACAGGGAAAATCGCCATATTGGCTGCAGGATGAACCTGTTATCTGCAAATATGAAAAACGCAAAGGCAAGCCCATAACCATTATTGAAGGGTACAATGGAGCCAACAGTGACTTCAAAAAATTGACCAAAGACCTAAAAACTTTTTTAGGGGTTGGCGGCAGTTTTAAGAACGAAACCATAATCATACAAGGGGATTACAGGGATAAAATAATGGATTTCCTAAAGGAAAATGGGTTTTCGGTAAAACGCGTCGGTGGATGATGTTCAACCATTCCGCAATAGAATAAAGTGGATTTATTGATAGTCAAGCAACCCGGGGGCACCAATGTTTTTTTAAAAAATTTTTGTGTTGTTGCTTTAAGTCTTACTTTTATTATTCCTAACCAACGAAAATAAAGCTGAAAATGAAATCACTGTTGCACATAACCAACGGGGACAGTTTCACATCCAAACTACAGTCTTTACAGTTAAAAGGAGATGTAATTACATGGAGGGAAATGCTTTGCGAAGGCAAAACACTCTCCACAGTAGGGAGCGAATCGTTCTGGAAAACCAGGTTCGAATTCCTCAATAAAAATTACAAAGTCTCCAAGTCTTGGTTTATTGAAAAAACCTTAAAGGAATATAGATCTCTATGCAACCATAAACAACAAGATCAAATTGTTTTGTGGTTCGAATACGATCTTTTTTGTCAAATAAATATGCTGGCGGTATTGAGCTGGCTAAAAACTCATAGAAGACATGCCGAAGTATCGCTGGTATGCAGTGGCAAAGAAGACAATTCCGGCAGACTATACGGTCTTAACGAACTGAGCGATGACAAATTATTGGAGCTTTACGATAATCGAAAGGTACTGACCCAGGATGACATTGAATATGCGGACTACATTTGGCAATTATATTGTAGCGACAACCCTATCCGATTGGAGAATCAAATTGCCAACAACGATTTCCAATTCGAATACCTCTCCGATGCCCTCAAAACCCATCTTAAACGATTCCCTACCATTAAAAATGGATTGAACGACCTTGAGAACCATATTTTGGAAACCGCAAAGAGCCAAAAACCTAAATCCAAAAAGGAATTGATGCGCGAGTTGTTGACAAATCAAGGATTTTATGGTTTTGGTGATACACAGTACGAACGAATGATTTTATCCCTAAAACCGCTTTTTAGTTCTTTTGACCCGGTAAAACTTACAAAAAAGGGATTGGATGTTTTAAAGCAGGACACTAATTATTATTCGGAAATACGTGATAATCAAATGTATTTGGGAGGCTCATTAAAGTATAACTTCTTATACAATACCGATACAAACCGCATTCTTAAATTGTAACCAAAATGGATTCATCTTTGGGCAACTCAGAGCTTATTCTGAATCCTGATGGAAGTATCTATCACCTTAACCTGCACCCAGGTGACATTGCCCAGACCATAATTACCGTGGGCGATCAAAATCGAGTCCATGAAGTTTCCAAATACTTTGATTCCATTGAACTAAAAAAGAGTAAACGCGAATTTGTTACACATACCGGATATTGTTCCGGTAAACGGATTACAGTAATCTCCACAGGCATCGGTACCGACAATATCGACATTGTTTTTAATGAACTCGACGCTCTCTTAAACATAGATTTTACTTCTAGACAAATTAAATCAGAAAAGAAACAGCTTAATTTTATACGGGTCGGTACATCTGGCTCACTACAAGCGGATATTCCCGTTGACTCTTTTTTGATGAGTGCTGCAGGAATAGGTTTTGACAACCTGATGCACTTTTATGATAGTACGGATATCCGGAACACCGAACTGGAATCTCATCTTACCAATTACTTGTCATGGGACGATTACCATATACACCCGTATGTGGTCGATTTTGATAAAAAATTAGGTGAAGTAATGCGTTCAAATCGTATACGATTAGGTGTAACAGGAACAAATTCAGGATTTTATGGGCCTCAAGGAAGAGTGTTAAGACTACAACCGGCAATTCCTGACTTTAACGAAAAACTTGCTGGCTTTACCTATAAAAACCTAAAGATCACCAATCTGGAAATGGAAACCGCTGCCATGTACGGTATTGCCAAATTACATGGACATAGAGCTATTTCATTAAATGCCATAATTGCCAATAGGGCAACAAGCGAGTTTTCCAAGGATGGAAAAAAAACCATAGATGAGTTGATACAATATACCTTGGAGCGCATAGTCAAAAGTCAACTGGTATAATTTTATATCTTCAGTTTTTTAAAATATACCGACCGGAACCCTATGAAACAAACCATGAAAAAAATCGCCAAATGAAAAGAGTAAAGATTATTGGGGTTCCAGAACATTTTAACCTGCCATGGCACCTGGCACTCGAGGACAATGCCTTTAAGGATAGGGGCATCCAACTCGAGTGGACCGATATACCCGAAGGTACCGGAAAAATGACCCAAATGCTTCAACACGGCGAAGCGGACCTTGGCGTAATCCTCACCGAAGGGGTCATTAAAAGTATTTCACAGGGAAATCCCGTAAAAATTGCGCAAGAATATGTATCCTCTCCCCTACTTTGGGGCATTCATGTGGATGCCAACAGTGAACGAAATTCTGTCACAGCTCTTAAAGATGATAAAGTTGCCATTAGCCGAATGGGAAGTGGAAGTCATTTAATGGCCTATATCCATGCACAGGACCGTGGCTGGGATACGGAAAACCTGGAGTTTGAAATCATCAATAATTTGGATGGAGCAGTAGAAAACCTATCAAATGGTTCCAACGCTTATTTTATGTGGGAACATTTTACCACAAAACCACTTGTGGACAATGGCACCTTTAAGCGTTTGGGCGACTGCCCTACCCCTTGGCCTTGTTTTGTAATCGCAGCCACGGACACATTTATTTCCAAAAACGCCGGTGCCCTGGCTCATATTCTGGATATCATCAACACCTATACTTCAGAATTTAAGCAAATTCCAAGTATAGACAGGACATTGTCCAACAGATACGGGCAAAAACTGGAAGACATAAAAGAATGGCTTTCCAAAACCACTTGGGGACAAAAGCAATTGCCTGAACAAACCGTAAATGAGGTTCAGTCCAGACTATTTGATCTTAACTTGATTGACGAAGTAAAATCGCCGAAAACCTTTCTTTGGAAATAAGATCCAGTTAGGGCAAAAGTACCGTCCTACCAATCAATGGGCGTTTTGCCCATTCGGGCCAATAATGTATTTGTGTTGCTGAAATGCTGATTGCCGAACCACAGTCCACGGTTAGCGCTCAATGGCGATGGATGACCGGAGGTCAAAATGTGATGCTTCGTCGTATCGATCAATGATGATTTTTTCTTGGCAAATCCACCCCAGAGCAAAAAAATAACGCCCTCCAATTCATTCGAAACTGTTTGTATCACCGCATCGGTAAATTGCTCCCAACCTTTTTTTTGATGGCTTCCGGCCTGTTGCGCCCTTACTGTAAGCGTAGCGTTCAACAATAGAACCCCTTGATCGGCCCAACGTTGCAGATTACCACTTTCTGGATAAGGTTTGCCCAAATCCATATTGATCTCTTTAAAAATATTCATCAAAGATGGCGGATGTGGAATCCCGTCTTTGACCGAAAAGCACAGCCCATTGGCTTGATCGGGGCCATGATAAGGATCTTGACCGATCACAACAACATTGGTCTCGTGAAACGGAAAATGATTAAATGCCGAAAAAATCTCGTGGTCCTTTGGGTAGCAAGTGTATTGCTGATATTCCTGTTTTACAAATCCGGTCAACTCCTTAAAATAAGGTTTATCAAACTCCTTTTGAAGTTGAATTTTCCAACTAGGCCCAATGTTTACGTCCATGTGATAACTTTACTTCTTTTTGGTCAGTTTATAGATCAAATACCCGATTCCAACCACAAAATGTAGCAATATCACCCCAGCTATAATATAAATAACGGTATTGTCGCCTCTCATTTTAACTTAGATCTATGTAAAGGATTAAGCTGCAATCAAAAGTACACAAACCAACTTGTTTTTGCCAAAGGGCGTGTCTTTAAAAACACATCAAAATCCTATCTTTGCGATGCTAGAAGAAATAGATGCAACAGATCCACCCCAAAACACTTCAAGATTTAGAATTCCCAACTGTATTGACCCAAATAGCCTTGCGCTGCAATACGGAACTGGGAAAAGCAGATGCCTTGAACATAGTTCCATTTAAACAAAAAGAGGAACTTATGCATGTACTGGGGGAAACTTCGGAGTATTTGGCTTCCTTTTCCAACGACAACCGTATTCCTAACCACGGCTTCGACCAAATCAATAGTGAACTTGGTCTTTTAAAGATAGACAACAGCACCTTGGAGATTGCAGGGTTCCGAAAAATTGGCGGCATCTGCAAAACTGTGGCGATCCATCAAAAATTCTTTAAAAAGTTCAAGGAATACTACCCATTGCTTTTTGAAAAAATTGATGCTTTGGAGCTACAGCCGGACATTCCCGGTGCCATCGATGAAGTTATCGACAAATTTGGAGAAATCAAAGATTCCGCCTCCACTGAACTGAGGTACATTCGGACCCAGATCAACGAAGTCCGCGGTAAGATCAATCAGAGTTTTGGGGCTGCCCTCGGACGATATCAGTCCTTGGATTTTCTGGATGAAATCCGTGAGTCCGTAGTGGAAAACCGCCGGGTTTTGGCGGTAAAAGCCATGCACCGAAAAAAAGTGAAAGGTACCGTAATGGGTACGTCCAAAACCGGGAGTATCGTGTACATTGTGCCAGAAGCTACGCTAACCTATACCAGGGAACTTGGTAATTTGGAGTTTGAGGAAAAAGAAGAGGTACAGCGCATACTGAACCAGCTTACGGATACCATCAGGCCCTATCGGGATGTACTAATGGACTATCAAACCTATTTGTCCAATACGGATATCACCGCAGCCAAGGCAAAATATGCCAACGAGATGAACGGCATTTTGCCCGAGGTCAACGAAGAAAGGGAATTGTTCCTTCGTGATGCTTACCATCCTCTACTTTTTTTATCCAATAAAAGAAAAAATGAAAAAACCTGGCCGCAGACCATAAAACTGCACCAGGAAAATCGAATTATCGTAATTTCCGGCCCCAATGCAGGTGGAAAAAGTATCACTCTTAAAACAATCGGGTTGCTTCAAGTAATGCTCCAGAGCGGTATGCTGATTCCTGTACACGAGCGCAGTTCAGTTTGCTTTTTTGATAAGATATTAACGGATATTGGAGACAATCAATCCATTGAAAATCATTTGAGTACCTACAGTTATCGACTTAAGAACATGAATCATTTTCTAAGAAAATGCAATGATAAAACCTTGTTCCTGATCGATGAGTTCGGTACAGGTAGCGACCCTGAATTGGGAGGGGCTTTGGCAGAAGCATTCTTGGAAGTATTCTACGAACGTGAAGCCTATGGCGTTATCACCACGCACTATGCCAATTTAAAGGCTTTGGCCAACGAATTGCCCCATGTAACCAATGCGAATATGTTGTTCAACTCCAAAACCTTGGAACCTACTTTTCAGTTGGTGTTGGGAGAAGCAGGAAGCTCCTTCACTTTCGAGGTGGCGCAAAAGAACGGCATCCCCTACTCCCTGATCAACAAGGCGAAAAAGAAAATTGAACGTGGCAAGGTCCGTTTTGATGCCACTATTGCGAAGCTTCAAAAAGAACGAAGTAAAATGGTGGAAACGGGTTCCAAACTCAAAGAAGAGGAAACCAAAGCTCGAGAAGAATCGGAACGACTGGAGATACTCAACACAAAGATCAAATCCAAGTTGGAAAGCTATCAGGAGTTGTATGATCACAACCAACGCATGATTCAATTGGGCGACAAGGTGAATACTGCTGCCGAAAAGTACTTCATCAATAACAAAAAGCGACCACTGATTTCAGAATTGTTGCGCATTGTGGAAACCGAGAACAGCAAGCGTAAAAAAACTACGGCCAAAAAGGTCAAAGCACAACAAGAAGAAAAGAAGCAAGTGGCCCAAGAGCTCGAACAAAAAATCAAAAAGGTTCGGGTGGAGAAGAAAATCCAGAAGAAAAAGGAGATTCAGGCCGAAAAAAACAAACCCCGCCCTGTTTTTAAAGTCGGTGACCGTGTTCGCATGATGGATGGCAAAGCAGTGGGGACCATTGACACTTTGGAAAAAGGCAAAGCCGTTGTAAACTACGGTATTTTCACCACCAATGTAAGCGTGGACCAATTAGATTTGGTCGAGGCTAAAAAGAAATAGCCACGCCACAGCTCTTCCAAGGTCAAATTTTACGCATCTGAATAATTTTCAACAACATAATCTCCCCAATCCGCAATAGATTGGATCAAGGGTATTAAAGTTTTGCCAAAATCGGTCAACGAATATTCCACTTTTAACGGCGGTTTTGAGGTGTACACTTTTCTTTTGATCAAGCCATCCTCTTCCAAGGCTTTTAATTGTAGGCTCAAGGTCCTTTCGGTAACTGTGGGCATTGTTTTGCGCAACTCATTGTACCTCAGGGTATCATGCATTAAATGGTAAAGAATCACCGTTTTCCATTTACCGCCGATCAGCCCCATCGTCAAACTAGCGCAACATGGATATTTGGTCCCTTTATAATTGAGCATCTTTGGTTCATTTTCTTCCATAAGGCTATACTATCATTTATGACCGTTATTGCAAAGATAGAATACTATACTTACGTTTGCAACTATAAATAGTATAGTAACTAATATTTGTATTTAGAAATGGAAGCAAAAGTTAATAATCAAATTGATTTAAAAGAAGTACTGAATTGGAGGTATACCACAAAAGAGTTTGATCCAACCAAAAAAATCGCAAAAGAAGACGAAGACAACATTAAAGCATTGCTGCAAATGAGTGCTTCGTCCATCAACTCACAGCCATGGCATTTTATAATTGCCAGCACGGATGAAGGCAAACAAAGACTGGCGAAGGGAACCGAAGGTTTTTTCAGTTTCAACAAACCAAAGGTTTTAGATGCCTCGCATGTGGTTCTGTTCTGCTCCAAAACGGATATAGACGATGATTACCTCCAGCATGTAACGGATATCGAGGATGCAGACGGCCGATTTGCAAAGGAAGAGTTCAAAACACAAAATTTTGGTGCAAAACAATTGTTTACCAACATCCACAGGTTTGATCTGAAGGATGCCCAACATTGGATGGAAAAACAAGTGTATCTGAACATTGGCAATTTCCTTCTTGGCGTTGCGGCCCTTGGCATTGATGCTGTCCCTATGGAAGGAATTGATGTAAAGGCTCTGGACGAAGAGTTTGGACTGCGCGAAAAAGGATATACCTCACTTGTGATGGTAGGTTTGGGCTATAGATCAGCAAATGATTTTAATGCCGGCTTACCAAAGTCCCGATTGCCGAAAACGGAAATTTTCACAGAGATATAGAGTACCATGCAAACAAGAACAAACACATTTATAGCGATAACATCCTTACTCATTGCGCTTGGGTGCAACCAACACAAAGAATCTGTAGAACCCAAAAACAGTGGGGCTACCGAAAAGACAATTGAACCCACAAACAAGGTGGTGTTGAGCTCTGATATTGTTTGGCAAAAATTGAATCCCGCCCGCGGCGACCAAAGTCCACAGGCGGGCACAATATGGGGCAATAGGAATGGAAAGGTCGCCACTGGCTTTCTAGCGAAATTTACGGATGGATTTTCCTCTCCTCCCCATATTCACAATGTAACCTACAGGGCAGTGGTGTTAAAAGGCACCATACACAATGATGACCCCAAGGCGGAACATATGTGGATGACCCCTGGCAGCTTTTGGACACAGCCGCGGGGAGAAGCACACATTACATCGGCTAAAGGCGACGAAAACATTGCTTATGTGGAAATTGATCATGGCCCTTATTTGGTAAAGCCCATGGATAAAGCTTTTGACAATGGCGAAAGACCCATCAATATAGATGCATCCAATGTGGTTTGGTTGAACTACGAAAAAAGCGAGTGGCTTGCCAAGGACAGCAAAGCGGAAATCAGTTTTCTATGGAAAAGCCATACAGATAATGCGCTCCAAGGCGTATTCGTTAAGCTTCCAAAAAGATTCAACGGCAAGCTCCACAGTACTGGAAATATTTTTCATGCAGTTGTGGTCCAGGGCGGTTTGGATTACACTTTGCCGCAGACCAAGGAAATAAAAACATTGGATATCGGTAGTTACTTTACTTCGTCCGATCGGGCTTTACATTCCATTGCAAACACCTCCGATAAGGAAACAATCCTGTACATACGAACCAATGGTTCCCTTAATATTGATTAGCAATGAAAACAATTTTGGTTACAGGGAGCACGGACGGTATCGGTAAATTGACGGCCATTGCGTTGGCCAAAAATGGAAACCGGATTCTGTTGCATGGGAGAAATCCCAAGAAATTAGAAAAGACGATCACTGAACTAAAGGAAGCAGCCAACCATGAAAATATAATCGGTTTCGTCTCGGATTTATCAGATTTTGAAAGCATACAACATATGGTCGGTGAAATTTCGAAAGAAGTTTCAGCCATCGATGTTTTGATCAACAATGCAGGGATTTATGTCAGTCCCAACAGAGTTAACTCAAACCAATTGGACATGCGGTTTGCCGTAAATTATTTTGCTCCATACCTTTTAACTTATGGACTTATACCACTTCTGGAAAAAAGCAGTGCCCCACGGATCATTAATTTGAGTTCCGCTGCGCAATCCCCGGTATCGTTCAATGCCTTGATGGGAAAAGAATTGCTAACGGAGCAAAAGGCATACGCACAAAGTAAATTGGCCCTGACCATGTGGAGTTTTTATTTGGCAAAAACAAAAAAAAACCTGAATGTAATCGCTGTGAATCCAGGGTCGCTTTTAAACACCAAAATGGCTCAAGAAGCATTCGGGCAACATTGGTCGCCAGCAAGCAAGGGTGTAGAAATATTATGTGATTTGGCCTTATCGGATGTTTATAACCAAAGTAGTGGCCAATATTTTGACAACGACAAAGGGTCCTTTGGCGAAGCCCATCCCGATGCCTATGATAAAGTAAAAATTACCCGGTTGATTTCTGAAACCAACAAAATCTTGGGGATTCGGCCATGAGCATTCCAAAGAAATAAAAACTGCCGGCATAAAATGGTTGAACACCACTTAAGCGACCGACAGAGAATAAATGCATTGATGTAATCCTCTACTTAGTGGTAATTCTTGCTCACCGTCCTCAATGATTTTTTAAATTCTAATTAAAAAAAGTGTAACATTTTTGATGATTCTGAGTCCTATGGATTCATCATCAAAAAACAATCAGAATGACCATCCGTAAAATGGCAAATACATGCTTTGCCCTTACCTGTATTTTTTCCTTAGCGCTTTTGGGCTCGTGCTCCAACGACAATGCCGACGATAATCTGGTAAATGACCAGTATCTTCTTATCCCGGACAACCATTTTGAGCAATTACTTATTGATCAGGGAATCGATACCGATGGTACACTTAACGGGCAAATGTTACGGGAAGATGCCGAAAAAGTTGAGCGACTGGATATAAACCTGAACAGTCACTTTGGGGATATAGAGGATCTCACGGGCGTCGAAGGGTTTGTAAACATTACTTTTTTGTCCGCGATCGGTCAGAACCTGCAGGAAATCGATTTAAGTTCCAACACAAAATTGGACACCTTGTATCTTCAAAACAACAACTTAAAAACCATCGATTTAAGTAAAAATACCCGTTTGATCTTGATGAATGTATTGCAAAACGAGTTGAATACCGTTTCCGGACTGGAGCAAGCAACGCGATTAAAATTTTTGAACCTGTCCTACAACTACTTTGAAGATTTTAGCATTACCAACGAGTCACTGGAACATTTGCTCATCAGCAATAATGTGCTGACCTCTTTTAGTTCTTCCGGAGCGCCCAATCTAAAAAGTATTCTATTGACCACCAACCAACTTGGCTCAGTGGACCTCAGTTCCAATCCGTCTTTGGAAACCTTGGTAATATTGGATAAGCCGGGTAAACTGACCCACCTTCGCCGGATGAAACTGACCATGGCAAATGGACTGCCCAGATTTGATCTATCCTTGGGTTAAACTTAGTTTTTATTTTTCAATTTTCTTCTCA
>Ga0189274_100225_pt1 | contig 23749 bp, 18 predicted proteins | sample N5B1minimetaG_FD_130323 | JGI IMG/M metagenome (GOLD analysis project Ga0189274, IMG submission 130323) | Marine microbial communities from the Costa Rica Dome - N5 B1 mini metaG | ecosystem: Environmental > Aquatic > Marine > Oceanic > Photic zone | place: Costa Rica: the Eastern Pacific...
GCGGCGCGCCACTGATCGCAACAGACGCCCCAAGCGCGCCTCCCGCCCCCAGCTGCCAGCCAAACAGATCCCCCGCCTGATCCAGCGCATAAAGCGTGCCCCCGGCGCCTCCCACCTCTGCGGTGACGGCGGCGGCCAGCCGGCCCATGGCCGCGAGCCCAGCCCCGCCGATCTGCTCTTGCCCGGACAGCGCGCCCGCGCTGCTCAGCCCATGTGACAGCAGCCGCCCCGCAGCGCCCCCCGCCAGCAGGAGCCGCGTCTCATCTGCGATCTCCACCAGTTGCGCCCCCCCAACAAGGCCAATTCCGCTGTGATAGACACTGTTTTCCACCACCGGAGCAGAGCCCGGAATTTGTCCTGCACGGCCCAGATCATAGCTCGTCACCCCGCCATTCAGACCCGTGGTGGCCAGCAGATGCACCCTGCCCCCGGCGCTGTGATGGATATCCAGATCGCGCAGATCGACATCCAGCAGCTCATCCCCCGCGCCAAAGCGCCCCTCAAAGCGTATCTCCATCACCCTTGTCCTTTTGACCACCGTGCGAGGATCAACTTCCGGGTGAGTCGCGGCGCTTATCGGCGCGGAAATACGGCGCAAAGACGGACATTGTTTACATATTGAAGACAATCACCCGCATTCAGCGGCGGCATCACGGTGGCCAGGCCCGTCACCAAAGGCCGGTCAGAACGGCGCGTCTGGCAGGGGCTGCCCGGGGGTGTTGCGCAGGCTGCGAACGCTGCCTTAGCGGTTGGCTCAGATCCCTCTGGCAGACTGGAGCCCTCGCAGTTTCCTCACCGATCCCCTCCCTCTCCCTGCCGATCAGGAGCCCCCATGACAGAGATCTCCCCGCTGCTTGCCCTGCCCTATCTGATGCCCGCGCAGGCGCAAAAACACGTCACCCACAATGCCGCCCTGCAGATCCTGGATGCGCTGGTGCAGCTGCGCCTTGTGGCGCTGGATGCCACAACCCCGCCCGAGACCCCTGCGCCCGGTGCCGCCTATGCGCTTGGCGCCACGCCCGCGGATGCCTGGGCCGGTCAGGGCGGGCAGCTGGCGATCTGGCAGGATCCGCAGTGGCTGTTTCTCACCCCGCGCGCAGGCTGGCGGGCCTGGGTGGCAGGGGCTCAGGGGCAGGATGGCGCGCTGCATGTCTGGGATGGCACCGCCTGGATCCTGCCGCCCCCCGCAGGCAACCGATTGGAGCAGCTCGGCCTGGCCACCGATGCCGATGCCACCAACCGTCTGGCCCTGGCAAGCGACGCCAGCCTGTTCAGCCACGCCGGTCAGGGCCATCAGCTGAAGATCAACAAGGCCGCAGAGAGTGACACCGCCAGCCTGCTGTTTCAGTCCAACTGGGCGGGCCATGCCGAGATGGGGCTGGCGGGCAACAGGGATTTCACCGTGAAACTGTCGCCCGATGGCAGCAGCTGGGAGGCTGCGATGGTGCTGAGCGCCGACAGCGGCCGGGCGGGCTTTGGCACCTCAGCCCCCAATGCCCGGCTGGAAGTGGCCGGCGATGACGCCGCGCTCCTGTCGCTTCAGGCCACCGGCAGCGGGCAGGATTACCTGCAGGCCGGCGATGGCAGCGGCACCGCCTTTCGGCTCAGCCAGGACGGCAACGGATATTGCGACGGCGCCTGGATCGGAGGGGGTGCGGATTATGCCGAGTTTCTGGAATGGGAGGATGGCAATCCAGAGGGCGAAGACCGGCGCGGGCTGTGCGTGGTGCTGGTGGGAGAGCGGATCCGCGTTGCGCGCGCAGGCGAGTGTCCCGTCGGGGTGATTTCGGCCACGCCTTCGGTGGTGGGCGGCAGTGACGGAGAACGCTGGATCGGCCATCTGCTGCGGGATGCCTATGGCGCGGTGCGGCGCGACGCGGCAGGTCAGCCGCAGCGCAACCCTGCCCATGATCCGAACCGCCCGCATGTGCCGCGCAGCCGCCGGGCGGAATGGGCCATGGTCGGGCTCCTGGGCCGGCTGCGCCTGCGCCCTGGTCAACCCACCGACCCGCGCTGGATCAAACTGCGCGACCTGCCCGCCAAAGCGCCGGATCACCTCGCCCTGGAAGACTGGCTGCTGCGCTGATCGGGACCGAAAACCGGGGGGGCGCAGGCCTTTGGGCGCCCTCCCTTGCGATCTGCCCGCTCGGCCCCGCCAGCGCTATCAGCCTTTGGCGCCCTGGCCGCGGGCGTACATGTCTTCATAGCGGATGATGTCATCCTCGCCGAGGTAGCTGCCGGTCTGCACCTCGATGAGCACCATCGGCACCTTGCCGGGGTTTTCCATCCGATGCACCGCGCCAAGGGGGATGTAGACCGACTGGTTTTCGCTCACCAGCTGGACCTTGTCATCCACCGTTACCTTGGCGGTGCCTTCCACCACGATCCAATGTTCGGAGCGGTGATGGTGGCTTTGCAGGCTGAGGGCCGCGCCGGGATGGACGTGGATGCGCTTCACCTGGAAACGCTCGCCCACCACCAGGCTTTCGAACCAGCCCCAGGGACGGTGATCCTTGGGGAAGGCTTCGGCCTGGCGGGCCGATTTTGCCTTCAGCGCGCTGACCGCCTGTTTGACATCCTGTGCACGGCTGGCATCGGCGACCAGAACCGCATCGGGCATCGCCACGGTGATGATGTTCTTCAGCCCGATGCCCACCACCTCAAGCCCGTCATCTTCCGATCGCAGCAGGCTGTCGGCACAATCAATGGCGCTGGCGCGCCCCTGGGTCACGATGCCATCGCCATCCGGCCCGCTTTCGCGCCAGACCGCATCCCAGCCGCCCAGATCGGACCAGCCGCCCGCATAGGGCACCACCGCCAGATTGTCGGCCCGCTCCATTACCGCGTAGTCGATGGAAATATCGCTTGCCCCCTCCCAGGCCTCGGGATCCAGGCGCAAGAACCCCAGATCAGGCTGGCCCTTGTCGACGGCCGCCTGCACCGGCGCCATCAGATCCGGCGCATGGGTTTCAAAGGCCGCGATGATGGCCTTGACCGAAAACAGGAAAATGCCCGCGTTCCACAGAAACTGCCCAGAGGCCAGCATCCCTTCGGCGGTGGCAAGGTCCGGTTTCTCGACAAAGCGCTTGAGCCCGATCACCTGCGGTGTGAAATCACCGGGGTCCCCATCCAGTTCAAGATAGCCATAGCCGGTCTCGGCCCGGTCCGGCTTGATCCCGAAGGTGACCAGCTGACCTGCGCGCGCTGCAGGCTCTGCCGCCGCAACAGCGGCGCGAAAGGCCGCCGCATCGGGCACCACATGATCCGAGGGCGCCACCAGCATCAGCCCATCCGGATCACGCGCCTGCAGCCAGAGCGCCGCCGCCAGAACCGCAGGCGCAGTATTGCGCCCGGAGGGTTCGATCAGGATGGCGCCGGGATCGATGCCCACTTCGGCCATCTGTTCGGTGACGATGAACCGGAAATCCGAATTGGTGAGCACCATCGGGGCGGCAAAGCCTTCGCCGGTCAACCGCTGGGCAGAGGCCTGAAACAGCGTGGTCTCGCCCACCAGGGGCACGAATTGCTTGGGGTAGCTCTTGCGCGAGAGCGGCCACAGCCGTGTGCCGGAGCCGCCGCACAGAAGAATGGGGGTGATCATGGGCTGTCCCTTTCTGACCGGTGTCCGGCTCTGATCCTGCTGTCCTCGGGATCAGAGCCTGCCTGGTGTCTTAGCCTTTTTTAGGGCCATCGGTCCTGTTTTGCATGGCCCTGTTTTGCATGGGCCTGTTTTCTGACAGGTCATTTGCTGCGCAGGCAGATCATTTGCTGCGCAGGCTGGCCTCATCCTGAGAGAGATACCAGCGGTATGTCTCTTCGATGCCTGCCCGCAGCGAAATCCGCGCCTGCCAGCCAAGCCGGGCCAGACGCGACACATCCATCAGCTTGCGGGGCGCGCCATCGGGCTGGTCCGGGTTGGTCACGATCTCGCCCGTGAAGCCCACCACATCCGCCACCATCTGCGCCAGCTCCAGAATGGAGATATCCTGCCCCGAGCCCACATTGATATGGCTCAGCATCGGGCTGGTTTCGCGCTGATAGATCTCCTGATCCAGATCCAGCACAAACAAAGACGCCTCTGCCATGTCATCCACATGCAGGAATTCCCGCCGCGGCGTGCCGGTGCCCCAGATCGCCACAGAGCCATCACCGGCCCGCGCCGCCGCATCAAACCGGCGGATCAGGGCGGGCAGCACATGGCTGTTTTCGGGGTGGAAATTATCCCCCGGCCCATAAAGATTTGTCGGCATCACTGAACGGTAATCGCGCCCGTGCTGACGGTTGTAGCTCTCGCAGAGCTTGATGCCTGCAATCTTGGCGATGGCATAGGGTTCGTTGGTGGGCTCCAGCGTGCCGGTCAACAGCGCATCCTCTGCCATCGGCTGGGGGGCGTGTTTGGGATAGATGCAGCTGGAGCCCAGCTGCAACAGCCGCTGCACATCATGGCCATGCGCCGCATGGATCACATTGGCCGCCATCATCAGATTTTCATAGATGAACTGCGCCGGATAGCTGTTGTTGGCATGAATGCCGCCCACCCGCGCCGCCGCCAGCACCACCTGATCGGGGCGTTCTGCGGCAAAAAAGGCCTGCACCGCCGCCTGATCGGTCAGATCCAGCTCGGCGCTGGTGCGGGTGATCAGCTGCAGGTCGGCGCCGGCCGCCTGGCGGGCCTGCAACTGGCGCAGGATGGCGCCGCCCACCATGCCGCGATGGCCTGCCACATAGATCTTGACCATCGCCTCAGGTCTCCACGCTGACCGGCAGATCCATGCCGTGTGCTTTCAGCAGCGCATGGCGGCGCGCGGTCTTGAGATCCTCGGCCACCATTTCGGCGCACATCTCCTGGGTGGTGATCTCCGGCTCCCAGCCGAGCTGTGCCTTGGCCTTGGCCGGATCGCCCAGCAGCGTCTCCACCTCGGCCGGGCGGAAATAGCGCGGATCAATGCGCAAGATCACATCGCCCACCTTCAGCGCCGGCGCCTTGTCGCCCTCGATCGCGGCCACGGTGGCGATTTCCTCTACGCCCTCGCCCGAAAACGCCAGCGTCACCCCCAGCTCTTCGGCAGACCACTGGATGAACTGACGCACGGAATACTGCTTGCCGGTGGCAATCACGAAATCTTCGGCCTGATCCTGCTGCAGCATCATCCACTGCATGCGCACGTAATCCTTGGCATGGCCCCAGTCGCGCAGCGCATCGATATTGCCCATATACAGACAGTCTTCGAGCCCCTGGGCGATATTGGCAAGGCCGCGGGTGATCTTGCGCGTCACAAAGGTCTCGCCCCGGCGCGGGCTCTCGTGGTTGAAGAGAATGCCGTTGCAGGCATACATGCCATAGGCCTCGCGGTAATTGACCGTGATCCAGTAGGAATAAAGCTTGGCCACCGCGTAAGGGCTGCGCGGATAAAACGGCGTGGTCTCGCGCTGCGGGGTTTCCTGCACCAGACCGTAAAGCTCCGAGGTGGAGGCCTGATAGAAACGGGTCTTTTTCTCAAGGCCGAGGAAGCGGATCGCCTCCAGCAGGCGCAGGGTGCCGATGCCGTCCACATCGGCTGTGTATTCCGGCGCCTCGAAGCTGACCGCCACATGGGACTGGGCGCCAAGGTTGTACACCTCGTCGGGTTCGATCTCGCTCAGCAGGCGGGTGAGGTTGGAGGTATCGGTCAGATCGCCGTAGTGCAGCTTGAAGCGGGCATTGTCGACATGGGGATCCTGATAGATGTGATCCACACGCGACGTATTGAAAGACGACGCCCGCCGCTTGATCCCATGCACCTCATAGCCTTTGGCCAGAAGAAACTCTGCAAGGTAGGAACCATCCTGGCCGGTCACACCGGTGATGAGGGCTTTTTTCATGTCGTAACCTATCAAAAAGAAATGCGCGCCATTTTACCCGTGCTTAAGACAGGTCGCGCGCGAAGAGAAGAGGAAGTTCAAGCCGTCACCGGCTGTCCTGTTCCAGGATTGGCGGGCTATCTGCGTCCGGCGCATAACCCAGTCTGAGACAAAGGCGTCTGTAGGCCGGCGCGTCGGCCAGCATGTTCCGCACCCCATCAGGGATGTCGCGACGCGGGCGCAAACTGATAACAGAGCCAGAGCGGCCACTATCTCCGGAGAGAGAGCGTGCAGGAAAAAGCGCCTGGAAATCTGGATTATATGCCAGCTGTAGAATTGAGCAGACTCGTTGCATGCTACTTTCTGGAGCTGTCACGAAATCTTCGTAACGCAAAACGTCTAGCTCCGCATAGTGATCCAGAAACATGTTATAGCGACCAGCATATTCCTCGATGGTCGCAGGTTCAAATCTTACCCAATTCTGCCGCACCAAGCTCAAGAAAGAATCAAGCGGATGCCGCACCCATAGCAAACTGAGCAACGGATAATGCGGCGTGAGTATGTCGCGTAACGAGGGTCGATCAAAACGCATATCCCCAAAGCAAAAATGACTATGGCTATGATCGCGTAGAACCAGATCTCGTCCTTCAAGGCGGCTGTCGCGTGCCAAAACGTCGAGCCCAGCCAAGAAGATGCGCACCAGCCCGGCATCGTCCAATGGTCGGCTGCTCATCGCAGCCAACCCTGCCAAGTCCATTGGTGCAAAAGCACGCAAGCGGGTCATTGTGCTAAGGGGGTCAACCTCACTGAGCAAGCGGACGCAAGGCATTACAGCAATGCATTTTCCCAACAATGTGCCACCCGTGCAGGCAAAATGATGCACCGTTCGAAGCACAGGCTGCATACTAGATGTAGGATCGTATTGTTTGGCCAGTTGCCTTGCCCGCACGCTCAGAGGCTCGCTTTCGGACACCTTCGTCAAATCCGCCGCCAGAAGACGTTCCAAACGGGCACGTAGTGTCTGCTCGTCTCCACCACTCATCCGTTTTCCGGGTCCGAAGCTCGTGTTTGCAGCGTCTTCTCAGCAGTTTCCACGTGTTTCACAAGCTGCCCAAGAAGCTCTTCAAGATCCTCCTTTTCCTGCAGCAATGCTCCATAGCGTTGCTGCAGCTCAGCTAGATCCGCTTCACATAAATCCAATGCTTGACGGTTCGCCTGCACTTCTTTTGCTCGAGTTTGTTCAGGTGCATTGCGCCAACCAATCAGATATGGCCGCGCCGGATCTTCTGCAGCAGTTTCCTCCCAAACCGCATAGCCCAAAGTTTCCAGCTCCCTGCGCAACTGTGATGAAGTGCTCCCGCCCTTATAAAGCTGTTTCCGCCCTTCCTGCAGGCGAACGAATTGAAATCGTTCCAAACATCCTGCTTCCGACAGCGCGGACAAGATATCGCCCCCCTGCCCGGGCACCTCGATGACCAAGAGCCCTTTCCCCTTAATCACAGACGTCGAATCTTGAACCCATTGCGCCACAGCGAGGGTCTCGACACAGAGTTTACCACGTTTTTGCAGACCCGGAAAAAGCTCAAACAACGCCTCTTCCGGCTCAAGAAAACCGTTGAGCGCTTTGTGATTATATCGATGCAGCACAACAGCGGCGCCGCTTGGCGAAATGGGGCCGGACGCCACCTGAATAGATTTGAGAGATGTCGCCTGCTGGCGCAAACCCGGCATATCTTGGGGATCAACAGACCCAAGAACCACCGTCTTCATCCCGGATCTAGCATATTTCGATGCTGCTGAAACCGCTCCAGCCCCAAGATGAACAACGTAATCCAGTGGCACAGAAAGAGATATTGCAACCATGCTTTATCGGTTTCCTCGCAAGATACGGCGAGCAAAGCGCAGGGGCGCCATCAAACGGAAAGATCGCGAATTGTAGAGCTTGTGAACTTCTGCACGTAGCCCATGGTTTTCCTGCTCCCAAATCTCTGCCAAGTGCTCTGCCGTGGCACGATTTTCTTTCTCTTGCTTTAAGTTTTCCTCACAGTCGCGCAGTGCTTTTGCCAGCAGCGGTTGTTTGTCCGCCAGCTTCTGGCGCTCCATGTGCACCTGTTCCAACTGGGCTTCGAGTTGCAGCTTGCCTCGATAAAGTGCGTCCATCTGCTCATACATGCTGTGCTGCTGCGCCCGCAGAAGGGTACGTTCCTCTGCATCATGCTGACCGTCAAGAAACAGCTGCAGAGCCATATCTGGATCCGCTGCAGCAAAAGGTAGCACCGCAGCGGAGAACTCACCCGCAAGCACAGCCAGATCTGCATCAAACTGTAATCTGTCGCGCGACAAAGATTGGCAAACTGCATCAGGCGCCGACGGAATGGCCCCACGCAAACGATTCAGCGTCTCGTCATCCGCATCAATGTTGAAATGCTTCAAAAAGCTTTCCGGCTCCTGTCGCAGCATCGCAACGTCAACAAGCACCACACGATCGCGGGCTGTACGCCAGCAGGCGAGCGCCGCCGCGATATCCGCCCGAATGTCTTCCAGAGCGGATCTTAACTCTGTCCCATTGCAAATGGCTTGACACAAGGCCACGGCAGGAGCCTCCAGAACACACAAAAAGACGGTATTACCTTGATGTACAACTGGACGTGTCTGACATAAGCGCACATCGTAGCTGATCCCTAAAATGTCCCGCAGGACCTCAGCCAGATCGGCCTGATTTGCCCAAACGGCAACCCCGTTATCAGCGTCCGTCCAAGCCGCGGGTTGGGTGTTTTTATCTGCCATGACGCTCCTTAATCGCCAGACTCTGCCCCCGGCCTTCTCAAACTGCCTCTGCAGGTTTCCCCTACAGCCTTTCACAGTCTTTTACGTGTCCCCATGGCTGAATGGCAAGACGGGAGACCGAAGTCCACGCTCCACGTCGTTCTTTTGACGGGACATCCCACTGCCCGCTCGCTATAGCAGCAGAGCGAGGTTTTTCAGGCAAGCAACACATAATGATACGAGTCTTTCGAACAGGCAGGCATGCACATCGCACGCCTCTCAGCTACAACGCCCTGGCCCCTCTCTTCGAAGGACACATTAAGGAGGTCCAGGCCCCATCTGAGGCCGACCTCTATGTCTTTGCCCACATTCTTGACATTGAAGATGCTCCCAAAGCGCTGATTGAAGATTGGCGCCAACGCCAACGCCCTATTGTCCTTTTGTCTGAGGAGCCTTTTTGGGATACGCTCTGGGGAAAGCGCCCACTGGCGCGCCATCGATTGGCTGAAAGTCGCTGGGGCAAAGTACCTGTCCATCAGCTCACGCATCACAGCAGCCCGATCTTTCGCTTTGAACGTATTCCATATTATCTGCTGACCAACCATCGGTTCGCCAACGCTTATGCCGCGCGCTTCACACGCAACGCTCGCCTGTCTCCTGAGGACTGGCGCAAGGCCTTTTTGCGGCGCCGTAGCCACTTGGCTTTCCTTTTCGAGCGACGCCATGGAGAGCATCATTCCGTAAAGTGGCCCGAAGGAGACATTGCCGGCCTTTGCCATTGGCGTACTCAAATTGCCGAACGGTGCCAGCGTGGCGTGATTGAGCGGCTCGGGCGCAGTTGGCAAGCGAAAGTCCCTGCGCGCAGTCAACTTGACGATTGGCACTTGGATAAACTTGTTCAGCTGGACCAAAGGACCCGGATCCTGGGGGCTTTTGAAAACACTCATCAGCCCAACTACATAACTGAAAAGCTGTTTGACGCCTTTGCCTGTGGCGCATTGCCCGCTTATGTGGCCAGCCCTGGACATCGCGTTCATGAACTGAATCTACCCAAAAAGAGTTGGCTTAACTTATATACGCATTCCGCCAGTTCTGCCGCCGCAGTACTAGACCAGGTGGATTGGGCAGACCGCACCTGGCTAGACAGCACATGTACAGCCTATGCGACAGCACAGAACAGGTTGGCAGATCTGTTCTCACAGCCCCACAACTGGCTGCGAGAACGCCAAAGACTTCAATCTGCTCTCTTGGAAGAATTTCATTCGGTGTTGGACCATGCAAAAACCTCAACCGACGATCCCAAAGCTCGCGCTTTAGTTGAGACCACATCTCTGACCTGTTAGAGCCGCTACATTGCTGCCTGAGAAGATCTATTCACCATGAATGTATTTCCAACCATCACCGTGGTTTTGCCCTGCCTGTCTGACGATGCAAGCTTGGATCAAACGCTCCTCAGTCTTGCGAACCAGTCCGGTACATTTCAATTGAACTGCCACGTTGTGATCCGCACGGGAGTGCACACCCAAAAGCTGCTCCGTCAGATCGATTGGTGGCAGTCACGCACACAAGGTTCCAACGCGCCCTCAGATCTGCGCCCCCTGCACATAACTCATGAGATCACGCAGTCCTCTAACCTCATGCAATGCCTTGAAGATGGTTTTTTGCGTTACTGCGACGGCTCATTGCACACAGACGCAATGGGATGGATCGAACCTGGGGTATCTCTGCCTGCGGATATCCTAAAAACGGTTGGTGAAGCCTTTTGCACCTTCCCCCCCCAGGCGCTGTCCTGGCTAAGCACAACCGCCTCTGCCCCCCTCCCCTCAGCCTTCTTGCGTGAAGGGCTCTGTGATGGCACTCACTGGCATGCGCTGCCAGAGACCGGCACTTTTTTTCGTCCTTGGCTGTGGCAGAAATCGCTTCACTCTCCTGCCTTGCAAGACGCAAACCCTCCAACCGCAGCCTGGGCGCTTTGGAGATCTTTCAGCCAGCACAGCACGCTAGTGCAAACCGTCGATCCGGCCGCGACAATACAGGCATCGCTACCAGACCCTCAGGCCCAAGACCAACAACTTCCCACAGAGGACCGGCGAGCGACATTCAATCAATTGCGTAGTGAAAATGTGCCGCTGCTTTGGCAACGTCTTGAGCACTGTGTTCAACACGGAGACATGATCATTCAAGAAGCTGTTGTTGAACTGTCGTCACCTCCACATGAAACGGAACAGTCAAACCGTCTCATTGCACGCGGCACGTTGCGCGGCAGTCAAAAGCAGGCGCATGAAATCATCAAGTTTGAAGACAACATCCTGTCGTACGACAGTAATTGGCAATACCCAGCAATCACCGAACAACATGCTTTTCATCAAATCAGCCAGCAGGGTTCGGTGCCCGATGGGGTTACTTATGTTGCCTACCCCTGGGCAACCTTGATCGACAAACTACACAGACAAACATCTGATTTACAAAGCCATCTGGCCCATTTTCGCGCCTTCTGTGCCAAGATTCCCAAAGACACCATCAAAGTCACTGTCTGCCAGCACATCAAAATGAAAGATGAGTTGGAGTTGTTTCAGCTTGCAGGAATAACTGAAATCTTTTGGTCTCACGCGACGCACACAGATGTAGACGACGGCCTTCCCGGCGGCTTTCGGGTGCACCCCTTCCCTCTATTTCCGGTTCAGGCAACAAATCTGCCAACCTCACAGGGGGCGAGCCAATCACGGCCGCATTTGTTTTCTTTCATCGGTGCCCGATCTAACCAGCATTATCTGACACAAAGCCGGAACTGGATTCTGGACTTTCTGCAAGACGATACGCGTGGCCAGATCACAGGTCGGGATGGATGGCACTACAACAAGGTGGTGTATAACCACCAAATTCATGCCGCCGGGGGTGCCTCCAAGAAGATGCATGATTTCGTGGACACCTCAGCCTCGCTGGAGTTTCGCAGGTCTTTGCTGGATTCGGTGTTTTCTCTCTGCCCTTCAGGCACAGGGCCAAATTCCATTCGGCTCTGGGAAAGCCTCGGTCTGGGTGCAATTCCAGTTATCATCGCTGACACTTGGGCCCCGCCCGGCGACCCTGAACTGTGGCACGCTGGTGCCATTTTCTGTGCGGAAACAGCTGAAGCAATCCAAGCATTGCCTGATCGCCTTGCAGACATTGCAGCCGACCCGGCAGCCCTGGAGCAGCTTCAGCACGGAGGACGGCAACTTTGGGCACTCTATGGACCTGACAGTTTCATCTACGACCTTCAGGAGTTCATGCTGGATGCAGCGAAAAAAACCTATTCCTGCAGCTCTCCATCTCTACTGTCTGGCCTGACAGATATATTGTCCACCCAACGCACCTCCAGCCCCAACAAAGCGGCACTGTACCTCAGCAGCCTGGCCAATCAGCTTCTGTTGGGAGGAGAAAAAGCCTATGAGCGCTATTGCGACGACACGCAGGCTCTACGCGCTGAGAGCTATGCACGTAACTTGCTGCCCAATGGCCACAAAATTTTACAGCATTGGGATCAGACGCTGGCATTTTTGAGCCGGAAAACTGGACGAGATCATCCTGCGCGCATCTCTTTGTCTGCACCAGCCCGTATTCAGCCCACGTCACGCCTGCGGGTTTGTCTGTACGGAAAGCACTCTAACCGCACGCCTTTGGCTTACGAGCCCTTTCAAAAACTGGCAGCCAAGCGGATCAGCCTGACCGACCTCCCGGAAGACGCCGATGTTGTCGTGACCGGCTTTAGTGCAGATTTGCGCGAGCTCAGTCATAGCTTGCAGAAAAGTCAGCAGAAGAATCCAGGTCTACAAACCGTTGTGATGTCCGAAGAACCGTTGTGGGACAGCATCTGGAATACGGATCTGGTGTCTCGACATCAACAGATGCAATCTGACGGACATACGCTGAACTATCATGTCTTCAATCACGGCAACTGCGATATCTTCAACTTCGACACCATCCCCTATTTCCTGCTGACCCGTACAGGGTTTCAAACACGCTACAGCCTGGGACTGGCCCGGCACAGTCAACTCAGCCCAACAGCCCTGCTCGAACACTGGCAAAACGCCTGTATTCCGGCGGCCTTTTATGCCGAGGTTCGCGACACACCCGCATATTCGAAAACCTGGCCAGAACAGCATGTTGAAGGCCTCAGCGTCTATCGCACAGACATCGCACGTCTGACCGATATGCCTGGTGTCAAACGTGAAGGCCGTGGATGGCGCCCCGGAGCCAAACGCCAATCACTGGCTGATTGGCATCTGGACAAGCTGGCGGCTTTGGACATGCGATGTCGAGTGATCGCTGCATATGAGAACACCCATCAGCACGCCTATATTTCCGAGAAAATTTTTGATGCATTTCTCGCCGGTGGCATTCCAACTTATTATGCAGACCCAACCCACCGCGTGCATGAACTGGTGAACGAGACTGCGATGCTCAACACTTATGGCATGGATGCCGCAGCAGCCGCAGAACGGATTATGACGATCACACCAGATCACGCCTGTGCCGAGGCTTGGCTCGAAACGGCGCATCTCCTGCAAGCAAGGTTCAGTGATCCCCAAGCGATTGCCCATGAACGCCACAGGGTGACCGATGCCGTCATCAGAGCCCTTGAAAGCTGCATGCCTTAACTTGTTCCTGGCCCGACATCCGTTGGCAAGGCGTTAGAAAGCAAATTAAACTCACCCAAGTTTCAGCCCGCATCACCGTACTGTCACCGCTCACCTCAAGCCATCGGATGCTTATGCCAAACACTGAATTCAAACGTCGCATGGATGACCGCCTCAACCGCTGGTATAAGGGGATGAACCCCCATGAAGACCTCAAACAGCAGCAACGGCGCCAGTATGTTGCGGGATTGGTCAATAAAACGTCGATGTTCAAATATGCCCACCGGCTGAAGCTGCCGCTGCCCGAGCGCTTTGCAGAGGTGGACAGTCTGGATGCCTTGGACTGCCGAGCCCTTCCGGAACGCGTGGTGGTTAAACCCAACAATGCGGCAAATAATGATGGGGTACTGCTATTTGATGGAACACGGGAGGTATTCACCAATGACACCGTCGCGCTACGGGACAGGGCGGAATATATCCGGAACCGCTATCACGATAGCGGTATTCTAAAACCCAACAGCCGGATCATCGCCGAAGAGTTCATTCAGGACTTCGACCCGCAGTATACAATTCCGCGCGATTTCAAGGTCTACGTAGCAGGCGGCCGCCCTTGGGTCATCCAGGTGGTTAATCGCCAAGGGCCCAAAGCACAGTGGAGCCATCGCTATTACAGCCAGGATTGGATAGCTTACGACCACTTCCAGCGCGAAAATGCTTTGGCTCCGGAGATTGAGTGCCCGCTGCATTTCAATTCGCTGATGGAGCTGTCAACACGCATCGCTCAAGACATTGGCTGCTTCATGCGAGTGGACTTCTACATCACCACAGAACGGGTGGTTTTCGGCGAATTCACCTCTTACCCAAACGCTGGATTGCAGTTCACAGAGATCGGCAACAACGTGTTGTGCGATTTGATGGATCGTTACCCTGACCCCTTTTGAGCCAGACAAACCCTATGCCACACACCCTCTTTCTGTCAGGAACCGCCCGTGCCGGGACCAGCGCGCTGGTCAATATCTTGAATCAGCACAATCATATTCTGCTTGGCCAAGAGCGCTACTTTCACAAGTTTCGCCAAAACAGCATCACCCGTGCTCATTTTGAAAAAAAACGCTTCTTAGACATACGTGACGGCGACACCCATAAGCATGGAGGATTGTTTGTTCCGGGCTTGCAGCAGCGGTTTGCAAACGCGGTCTATACAGGTGACAAATATCCACCGATGTTTCGCCATCTGGATTATGTGATGGAAGAATTTCCAAACGCTCGTCACATCTACATCCTGCGCAATCCGCTCTCAGTTGTGGAAAGCTACGAAGCGCGTTTTCAAAATCCGGATGACAACTGGCATCAGGACTGGCGGGCGGGGCTGGAGGCTTGGAATGACAGCGTTGCCCGTATCGCGGCGTTACCTCCAGAGAAGCTGCAAAATTTCCTATTCGTACAATACGAGGAGATCTATAGCAGCCCACGTGCGATCAATGCGCTGTTTACAAGGTTGGGTCTTAGCAATCTGGAACCTGAACAGCTGAGACCTTTTGTCGAAAAATTTGCAAAGCTCAACGAAAAGCTGGTTCCACGCCGCGATGATATACGTGTACGCGTCGCACAGGATGCAAACTGGGAGGCTTACAAGCACCTCGGAAGTCGATTGCAGACCGTCACATCAACAGATGAGAAACCTCAATGAGTAAGCCTGCACAACATGTTCACAACCTTGCAGAGTTTACCAACAGCAATCAAAGCGGTTCTCTGCGAACCACCCGTACGGATTTGGCTCCTGGGATCTTCCTCAATGCTGACCCAAAGCTGGAACTGACCGGCTTTTACAGCTCCAGAAGTGGGCATTTTCTTGATCTCTGCAGTGCCCCCTCCGGCGAAGGTGCCTGGCTGGGATTGCATATCGCCCTGCGCCTGCCACCAATAACCGATGTGACTTATATCGGTTTTGCAAGCCGTATCGCATCAGACACCCCCCTGATGATGCGCGCCTGCCTGCGGTCCGGCATCGAGGGCGGAAATTTTCGTGACAGTTTTTTTGAGAAACACATTCTGACGGATCGCAGCGCCCAGAACCATCTGGACGCGTTATATCTGGACAGCGTTCCTGATCTGCCCCTCACATCGCCTTGGCATGAGCTTGTTGTTTTTCTACCTTGCGATGCTTTCGAAATAACCATCATGAACATGCATATCTTCGTGCTGTGAAGCAGGCTACATGACCCTTGATCTAACCGTCGCAATCCCCTCGCACAACGACAACGGCCATCTGACTCGGCTGCTCTCTCATCTAGCCGCTCTGAAATTTACACGTTCCATTATCGTGGTGGATGATGGCTCATTACCAGCGCCGGATCATGACACGCTGATCAAAGCCAGTGGCTTGGCCCCCGCCCAGCTCACCCTACTGCGTCAGCCACAGGTTGCCGGTGCCGGCGCAGCCCGCAATCGAGCCTTGTTACACACGACGACCAAGCATCTCCTGTTTATGGATGCAGATGATCTCCCCACCCGTGAACTGCGTGCTCTTTGCAGGTCACTGGCGCAAGCCGGAGAGTTCGACTTCTGCATGTTTCAACACCACGACAGTCGTATGGGGCAAAGCGGACAATGGGGACAGATGGCTTTTGACCAAAGTCTATGGGACAAAACAGAACTCAATCATCGAAACCTGTCAGAAGTCTCAACCACTGATGCCGCGTGTCTTGCACAAACGGCCAATTACCCATGGAATAAAATTTACCGAACCGATTTCCTCCATGCGCATCGCCTGCGTTGTTCGGATACTTTGGTTCATAATGACATTGCTCTACATTGGAAAAGCTTCCTGCGCGCGGGGCGTATCCTCAGCAGTGCCCGGATCGGTGTCACCCATTTTGTCACCCCCGGCGGCAACCGTCTGACCAACAGATTGGGTGCTGAACGTCTGCGTGTTTTTGAACCATTGGAAGAAATTGCCCTGGAGATCTCGGTAGAAAATACCCCAAAATCTCCTTATGCTTTGGCCTTCTTTGGTTTTGCCCTGGGGCTATTGTGCTGGGTAAATGAGAGCCTTGATCCCAGTTTGCGTTCTGAACTCGCGCAGCGTTCTATTGCGTTTTTCAACCGCTATCTCAGCCGGAGCATGCGCACGCAACTCAAACAGCAACGGCACGATGACTGGCAACGGGCCGCAAAACTGTTTCAGCTAACAGTGTAACTGTCCCGCCTACAGCGGTGCGGTGAAAAATGCGGGGGGCTGGGTGCCTTGTTCGCGGGCCGCAAGAAAGCCGCGGGCGGTGTCCAGTGCTTCGCGGATGGTCACGTCCATGTCGAGATAGCGGTAGGTGCCCAGCCGGCCGACAAAGCTCACCCCTGCGGTCTGTTCGGCCAAGGCCACATAATCGCTCAGCAGGGCTTTTTCCTGCACCTGGCGGATCGGGTAATACGGGATGTCACCAGGCTCTGCGGCGCGGGAATATTCGCGGTAGCAGACCGATCCCTCATGGCTCTCCCAGGGGGCGAAATGCTTGTGTTCGGTGATGCGGGTGTAGGGCACGCTTTCTTCGCCGTAGTTCATCACCGCGCAGCCCTGATAATCGCCCTGATGGGTGAAGCGTTCGAAATCCAGCGTCCGATATCCCAGCCGGCCCAGCTGATAGTCGAAATAGCCATCCAGCGGCCCCGAGTAGAAGACATGGTCGTATTGATCTGTCTGCGTGCGATCAAAAACAGTCTCTAACTTGACCGTTATGCCCGGGTGATCGAGGATCTTGGCGATCATCGCACTATAGCCGTCCTCGGGCATGCCCTGGAATTTGTGAAAGAAGTAATTGTCGTCATAGTTGAAACGCACCGGCAGGCGTTTCAGGATCGAGGCGGGCAATTCGCTGGGGTGCATGCCCCATTGCTTGACCGTGTAGCCCTTGAAAAACGCCTCATATAGATCGCGCCCCACAAAGCGCAGCGCCTGTTCCTCAAAGGTCTGCGGATCCTCGATGGTGGTGTCGGCCTGCTCTTCGGTGATGAAGGCATGCGCCTCTTCGGGGCGCAGCGTCTTGCCAAAGAACTGGTTGATCGTGTGCAGGTTCACAGGCAGCGAAAACACCCCGCGCCGCCCCTCGGGGTCCAGGCTCGTGGTTTTCACCCGGTTCTTGTAGGGCAGAAAGGTCGCAAAGCGGTTCACATAGTCCCAGACTTCGCTGTCATCGGTGTGAAAGATATGCGGCCCGTAGACATGCACCATGACCCCCGTGTCGCTGTCGCGTTCGGTATGGCAATTGCCCCCGATATGGCTGCGGCTGTCCACTACGGTCACCTGATGCCCCGCCTCGGCCAGATGCCGCCCGATCACAGCACCCGAAAGCCCTGCGCCAACATTGAGAATGTTCATCGCTTTTTCCTTGTCTTAATCAGCCCGCAGCTCGTTCTTCCTGACCCGGGACGAGCAGAGCAACAATTTCATCTAACAGCGCCCAAACCTGATCTGCATTTTTGCGCTTCTGCTCGTGGTTTGGCTCATCTTCCAGACAATCAAAGCGCATCGAGGAGCGGCGCAGGTGTTCGTGATACCAAGCAAACCGTCGCACCTTGAGCAATCCCGCAATCGCCTCTGCGAGCTGCTCTAGATGCGCCAGCTGTCCTGCGCTGTAGTAAACTTCAGCCTGAATGGGCTGCATACGCGGCGTTGAGATCGCTTTCTCCACCGCTCTGTCGAGATCTGACACCATCAACGGTTCATTCCAGAAGTGCGCATCCATCTCTTTGGCATCTTCCAGAAACAGGCTGCGAATCCGCTCTGCGTTATGCCTATCCAGCCGTAACTTGCTGCGATAGCGATTGGATTGAGCAGTCAGAATACGCGCTGTCGCAGCCCCAAGCGCCAACCGCAAGAAAGGTGGAATATCATGGCCTACGAAAAGACCCTGCAAAAACCGCATTGCTGCCAGTTCTTCTAAGGCCAATGACTGGTTGACATCTTTAACAGGGTTTAGATGAAACTCTGCGCCGTGAAGCAACGTGTGAAAGAAATCTTCCACGACATCGTTTCTTCTCAATTTCTCACGAACAAACGGGCGCAATGTAAATCGAGATCCAAACACCTCTTGCCATTTTGCAAAACGCGAAGCGTATTTATGCATACGTTTTCTATGTGCCACTGGCACAAATTCATCCAGCTGGCCGAGGTAGCTACCGACTTTCAGTTCTTGTGCATATCCAGACAAGATCCGCCCGGCATGAGGCCGCACGTAGGCAATAATCCGCACATTATCCACGTATTGCGGCATGAACTCCCGCAACGTTTCTTCTAGGCGCTGCGGTTCGGCCCCCGCAAAAAACTCTGCAGAAAGAATACCCAAGTCAGCATCATGAGCCTGAGCCCAAGCGGCTCGCTCCCGAAACAGACGTTCGCGCGCCTTTGCCTTTTGCACAGCATTCTCTGGTCGTGGCTGTAGCGTCAGCGCCAGTTTGCTCGCATTCACTTCGGGCTGGGATACGAATGTCACAGTCTCACATCTACAGGCACCTTGATGCAGCGCAGTCTGAATTGCGCTAGACCCAGTTTTAGGGTCGCCAATGTGAATGACCAGATCCTTGACCATAGTTCACCTTCTATTCGGTCTCTGAGGGGTTTTACGCAAGCATCACAGCCAGTACTAGCTCTGTTTGCTCTATCAGCGCCCAAGCAAACCCACGCACCGGCCGCCGCAAGTCTCAGGAGTTTTCTTTTGGAACTCCGCTCCAAAAACAGCTAAGCACCCTGCGACACTGTCTGGCGACAACGACATCAAACATCACAGGTACCTAGGTTGAAACGCAAACTGATCCTTCATATTGGCGCCCACCGGACCGCGACAACATCTCTTCAGAATTATCTTCTTGCGAATTTTCACAACGTACAAAGAGAAGGCTTCTTCTACCCTTACAAGATTGCCCGTCATCAAAAACTGATGGGGAAGCTGTTTAATGGTGGGCGCAAACCAGAAAGCGTCGCGGAGGATCTAAGCGCGCGCGCGGACAAGCGCGAACATGCGATCCACACCATTGTTCTGAGTGACGAAGATATCTGTATGCGCAGGGATCTGTCAGTCTTGGCCAAGTTTCGCCAGTGGTTCGATGTGAAGATCGTTTTCACCCTGCGCAGGCAAGACACATGGCTGGAAAGCTGGTTCTTCCAGAACATCAAGTGGCAGTGGAATGCCCACCTAAGTCATTGCACTTTCGAAGAGTTTTTGGCCAAGCGAGAAGAGTTCCACTGGATCCGCTACAACCGGTATCTGCAGCACTTGGAAATGCTTTTTGGCCAAGAGAATATCATCGTGAATATTCACGAAAAAGCACAAATGGCCGGAGGGCCGATCGAAACCTTTTGCGATAGCATAGGCTTGGTTGGTCGCGAGGGCTTTCACGCGCCTGCGCACATCAACGAGAGCTTTTCCCCGACAATCTCAGAATTCATGCGCTGCCTTCCTCTTGATCAGGCTCCCGAACCGTACCGAGACATGCTCGTCAGCGCCTTTGCTCGGATCAACACCCATCTTTCGGATGGGCAGAGCCGTCAATCTGAGCGACTGATGCCCCCCGATCAGAGAGCTGCCTTGATGGCCGAATATGATCTTGGAAACCGTGCTGTCGCTCAGCGCTACTTTGGACGCGACGAGCTGTTCTTGGAACCCCTTCCGGGGCCTGATGCATCACTTGCACGAATGGAACTACCAACTGACAGCTACGTATTGATGCAGGATCTTGTTGCCCCACTTCTGCAAGAGATTATCGAGCACCGCATTCTCGAATCCAAAAACAAATAATCCGCACGCTGACGTATGGCCCTGCGCATATCTGGCGGGGCCATTTGCATCCGACGTTACAACCACGACAGCCTCATTGGACTGTCGTGGCATCCGCCTCGGCAGTTGCGGACATATTGTGATCCTCAAGGGATAGTTTGGATCGCCAGTAGCCTTCACTTGTCAGCGTGTCGTACTCCGCACGATACGCGGCAAGAAGGCTCTCATAGGATTTGAGAAAGGCCACCGCATTCTTGGCAAACCGGCGTATTTCACGCCACGCTGCTTTCTTGGAGTGGCGCACCGTGTACGTCTTATTGCGGGTAGCGTTTACAAAGGTGATTTCACTCGCCCCCCAGCAAAAGCCGAGCGCACCGCGATGATCAGCCAGAACAGTAATTTTCTTACCCAAATGCGAAAACCCGGGCAGCAGCAGACCATTCAAGCACAATTTCATCATATGGCGCTTCCACGCTGCAGGCGGAGCGTTCCGCACTGGCGGCAATGCATGAATATCAGGTAGATCTTTCCAGCTTTCCTGCTGCGTCAGGGCCTTAAGATCGGCACGCCTCTGCGCCATATCTGCATGTTCGTCAAAAACTGATGGCCCCTTCATCACATCTTCCAACGCCAGATTGATCGCTGCCAGGGTCTCATAGTGCATGCGCGGCAGATTTCGCAAAAAGAACCAAACAGGAATTTTGAGAACCCCTCGCATCCCCACATCCAATGCGGGCAGACTGAGATGATGTGCCATGTGGCTACGCAAATCGAGATACCAGGTTTGCGGGCTTTCCTTTTCGGTAAAGCTTTCCTGAAACGAGACAACGCCGTTCAGGCGCACAATGTTGAAGGCATTGATCAGCGAAAAACTGACATCGTCTCCGCGAACAAAGAAGGGAAACGCCAAATGCGATACCTGTGCCAGTGGGAAAGCAAAATACCACCACCCTCCGTACAACTCACTAGGGGGCGGTCCAGAAATATCCCATTCCATTGCCATCGCTTGATGAAAATCACGCAGATCGGTCCCCATGTAGAGCGGCTGACAGCGCCCAAAAAATCGTGCACCGTTTTCCCAGATCGCCCACCGATGCTGTTCGCTGATCATCGCGCCGGCAACAGCGGTTGCCGGATCTTTTGCATAAGCCAAAAGCGCCCATGTCCGCTCTAAGCTTAGCATATGGATAGAAGCATCATCATCCATGAACAGACAGTGCGATGCCCCCCGGGCCCGGGCTTCCAAAAGGCCTCGGGTAAACCCACCCGCTCCTCCAAGATTTTCATTCCCAATGACTGTCACAGCCTCGCGCGGCGGCAGGTTCAGCGTCTTGCCGTTGTCCGTGATCAGCAACTCCACATGGTCTTTCAGGTGAGAGCTTTTACGAAACGCGCAGAAACGTTCAACTGTTTGCGCAACTTCGGATTCACGGCGAAACGTTGTCACAGCCAAAGCAATCTTCGGCTGACGGCGCGCGACATCCTCTGTTTGCCAAGACGCCTGCTTCAACAGCGCCTCTTCTCCAGCGACCTGCAACTCGAAAAAGATGACAGACGTGTCACCGATTTCCGCCATCAGATCCGAGAGATCTAAGCGGATCCACGGCACATCACCAGACAGCTCAACGATATAATCGCGTTGTTCGCCTGAGCGCCCCATCGGCAAACCGAATACAGTGACTTTGAACGTGCCCTCTCCCTCCAGCAGCAGAGAAAGGGTCTCCAAGCCACATTGACGCTTCCAAGTGCCAACATTGAACAGGTTAAACCACGTATTAAATCCGATACCGCTGCCTGAAAAAAAGCGGAAGCCGTTCTCTGTGGGGCCACATACGCCATTGTTTCTGAAATACAGATGCTGCTCGGTACAGATACCTGGCTCTGGCCACATCAACTTCTGCAATGTCGTAAATTTAGCTTCTGCATAGTTCATGCGTCACCCCTTTGCCCCACCACGCGTCTCAGACTGCATACTAAAGGCGACTTTCGAAGTACACGACCCTACCGCACGAAACGCGCATTCACAGCAGATCATCACCAGCACCTGCTGCGACCACATCCAGAGACATCGAAAAAGAGAGACCTAAGCTCAGGCCAACATCGCCTCATGTACTGCGATGGCCTCTTCGAGGTCCTCAAAATAGAGCATTTTGCCATGCTCCAAAACCAAGCCAGAATCGCAAAACTGACGAATCTGCCCCATGGAATGGTTGACCATGATCGCACCGGAGGACCGCATTCGATCAGCAAAGACCGCAAGGCTTTTGCGTTTGAACGCCGCATCGCCCACCGCTGTCACCTCATCCACCAGATAGGTGTCAAACTTGATCCCCATCGACGCGCCAAAGGTCAGCCGCGCCCGCATGCCCGAAGAATAGCTGCGCATCGGCATGTGGTAGAATTTGCCCAATTCGGCAAAATCCTCAACGAAATCGACAAGGTCGTCACTATCGACACCGTATATCCGTGCGATAAAACGAACGTTCTCAGCACCACTCAATTCGTGATGAAATGATGCTGCGAGCCCAACAGGCCAAGATAGGCTTCCCTCATGGATCACCCGTCCATGGTCCGGGCGCAAGGTGCCCGCGATAATTTCCAGCAGCGTCGACTTCCCTGCTCCGTTGCGCCCTAAAAGTGCCAGCGACTTGCCGGTTGGCAGAGTGAGATTAAGATTGTCGATGACAACCTTGCGCTCCCCTTTCAACCAGAAGCTCTTCGTTAGGTTTTCGAACCGGATCATGAGCGCATTCTCTGAGCCACGATTAGCCGCGATCTCGAATTGAGTAGAAAATCAACGCCAGAATTGACCAAACCAACACCAAAAATAAGCCGATCAATGCACTCAGAACGTAGCGGCGAGGATATTCAGACTCTTCCGCAAGCGTCGGTCTGATATAAGTTGCAAGATATAGACTTTGCCTGCTCGCCTCGTCCCGTGCGGTTTCAAGCGCAGTCAGTGCAGCACGGTAAACTTCCTCGGCATATTCGCGATCTACCGTCAGGCGCTCGAACTCCGAGATCAGCGAAGGGTAATCTTCTCCAACGCCACCAGTTTCTGTGCTGCTAGATGCAAAGGTTTGGCGTTCGATATTGATGCGGGAACGAATCACCTCAATCTGTTGCTCAGCTTTTTTTAGACGCACATCGCTCGGGGCCACAGTGCCGGCCAAGAGATCGTATTGTATCAAAGCTTCGGCTAGCTGCTGCTGCAGATTGTTCATCACCCCCATACGCCCCTGCATATCAGCTTCGGGATCCACGATACGTGTGCGAGTGCGAAATTTGGTCAGGTCTTCGCGAGCAGCCTTCAGATTTTCAACCGCCTCATCCAAATCGGCCTGCGCATAGCGCATCGCATCTGCGCGGGCCTGTTCATTGAGCGCATTGATGCGGATCTGACTTTCGCGCACGATGGCATGCGTAATTTGTTGGGCGACCTCCGGATCGTAGGCTTTGACCTGGACTTCGGTAAGGCCAGAATTGCTATCGTAGGAAATGCTGACGACACGCTGCCAGTACCAGGTTAGATCCTCAATCGTGGAATCCGGCCAGAGCGCGAAAGCCCAATCACGCGGCCACCGTGAGGAATAATGTGCACTGAAAGCCGTCTGCTCTTCGACGGCTGCAACCATTTCTTGGCTGCGGATGAACTCATAGAGAATATCACTGTCAGAAGCGGTGCTGTTTCCAGTAAAACTGGCCAGCCCCCCCAGGAGATCATTGGCACCGGTACTATCCTGACTGCGCACAGTAAAA
>Ga0189274_100227_pt1 | contig 22582 bp, 19 predicted proteins | sample N5B1minimetaG_FD_130323 | JGI IMG/M metagenome (GOLD analysis project Ga0189274, IMG submission 130323) | Marine microbial communities from the Costa Rica Dome - N5 B1 mini metaG | ecosystem: Environmental > Aquatic > Marine > Oceanic > Photic zone | place: Costa Rica: the Eastern Pacific...
AAACTATCTCCAACTAGTCATCTATTTTGCAGTGGTAGTTGCTTATATGTTCATGTTGCATCTGAGGCGTGCGAAAAATTTAAAATTGCCACTGAGTATTTCAATCAGTTGGATTACCTACAGAACCCTTTTACTCCTCATTATTATTTCACTTCAAACATTATAATCATGGAAAAGATAGCATTAAACACAGAAATAAAAGCACCAATCGCAAGAGTCTTTGATTTGGCAAGATCTGTGGATTTGTGTCAATTGGCGAAAGACCAAAAAGAACAAGTAAAGAGAGTTTTTCAAACCAATCATTTGTTGAACGAATCACAATCAATTAGTTGGAGCGCCAAATTTGCTGGTTTAAAAGATCAATTCACGGCATTAATAACCAAAATGAACTCGCCACATGCCATTGAAGAGCAACTCAATTTCGGACATTTTGTGCAGTTCAAGCATAAACGATTCTTTGAAGAAAAAGAAGGGAAAACCATTATCAGAGATGAGTTTGTAATCGATAAAACTGAGGGGAAACTCGGTATAGCACTTGACATTGAGAGTTTAAAAAAACAATTCAAGAAAACACTCAAAAATCAATACAAGCAACTTAAAAAGTACGCAGAAAACGAAGACCAATGGATGCAGATTTTGAACATATATTAATAGCTGGCGGAACAGGTTTTCTGGGGCAAATATTGCAACAGTATTTTGAGCGAAGGGGGTGTGAAGTAAGACTTTTGTCTCGTGGAACTGCTGCTTATTATACCTGGGATGGTGAGCATCAAGGAGATTGGGTGAAAGGAGTAGAATGGGCAGATGTGGTGATTAATTTATCTGGTAAAAGCGTTGATTGCAGGTATACAAAACGAAATAGACAACTCATTTTATCATCTAGGTTGAATACTACAAAAGCAATAGGGCAAGCCATTGAAAATGCTAAAAACCCTCCAAAAGTATGGTTGAATGCAAGTAGTGCAACTATCTATGTTCATTCAGAAACAACACAAATGACTGAAGATGAAGGAATCATTGGAGATGATTTTTCTATGAACGTATGCAAGCAATGGGAGAAGTCCTTTTTTTCATTTCAACTGAATCGAACGAGAAAAGTGGCCTTGCGAACTTCTATTGTTTTGGGGAAGAGTGGAGGGGCTTATCCGCAATTAGAACGATTGGTAAAATGGAGATTTGGGGGGATGCAAGGAAATGGAGACCAACTCATTTCATGGATTCATGAAGAAGATTTTTGCCGTGCTGTTGAATTTTGTATCAGCCAACCTCAAATTGTTGGTCCAATCAATGTCACTTCTCCTCACCCCATTGCGAATGCAGACTTTATGCGATTGTTGAGGGAGGTGTCTCAAGTAAATATAGGATTAAATCAGTCAAAGTGGTTGCTGGAGTTAGGTGCAGCCATAATAGGTACAGAAACAGAGCTTTTATTGAAAAGTCGAAACGTATACCCCGAGCGATTATTAGAAAATGGCTTTGAATTTAATTACGATTCCTTGCACTTGACATTTAAATCTCTTTCGCATAAATTGGCGTATGCCTTTTGAGCAATACATTAATTATCAGGATCATCCGTACTTTACAATTGGAACACCCAACCAATGGTTTGAAGAAGGATATTTCTTTCATGATCAGAAATTCTGGTTCTATTATGATGACCGCCATGACAACAATTACGAAGTGAAAGTGATAGCTGAGTCACTAAGTGACTTCCAAGAGTATTGTGAAGATGCTTCTCTAGATGTGCCTCAGAAATTTTGGGAGGCGATTAGCTAATCTGAATCCCCACAACGGTAACATCATCCAATTGTTCCACACCTTCTTTCCAATCATGAAATGCTTTCAACAAGAGCTGATGTTGTTTTTCAGGCCCCTCTTGCGCAGTTTCAGTTAACAAGTTTTTGAACTTCTTGTACATGAATTTTTTACGTTTAGGTCCGCCAAATTGATCTCTAAATCCATCTGAAAACAAATACATCATGTCACCTTTCTTAACGTCAAGCACATGATTGGTGAACGGATCCTCTTTATAGAAGCGCGCTACCGGTTGGTTGTCTGCCTTTATTTCTTTCATGAATCCATCTCGCACTAAGATCAATGAATTATGTGCTCCGGCAAATTCAAAGGCTAAGCTATTCTTCTTTTGTTTAATCAAGGTGATATCCATACCATCATAAACGGTGTCGTGCCCCTCATCAAAAGTTTCAACAATGAGCGCTTTAGCTTTATCCAAAATCTCGCTCGGCCTTGTGAGTTGAAATTCATTGATACACCTGGTTAAGGCAGCAGAGCAAGCTACGCTAACCATTGCACCGGGAACACCATGCCCTGTACAATCTGCTACAGCAAAAAAGACATCATCTTCTGTTTCTCGCAACCAATAAAAGTCACCAGCTACAATGTCTTTAGGCAAATAGATAACAAATGAATTTGGGAAAAATGTTTTTACGCGTGCCTCATTGGGGATAATAGCGTTTTGAATACGTTGCGCGTAATTGATACTATCGGTAATCTCAGTGTTTCGCAATTCAGTTTCTACTTTCGATTTTCGCAACATTTTCTGAATGATGCGATTGCGTTTAACGTAGTAATAGATGATATATCCAGCCACTGAAAGAAATAAAACAGAGAGTAAACAGTAAAGAATGATTCGCCAATGAGTCGATTGCTTTTGTGACTTTACAAATTCAATTCGTTCATCATGGGCTAACTGCTCAGCATGTTCTAGAGAATTTACTATACTCTTGATTTCATCCATGATGCGCTTGTCTTCATAAATGAGTGCAAGTTCTTTCTTCTTCAACTCAACTTCATACTCTTCTTCTTGTTTCTTTAAGACTTCTAGTTCGCGATTTATTTTATCAAAAGCGTCATCAGATGAGGCAACTTGATTACTTACCTCATTGGCTTCTGGATTTTCTTCTTCTTTCTTTCGTTTACTAAATAGTCGTTTAAGAAAGCCTTTGTCTTCTTGATCAATTTTTTTTGGTTGGCTGTTGGCCTCATTGAGTTGTTCTTCACTTTGATCAACTGTTTCTGAGATTTTCCCAATTAATTTAGAAGTAGAAGATTCGCTTTGAACAACCAATAGTTCATCCAGGACATTGAATTTTAACTGAACCAAAGAATCTAATGTGTTCACTGTTTTTTGCCATGCTTGGTTTTCAGAAACACTCGCAGCCAAAGAGTCTAAATCCGATTCTACTTGATCAATAAATGTATTATAACTATCCAGGTAGTTTTGATTGCCAGTGAGGCCATATGACTTTACATCTTTCTCTGCATCAGCAATCTCGTTATTCAGTTTCTTTAATAGAATGATGTTGTTGGTATACGGTGAATCTTCAGATATTTCATCCACAATAGTTTGCAGGGAATGATTCACATAGAAGGCTGATAGAATAACAAACACAATTACCGCCGTAAGCAAGATAAATACCTTGCGCTCAACTTTGATGGATTTGGCGTTTTTGGCGAGTGCTTTCATGTAGATGACAAATTTAGGTCATTTCACTCAGCCTGCACAGTAAACTTAGGTTAATAACAGATTATCTTTCGAAAAAGGTAAAATTCACACCTCCGTAGTTTTTCGTTTTTGTGAATTGAGGGTGATTTTCAAATTGGTGCTCGCCACCATGCTCTAAGATAAACAGTCCTTCATCACTCAAAATAGTGCTATTCAGAACGCGGTCTACTAGCTCATCCATTTGTTTCATTCCAAAAGGAGGATCAGCAAAAATGAGATCAAATGATTGGGGTGACTTCTCAATGAATTGAAACACATCTGCTCTAGAAATGCTCCAGTTTTCATCATTAAATTCCGATTTGAGTTGGTGTAAATGCTGGATGACTTTCGGATGTTTATCCACGCTAAGTACTGATGCGGCACCACGAGATAAAAATTCAACTGAAATACTTCCGCTTCCTGCAAAAAGATCTAACACTTTAAAAGCTTCCCACTCTAATTGGTGCTCAAGAATATTGAATAAACTTTCTTTTGCAAAATCGGTGGTTGGGCGTGAATGAAACTTTTTGGGAGGGTATATTTTTCTACCGCGATATTTTCCTGATACTACACGCATAATAGCTGTTTGGTACTCAAGAAATGTTCAAAATTAGATTCAATCTTGATTTTATTTTGAAAGAATTTTTGAAGTTCAGGCAAAGTTTCCCATTTTTCATTTTTGCCGTAAACATGCAATTTTAGGTCTTTCTGATTGTACTCTTTTTGTTCTAAGACAAATAAGATATGGTAGACCATATCAGCCAAATTGGTGAAATCAAATTGGTTGTAATATTGAAGTTTTGATTGCTCCGTGATGAAAAAATAAAAAGAATCATCATCAATATATAGGTGCATTTTGGGACTGAATGTGGGTGAATCAAAAATCCCTTTTAACAAAACCGTCACGGGATGCACCATTTTAATTCTAGGATAATTCCTGATCAAATTAGATTTCAACCAAAGCGGAACTTCATAAATATTGGTGATACCTAATTCAGGTATTCTGTTGTAATCCAGGTTTTCGTGAGGTTCAGAAAAATTCAGTTTGAAAATATCTGCTGCCTTGCTGTGGTTGAAAAGTTCAACCGGAACTAAGGTATTACGACTTTGTCCAATAGTTGCACAAAAAGCCTCAAACTCCCAATCACGATATTCGTGTTTGAGTTGTTCTGAAATACTCTCTTTATCGAATGATTCGAAAGATTGTTGTTGGATGTCTACAACCTTCTTACTGCTTCTATTTACAACTGCAAATTCAATTTGCGTTGGAAAAATATTGACGCATAAGACGTGCTCGAAAGCAGCAGACTTTGTAATAGACATTATTTAATCTCTGACCAGTTGTCTCTCAAGTGATTCTCTTCTTTTGAACCAATTGTGTAGTCAACATACCCTTTGATTGGATGCTCCATTGGGTGTGTCATTTTGATTAATAGAGTTGGTACCGCTAATGAGTCTTTCATTTTCGTTCCTGTATCCAATTCTACCAAGTTTGTAGTGAATGGAACGTATCTCATAGAGTCTGCGTTAAACGCAATGGAACCACCAATTTTACTTCTTTGAGTTTTGTAACGCATTGTATTGAAAAGTGCATCCATCACAGGTACCATGTTCGTGTCTCTTCTGAATTCGTTTCCATCTAGCATATTGTCATTTGCACGAGCAATCATAGTTGCTTCCCACTCTGTCATCAAGTTATCGATAGGACGGTTATCTCCATAAAGCATGTCACGCTCATCTTCAGTGATCTTACGCTCAGGAATTGACCCTTTTTTGAAGATGTCCATCTTTTTTCCATTTTTCACGTAGTCAATCAAGTCGTCCATGTTGTTTGTGAAATGACCATTAGTTTCACGATATGCCTGCTCAGCAGATTTTAAATCGTGCATTCTAGTGATGATCTCAATTTCACGCTCGTCATATCTCTTGTTAAAAACTACGTCATCTCTTACCGTGTCAAAATCTTTGAATAGAATGTAGGCAGATCCACCTAGCATAGCCACCATTACAATTACCCCAACAATCGACTTGATTAAGTCAAGAATGTAGAGCAACCAGATAATACCAGTTAAGATAATCAATACAGCACAAACTTTGAAAATTGGGTCTTGCTGAACTTCTAAGGTTTCACCGTTGTTCAATTCGTACATGTCCGTACGCATTCCGAAATACAACAATGTAAAACCGATTGCTAGTAAAACTACTGGCCCTAAGTATTTTTTAAAGTTGAAAAAAACCTTGTCAATTGATTCAAGTGAACTCATTCTTTATTCAAATATATTTGGTTAATTAGCCTCCACAAGAAGGCTCGAACAAAACTACAATTTTTTTTAGAGTAGCAGATTTCAGTCAATATATTTTTTCCATATTTAAATCAATGATTTCAACACCAAACCAAATTCTTTGAGTCAAAAGCCTAACAAATCATCTTTTACCCAATTATTTCGGGATAATTTAGGTTTTGAACCTACTCCCGATCAAGAGCTGGCAATCAGTGAATTGACTGAGTTCTTATATTCGAAAAACCCATTTGAAATTTTTTTGTTGAGTGGATTTGCCGGAACAGGAAAGACCACCTTGATATCGAACTTTGTGAACACTTTACAACAAATTAAGGTGAGCACTTATTTGATGGCTCCAACCGGAAGAGCTGCAAAAGTGTTGTCAAATTACAGTGGCAAAAGGGCCCATACTATTCACCGGTCTATCTATTTTATCAATTCAGGAGGAGGAGGAACGCCTCATTTTAAACTGGGCGTAAATAAAAGGTCAAATACCATTTTTATTGTTGATGAAGCGTCAATGGTTTCTACTTTTTCTGGTATAACTGATCCTAATTCATTTACCCCAAGAGATTTATTAGAGGATTTGTTAGAATATGTCTATTCGGCAGATAATTGCAAGTTGATTTTTGTTGGTGATAGAGGACAGCTTCCACCAGTCGGAATGGAGAAAAGTCCGGCTTTAGATGTGAAATTTTTGAAAGAGCATTATTCGTTCGATATCGTTTCTGCCGAATTAAAAGATGTGGTAAGGCAGGCTTCAGAATCAGGAATAGTATCGCTCTCTATGCAATTGCGTGAGTTTACTGATGAGATTCCAATGCTCAACTTCAATCAAAAAGATGTAGTTCGGGTAGGAGGGTATGAGCTTCAAGAATCTTTGGAGTATGAAATGAATAATTATGGTCAGGATAATGTCATGGTAGTGACACGTTCTAACAAGCGAGCAAACCTGTTTAATCAGCAAATCAGGCACCGAATATTATGGCAAGAGGATGACATCAATGCAGGAGATGTTTTGATGGTTGTTCACAATAATTATTTTTGGTTAGAGCCAAAATCGGAGGCAGGATTTATTGCAAATGGAGAACTGATTAAGATTCAAAAAATCATCAGAAGAGAAGAGGTCTTTGGATTTGAGTTTGTAAATGTTTTGGCCAAATTTCTGGATTATCCAAATATGGATGAACAAGAATTGAAGTTGCATACACGAGCCATTCATTCTGAGAGTGCCAATCTTCCGAGAGAAGAACTCAAACAATTATTTTTTACCATAGCTTCTGAAGAATATCCGCTAGAGCGCAATAAAAGAGTGCGAAATAAAAAGATCATGGAGAATCCATACTTCCAAGCGCTTCAGGTGAAGTTTGGATATGCTGTGACTTGCCATAAATCACAAGGTGGCCAATGGCCAGTTGTTTTTATTGACCAAGGTTATTTTACGCCTGAGATGTGGACCAAAGAATACATGCGTTGGCTGTACACTGCGGTCACACGTGCTAGCGAGAAGCTTTATCTAGTAAACTTTTCAGAGGAGTTTGTAGGTGAAGAGGATTGAAAGGATTGTGATGGTTCGATTAAATCTCACCATCAAACCATCTTCTCCCCCTTGGACACGATTTTAATCGTGGAAGCAAGGCATGCGGGCAGGAGGGGGAAGAGCAGCCTTAAGCTGCGAAGGGGGAGGACAAATTCATCAAACCATCAATTACGATCTTGCGCCGACACTTCGAGTCGACTTCGACAGGCTCAGCCTGACACTCAGCGTCCCTTACCTCATTAACAAATTGACCAATTTTCAAATCATCAAATCATCAAATCAATTGCTACATTAACCCATTATTCAATTAATCAATTATCCAAATCATCAAATCATCAAATCATCAAATTGCCACATCTTCAAATCATCTACCCTTTCCTTCTTTTCTTTTCCTTGATAATTAATCCAAGTTCTCTTCCAACTTGTCCAGCAACCGAGGTGTTTTCTTGCGCTCTTCGCATCAAGTACGGCATCACTTCTTTCACAGGACCGTAAGGCACATACTTAGCGACATTATAGCCGGCATGAGCTAAGTTGTAAGAAATGTGGTCAGACATCCCGAGCAATTGAGCGAAATAAGCACGTTTATCTGATTTGTCAATTCCAGCATTATCTAATAACTCAGCTAAATAAGCTGAGCTTTTCTCGTTGTGAGTTCCTGCACAAAAAACAATTTCACCGATATGATTCACCATGTATTCTAGTGCCAGGTCATAGTCACGATCTGTTGCTTCCTTGTTTGGTTGAATAGGAGAAGGGTAGCCTTCTTCAGCTGCCTTTTCTCGCTCTTTTTCCATATAAGCCCCTCTTACCAATTTAACAGCAAGAACATATCCTCCGACTTTTGCTTTTTCGTGAGATTTTTTCAAGAAAGCTAAGCGATCGTGTCGATACATCTGAATGGTATTGAAAATCAATCCTTCTTCTTGATTGTATTTTGCCATCATTTCATCTGCCATCCAATCTATAGCGTCTTGAAACCAGCTGTCCTCAGCATCAATGAAAACCGGAACCTTTGCATCAAAAGCCGCTTTACAAATAGCATCTAATCTGCCTAAAACAACTTCCCAATCTTTCTGATCTGCACCGCTTAAACCGTTCACGTCTTTATTTGCTTTCGCCAATAAGTCTGTTCTGCAAATACCGGTAGGCTTAAATACAGCAAACGGAATGTTGTCATCCTTCTGCGCTCTGTGTATAGTAGCTATGATCTCATCTCTTGTACGATCTAAATCATCATCAGAATCTTTTCCTTCAACTGAATAATCTAAAATGGTTCCTATTTTATACTCACCAAGATCCGCGATTTTTTGATTACAATCTTGGATATTTTCACCACCACAAAACTGCTTGAAGATGGTTTTTTTAATCAATCCTTTAACCGGCAGTCTGAGAGCGAAGGCTACTTTTTGAAACCATCCGCCTACACTTACCAACCATGGCTTTCCAATCATCTTGAACAAACGATATGACCATTGCAGGTCTTTGTCAGATTTACCAGCGAAAGCTATCTCAGTATTATCAAACGAAATCATAGTACAAATATGCCTCTTTTTTCATTTAAAACTTCTTCTATTCATTTAAAAAAACGGTCCAAAATAAGAAGTCCAACTAATCAATTATTACCTTTGAAATATGATGACTCCACTGGCATATAATAATTCTCAAATCCACTTTGGTGATTTACAAGAAGTTGGCTTTGAAGGCTTTTTGGAAGAGCACTATGCCCATTCTAAAAAAGTCATTATCACTGATGAAACTGTTTCAGAAATTTGGATGTCATATTTCATTACCAATTTCCCCTCTTTATCAAAAGCAGAAATTATTACAATTCCAGCTGGAGAAGAATACAAAACGGTTGAAATATGTGAACAGATTTGGATGGCCATGAGTGACTATCAAATCAGTCGAAAAGATGTAGTGATTAACATTGGTGGCGGCGTGATAACAGATTTAGGTGGATTTGTCGCTTCTTTGTTTAAAAGAGGATTGGATTTTATCAATATTCCGACTACGCTGTTATCACAAGTGGACGCTTCGGTGGGAGGTAAAACAGGAGTTGATCTCGGACCATTTAAAAACCAAGTTGGTGTTTTCAGTGATGCAAGAGCTGTTTATGTGGATACACAGTTTTTAAGCACGCTAGATAAAGAGCAATTGCTATCAGGATTTGCTGAGATTATTAAACATTCATTGATTACAGATGTCCAGTATTGGGAAAGTCTTAAATCTGTTCAGCCTGAATCAGATGATTTACAAGCAATCATTAGAAAGTCAGTTAAGATAAAAAGGGATGTTGTTGCTGCGGATCATAAAGAAGAAGGTGAACGCAAAAAGCTCAACTTCGGACACACGATTGGCCATGCTATTGAAGGTTTTTTGTTAGAAAATGGAAATGTTACACTGCATGGGTACGCAGTGGCCTGGGGAATGATCGCTGAGGCTTTTATCTCTAATCAAAAAGGAATGCTTTCAGCAGACGAGTTGGATGAAATTACCTACTTGATACGCTCAAAATTTCCTTCTGCACCAATAAGTAAAGAAAATTTCAAGCGTATCATTCAATTATGCTACAATGACAAAAAGAATCACGGCGGAATTATTCGTGGAGTGTTACTTTCAAAAATTGGACAAGCAGAAATTGATCAGGAAATTACCGATCAAGAAGTGTTGAACGCGCTCAATTTTCTTTTGGAACTTACAGCCTGATTTTCATTTGAAGCTTAAAATCAAGTTTATTTGGGCCATCAATTTCCTCTAAACCAGATGAAATACTTTCAACATTATGATACGACCAAAGGCCAACTCTTGCCCAAATGTCTATCATATCACCGATATCATATTTAGCCATGAAATAAGTTCTGATTCCTCTGTTGTAATAAGATGGAATACTAAAGACATACAGCAGGTCATTTTCGTAAGCATAAATTCTCGCGTCATAAGTTTCAGCATCAAATAAGGCGATTCGGCTATACAATTTCAAAGGCGTTTTCTTAAATCTAAACACGATATCTTGAAAGAGTAATAAACCATTTGATAAATCATCACCGTACAAAAATCGTGTCCATTCAATTCGAGATTTTAACGAAACCTGATTGCTGATGCGTTGATCATAATTGAGTCGCACATTGGTTTTGTTCAATTGAACTTGTCCATCAATACCATCTGTGGCATCTTTAGAATTTCGTTCTGTGATTTTATTTCGAAATCTCAAATAAACAGAAGAGCGTCTGTTGATCTTAAAGTCTAGTTGTGCAAAGATTTCGCGCCCTTCTGAACGATCATCCGTCAACCATTTCAGGTGGTTATACTTGAACTGATCATAGTAGGCAGTCATAGATATTCGCTTAGAAAGTCGTGATTCGATTCCCAGGTACACACCAAATTCAGAGGTGTTGTCAGATGATTCTCCAAAAGCAACAGAATAGAGTGATTGAAAGCCTTTGTCGTAAGACCGAATGACTCCAATAATATCAAGCTTAGGATCTGCATGCCAAGTAATGCCATTAACAGTTCCCCATTTCAGGTTGTCAGAAACAGATGTTTCACCAAAAACTGAAATTTTACGATAGAACCAACGGTAATTGATTCCGCTTGTCAATAATTGATCACCAGAGAATTTATACTGTTGATAGGCTTGTTGGTTTGGGTTTAAGGGTTGGTTGTATTTAGTGTAAACTGAAGCCAATCCAATTCTGAAAGATTTGGCGCGATAACTCAATTCACCTCCTGAAATAAATTCACCCACTCCTTGCTTGTCGGCTGCTTCGTTCACTGTGCGGTGATAACCTGAAGTTTGAAATGCACTAAAACTATTATCAAACAAGTCTGTTGAATCTACTTCATTAATGTTTCCGTCAATTCGTTTGTAAGATCCAAAGGCAGTCAAGTCTATTTTTTTGCCGAGACCAATGGTGAAGGCTCCACCCCTTAAAAATTGATTTTCATTCACAGAGGTGTATGGTTTGATTCCATATGCATATCTCCTGGCGCCCATCACATTTGCTGACTTGCCTATCCCAAACCCAGACCATACTGTTAAGCCTTGCCCTATATTTACTTGGTAATCACCCAAAGCTAGTTTTTTGAATTTCCACAAGTCTTTGAAATAAAGGTGAGCTGAATAAAAATCGAATCCGGTTTTATTTGTACCTCTGAAAAACTCTTCTCCCGCGTCTTTTTCGGCGGTGAATCCATAAGAAATTCTGTCTTTGTAGGTAGATCGGTACCGAGTATACAATTGGTCAGGAGAACCCAGGTACTGTTTGTTCGGGTTTGCCGCTAATACCGAATCGGGATAGTCCAAATACCCTGCTTTTTGGGATAATACACGTTGATAACGCAAGAATACCTCATGTTTCGAATATTTGAAAGCTCTTTTCCAGTCAAATTTTTCTCCTTTTGAAGGAACAACCGTTACAAAGGGGAGTGCCATATCAATTACTTCTTTGTCTACCGTTTCTACTGCATTTAACTCATAAATCGTGATCATGTCTCCATGCAAGCTGAGGTAATTAATAATGGCTTGAATTTGAATATCAGAGAACAAATGAAGTCGTTTTAGCTCTTCATAATTGGTTTCATTCAGGTTGATAGGGTGTTCAAAAAAGAAGTACAAGTCATCAAAAAACGTAGTTAAATCAATGTCTGAATCTTCTAAGTTGTCTCCAATAAACTCAATGCGTTGCTCAATTAACTGCTGCTTATCTTCTTCACTGAATAGTAAGGTGTCTTCAACCAATTGCCCAAAGACAGGCAAGTTGGCTAAAAAGAAAACTATGAGAAGGATGCGTGTCATTTCTTCTTGTCGAATCGATAATGAATTCCGGCAGATGGACTCAGTCCCAGTTGGGCATGCCACATACTTGCCATATCCAAGTAGAAATTGGATAGTTTTAAACCAAATCCGAAAGAAGCTTGAAATGGATAACTATTAATTCCTAAACGAACATCAAAAATTTCATGGGCCTGAACTTCAATTCCCGACTTGATATTTAAGGGGTGAACTAAGTCTTTTTCTGCTTCAATGGTCCAAAAAGCCTTTTCACTGAACGAATACATGACTCCGAGACAAAAAGTGGTGGGAAGTCGTTCGTCTTCAGCCGGAGCTAGTTTTGCGCGATTGAGGTTGTTTACACGCATTGAAAAACTCAGTAAATCATTTAAAGAATAAAGTAGCCCTAAGCCCGCAGAAAAGGTATTCTTACTTCCATAATTTTCTCCCAATGCAATGCGGTGATAGTTGAGCGATATTCCACCAGAAAAATTATCATAAAATTTCATTCCATAAGATAAACCACCTTGCATTTCGCGGTATAGGTTGAATCCGTATTGTTGAAAATGAATTCCAAAATTTCCAGACTTTTCAGTATGTAACCCAGCCACAAAAGTCTGCGTGCTCAATTCAGCAAGTAAAAACCGATTCTCGTAAGAAGCACCGATCGCACTTTGTTCTAAATTTCCAAACGCTCCGGGGTTGTTGTAAACTGACCAGACATCTGTGATTGACATACTTGCATTCCCTAAAGCATTTGATCGTGCTCCAATCTGCGTATACACTTGTGCATTCGCAGAATAAGACAAAAGCAGAATGATAATGGTGCTGAATTTTTTCACAGCAACCAAGTTAAGAAATTATTGCAGGAACAACTCAGCCTTCATACCTTTAATTTGTATCTTGCTTCTTCTATTGATGAAAGCCGAGAAGTCACTAAAAATATACAACGCATCTGCGGGAAGTGGTAAGACCTACACTCTTGTTCAAGAGTATTTGAGGTTGATATTGAAAGATGACAATCCTAAAAACTTTACCCAAGTATTGGCCATGACTTTTACCAATAAAGCGGCCAATGAAATGAAAGAAAGGGTGATTGAGAAGTTGACCGAATTAGCGGTGCCAATTGACAAGAAAACGTCAAAAGAATCATCAGAATGTGAGAAATATGCGGCTCAAATTAATTTGAATAAAGAGGTTATCACTGAACGTGCTGCCAAATCATTGAATAGCATTTTGCATAATTACGGAATGTTTTCGGTGATGACAATTGATAAGTTTACGCACCGAGTCATACGCACCTTTGCCAAAGAACTAGGTTTATCAATTGATTTTGACGTAGAGTTGGATTTGACAGCACTCAAACAACGAATTGCAGATTTATTGTTTGAGCAGATTGGTCGAGATCCTGAACTGACAGATTTGATGGTGCATTATGCAAAGACCAAATTGCAAGATGATAAGAGTTGGAACTTTAGTCAATCCTTGGTAGATTTTACTAAGATTCTTTTTCAAGAAGATGCTCAGGAAGCTATTCAGGCCCTCACTAAGTTGGCACCAAAAGATTTCATTGCCATCCAGCAACAATTGCAAGAAGAGCAAAAAACCATCATAAGCAAGTTGAAAAAATGTGGTGAAGAGTTCTTAGCATTTATGAACCGAAATGGATTGGAGAAGAGCGATTTTTATTTTGGTGCAAATGGTTTTGTTTCTGTCTTTTATGCACTAGCTCAAGGAGAAATAAAAGACAAGCACCCTTCTGGTCGTGCACTGACCGCTGCTGACGGTGGTAAATTAGCTGGGTCTGGGCCCAATGCTTCAATAGTAGATAGCTTTTCTACCGATATTTATGCTTTTCTTAATCAGGCGATTGAATTGCTGGAAGATTCAAAGGCACGCTTTTATCTCAATCAAAACTTACTCAAAAACATCAATAATTTGTCTTTGCTAAACCACTTGATGAACATGGTGGAGAGCATAAAAGAAGAAGATAACATCTTGTTGATATCCGATTTTTACAAGCGCATTGCTGAGGTAATTGTAGATGAGCCCGTTCCGTTTATTTATGAGCGTTTAGGGGTAAGGTATCGTCATTTTTTATTAGATGAATTCCAAGATACTAGTAAATTACAATGGATGAATTTGATTCCATTAGTGCACAATTCATTAGCGCAGAAACACACCAATTTGATTGTAGGAGACGGTAAGCAAGCCATCTATCGCTGGCGAAATGGTGATGTAGACCAATTCATAAAACTTCCAAATTACTTGACTGCTCAAGATTCAGTTGCCAGTATTGCTGAAGCAAGGCAAACGTTCGCGCAAGAGGGAGAAGTTCAAGTGCTTGAATCGAATTATCGTTCAAGTCCAGTAATCGTCAATTTCAATAATGAATTTTTTGAAAAATTGATTGCGCAACAATCAGATTACATCAAGGCCATCTATCACAATTCTTCTCAAGAACCTAAGCAGCAATTTCCGGGTCTTGTTCGTGCCAATTTTAAACTTGACTTTGAACAGGAGGATCAGGCAGTTGAGGTATTGAAGATAATTCGAGAGACGCTAAGCAAGGGCTATGATTTAAAGGATATTGCAATTCTCTCAAGAAGGAATTCAGAAAGTAGTTTTTTGGCAAATTACCTCACCTTGAACGGTATTAAGGTGACTTCGCCTGATAGTCTACATGTTGGGAATGATGCAGCTGTCAAATTATTAGCGGCAACAATTAAAGCTGTGCTTTACCCCAACAATAAAAACGCTAAAATAAAACTGTTAGAACATTATTCGGCATTATCCGATCATAGGGTTTTGAATGTTGAGGTGGCAGATAAGAGTGCTTTTGAGGTGATGGATGAATTAGCTGTTCAAGTTGCTCCTTATGAACATTTCAACAGTCTCTATTCATATGTTGAACATTTGGTTGCTGCATTTAAATTAGAGCTCAATGGCAATCCATATTTGCTGCATTTTCTAGAAATAGTGCATCAATTTGAAAAGAAAAATGGGTTCAAAATACAGGGCTTTTTAACCTGGTTTAATGGAGTAGGGCGAAAAAAATCCATTTCGAATCCTGAAGGGGCAAACGCGGTTCAAATCATGACCATTCACAAGTCGAAAGGCCTCCAATTTCCGATTGTTATTTTTCCTTTCATGGATTGGGATACAGAAAAGAATAAAAATGAAGTATGGATTCATGATGAAAAACAGCTGATCCCCTCTTTCACATTAACGCCTTCAACCAAAACCAAACTGACCCATTATAAAGAAGAATTAGAAGACGAAGAGAATAGGCATTTATTAGATCACATCAATGTCATTTATGTTGGATTGACACGACCAGAAAAGGCCTTGTTTTTAATGGGGAGTACGGGCAAAGAAAAGGTTGGAACTAATTTAGTGAGTAATCTATTGATGACTAAAGTGCTGGATCAAATAGAAGGTCTGCAACATGAAGACGGTATTTGGCAAGTTGGAGAACTCGCTCAAAACGAAGAGGATAACCAAGTGATACAAGCTTATCAGTTTGATATTATTAGAGATGTATTGGAACCTTCAAAGTTGAGTTTGCAAGACTTGGATACTGAACTCAGAGATCGAATTGATGAAAGAAAAAGATTTGGCAATAACTTACATTTAATACTGTCAGAGCTAGAAAATTTGAGTCAAACAGATGAGGTAGTGAACCGTCTGGTGGCAAAGGGGAAAATTGAAGAGGCTGATACAGACGATTTAGTTGATTTACTTGAGCGGTTGAAAGCTAATGAGCGATTTCAATTCTATTTTAATGGACTAGCACTGAACGAAAAAGAAATAGTTGATGAGATGGGAAAAAAGCATGTGCCAGATAAAATCATCTTCACGGATGAAGCTATAATTGTAGTGGATTTTAAAACTGGAGAACCTCATTCAGAAAAACATGCTGAACAAGTGAGCAACTACATTGACTTAGTAAAAGACATTTTTCCGGACAGACCAGTGAAAGGGGAGTTGTTTTACACGCAAGAACAACAGTTTATTTCGGTTCCAGCTGAATAAATACAGCTTGATTACCATAGCCATTCGTGCTAATGCTTTCGAATTCGAAAAGCTTTCTCTTGTCAGTAATTATACTGTATTCTCCTGAGAGATTACTGCATTGTATAAAAGCTTTTGAATTGTCTTCTTGAGGAACCGAATCGTTGATAGCAAACGAAAAAGATCCAAGGTAGTAGTTGAAGCGCCACTTAAACTGAGCGGTTGATCCATCTTCATGTTTCCAGACACCTTTAGTAAACACATGAACATCCTTAGATTCTTCTACTTTCCAAGATGGCAAAGTTGAGGTTGAATTTCCGTTGATGTCCAATAAAGTTACCTTCCAGTCGCCTTGTTTTCCGAAAATGCGACTGTTCATTTTAGGTTTAGAGCAACCTAAAGCTGTACAGACTACTAACAGTATGAAATAACCACTTCTACCCATCTCTACTATAAAGACGTTTGTGAAACGGTAATAGTTTGTTTTTAAGTGTGTTACCTTTTATCCTCCTGCGAAAGGCGGGAGTAAGGCTATTTCATCTCCTTCATTTAATTGAGGGTTAGATTTCACCAACGATTGGTTAACCGCCACTTGGTAGGGTTGTTTAGCTAGTGAAGGTTGTTCGTGATTGAGTTGATCGATTAGATCATTCAGACAAGCTCCATCCTTTAGAGATAATTCTTGATTTGTGCAGCCAAAAATCTCAGCAACTTGAGCGAAATAATACATTTTCACTTTCATAATCCAAAAATAAGCTTTACCGCAGCAATAAGGAGAACCACACTCAAAAAAAATCGAAGTCCTTTTGTGGTAAACGTTTTCGCTCCGACTAACCCTCCAATAAAACCTCCGCCTAACACGAGTAATACAAAAATCCACCAATCATGATGGACGCTAAGTTGATCAGAAGCATAGTGTCCGACAAGACCTGCAAAGGAATTAACCCAAATAAACAATGCTGAAATGGCAGCTGCTTCTTTCGCATTCGCCCAGCGCATTAACAAGATGACAGGACTCAATACAATTCCACCACCTATGCCTATGAGTCCTGAGACAATCCCAATTGCCCCACCGCTAATGAATCCACCAACTAGGGGGACATCATTAGATTTACCATCATAATCTGTTTTGTTTATCGTTCGCATCAAACCACTCATTTTTATGACAGCTAAGAATAAAAATACTCCCAGAATGATTTTGTAAAGCTGTGTGTCGAGTTTTAATGTTCCGCCTAAGAATGCCAAGGGTATTGATGTACATGCAAAAACTAAAAATGGTCGTGGCTTGAAGAATCCAGCTTTATAAAAATGGAAGAACGAAATTCCAGCAACAAATAAATTCAACAAGAGCGCAGTCGGGCGTAGGATTTCATCTTCAAAGGCAAAAAGTCCCATAAGTGCCAAATAGCCACTTGCTCCGCCATGACCTACCGCAGCGTAAGCAAATGCCACAAGCGGTAAAAAAATGTAAAAGAGGATATCCACCTTGCGAAGTTACACCTTCAATGAATGCTAGATTCAATCGATTAATTAAAATTTGATTAAGAGTTATTAACAGTTTTCAACAATTTTGCCTTCATCCCATCATTTAGTGCTAACTTTGCTTCCCGATTACAAACTAAGCGCTAAATAGCATCATGGAAAAAAAGCCTGCAGTTCTTGTTCTCGCTGACGGAACAGTATTCGAAGGAAGAGCAATTGGAAAAATCGGAACCACAACTGGTGAAATTGCATTCAATACCGGTATGACCGGATATCAAGAAGTTTTTACGGACCCCTCATATCACAAACAAATATTAGTGATGAACACAGCCCATATTGGGAATTATGGTGTGCATCCTGAAGAAGTTGAGTCTGATTCAATGAAAATAAGTGGATTGGTAGTGAAGAAATTCTCTCCAAACTACTCTAGACCTTCAGCGAATGGATCGCTTCAAGAGTTTATGGAGAATGATGAGTGTGTAGGAATTTCAGACGTAGATACCAGAGCGTTGGTAAGACACATTAGAAATGCCGGAGCTATGAACGCAATCATTTCTTCAGATAACCTAGATGTTGAAGATTTGAAAAAGAAGTTGGCGGAAGTGCCTTCAATGGAAGGTTTAGAATTGTCTTCTGAAGTTACAACGAAAGAAGCGTATGTTGTCGGTCCTGATGATGCAAAATTGAAAGTATCTCTTCTTGATATTGGCGTAAAAAGGAGTATCGTTTCATGTCTAGTAGATAGAGGTTGCCAAGTAAAGGTTTTCCCAATGTCAGTAACTTTAGATGAGATGAAAGCTTTTGATCCTGACGGATACATGTTGTCAAACGGTCCTGGAGATCCTTCAGCAATGCCTGAGACAGTTGAGTTGGTGAAACAAATTGTAGCGACTGGAACTCCAGTTTTCGGAATTTGTTTAGGACACCAGGTTTTAGCGTTGAGTCAAGGTTTGTCAACTGAGAAAATGCACAACGGTCACCGAGGGATTAACCATCCAATTAAAAACTTGTTGACTGGAAAAGGAGAAATCACTTCTCAAAACCACGGTTTCGTTGTAAGTCATGAGTCGGTTGAACAAAACCCAGAAGTTGAAATGACACACATTCACCTAAATGACAATACTGTAGCAGGGATTAGATTGAAGGATAAAAAAGTGTTCTCGGTGCAGTATCACCCTGAAGCATCTGCTGGGCCGCATGATTCAAGATACCTTTTTGATGATTTCGTTAAAAATATGGAATCAGTAAAAGTGGTGGGATAATAATTCTGGAAGACACAAGATTTGCAGATTTAAGACAAAAGATTTTTAGACCGAGGGTATTACAGTTGAAGGTGTCAGAAAGAACAGAGATTCTAGGGCGTGAAATAAAGAGAAAAGCTTAAACAGAATTAAATGCACAACTTCAGAGAATTGAATATTTGGGTGAAGTCAATGGATTTGTCAAAAGAAGTTTTGAAGATTTCCAAAAGCTTCCCGAGTGATTATAAGTTCTCTTTAAGCTCTCAAATCGTAAGGAGCGCTGTTTCAATACCTTCAAACATCTCAGAAGGTTCTGCAAGGACTTCAGATAAAGAATTCTCACGATTTTTGGATATTGCGCAAGGCTCGGCATATGAGCTAGAAACGCAGTTGGTATTGGCAGAAAGCATAGATATTATAGAACAAAATAAATTGCAATTATTGTTAAAAGACCTCAATGATTTGCAACGAATGATAAATGGATTTAAAAAGACCTTAAATTAAGGGTCTAAAATGAAAACTATAGATTGAATGAGTTGACAAATTTGTAGATGGGGTACAACAAAAGTCTTTTGTCTTTTGTCATTCATCCTTCAAGAATTAACAGCGATTTCATTCGAAAAAAAACAAAAAATGAGCGTTATAAACGAAATTGTCGCGAGACAGATCCTTGATTCAAGAGGAAATCCAACAATTGAAGTAGATGTATTTACTGCTAACGGAGTTATGGGTAGGGCAGCTGTTCCTTCTGGAGCATCTACCGGAATTCATGAAGCAGTTGAATTGAGAGATGGTGATCCAGCTTTTTACCTAGGTAAAGGTGTACAGAATGCAGTAAACAATGTGAATACGGTTATTCGCGAAGCATTGCAAGGTCAATACGTTTTTGATCAGGCTGCACTAGATAATTTTATGCGTTCATTGGACGGTACTCAAAACAAGCAACGCCTGGGTGCAAATGCAATTTTGGGCGTGTCTATGGCAATTGCAAAAGCAGCTGCTATCGAATCTGGACAGCAATTGTACAGATATATCGGTGGGGTTGGAGCGAATACGCTACCTGTTCCAATGATGAACATTTTGAACGGAGGTTCGCATGCCGATAATAAAATCGATATTCAAGAATTCATGGTGATGCCTTTTGGTGCTCATTCTTTTTCTGACGGATTGAGAATGGGAACGGAGATTTTTCACCACCTAAAAGCGGTGCTGAAGTCAAAAGGACACTCTACAAATGTAGGTGATGAAGGAGGGTTTGCTCCAAACTTAGGCTCAAATGAAGAGGCGATAGAAGTGGTTTTAGAGGCTATTGAAAAGGCAGGATACAAGCCAGGTGATGATGTGCACATTGCATTAGATGCTGCATCTTCAGAATTTTTCAAAGATGGTAAATACATTTTTGAATCTACTGGTGATCAAAGAACTTCTGCTGAAATGGTGGATTTCTGGAAAGAATGGACATCTAAATATCCAATCGTTTCAATTGAGGATGGATTGGCAGAAGATGACTGGGATGGTTGGAAGCTCATGACTGACGCAATCGGAGATAAGGTTCAAATCGTAGGAGATGATTTATTTGTGACAAACACACAACGTCTTGCACAAGGAATAAATAATGGTATCGCAAATTCAATTTTGATTAAAGTAAACCAAATTGGAACGCTTTCTGAAACTATTGATTCAGTGAACTTAGCGCACAAAAACAGCTATACTTCAGTAATGTCGCACCGTTCAGGAGAGACAGAAGATAGTACTATTGCTGATTTAGCAGTAGCCTTGAATACGGGTCAAATCAAAACCGGTTCGGCTTCACGATCAGATAGAATCGCGAAGTACAACCAACTCTTGAGAATTGAAGAAGACTTAGGAGAGATGGCTTATTATCCAGGTAAAGATTTCAAGTTTTTATAAAACATAATTGAATAATTTATAAAAGAGAATACCACATTTGCGGTATTCTCTTTTTTGTTTGCTGACAATAGCAGTTGCAATGTGTATATTTGCACACTTATGACGTTGGCAGAAATTCCAAAAGAAAGTAAGGCAAAAATTGTAGCGGTTTTAGACAGTGAAGTCGAACTTAAACTAGTCGAGTTCGGTCTTTTGCCTGGAAGCGAATTCGAAGTCATTAATCGTGCACCGCTTGGCGGACCGATTTACATTAGAATTGGTCAAAATGCCATCTCATTAAGAAAAAGAGAAGCAAAAACAATCACAGTAGAATATATTGTCTGAAGTAAACACAAATAGCAAACGGCGCATAGCCCTTTTGGGAAATCCGAACATGGGAAAAACAACCCTGTTCAACAAACTGTGTGGGCTGCGTCAAAAAACAGGGAATTATCCTGGTGTAACCGTAGACAAGAAAAAGGGATCATTGACGGTTTCAAATGAAGAAATTGAACTCATTGATTTACCCGGAATTAATAGCCTTTTCCCGAAATCTAAAGATGAGGAATTGGTGGTAGATTACTTGCTGAATCAGCAAGCAGATGATTTTCCTGAAAAGCTGGTAGTAATCGTTTCGGCATTGAACTTCAAGCGATCAATGTATCTTTTTGATCAAATACGCGATCTGAATATTCCTCTGATTTTGGCAATTAACATGTCAGATTTGGCAGCCAAAAGAGGAATTGAGATTGATGCTGACGGATTAAGTCAAGAGCTTGGTTGCCCAGTGGTTAAAATCGCTGCAAAAAAGAGTTTAGGTTTAGATAGTTTAAAGGCATTAATGCTCGAAGATACGGTTGTTAACAGCCGACCACAACACTATCTTGAAGAAAAGAACGTAGCTGTTTTTTCAACAGAGGGTAAGAGTGATTATCATAGTTTTATCCAGTGCGCGAATGGTTCAGTTGAGAAAGAGGGAGTAAACCTGAGAATGCTCAAAAAGAATGAGGCCATTTTGCGATACAAGTATATTCAGCAATTAGAAGATCGTTTTGTCAAGATAGATAAATCGGCAGCTGTTGATTTTACTACCAGAGCAGATAAGGTGTTGGTACATCCAGTGTTCGGATATCTTATTTTCCTTGCTGTTTTGTTGGTGATATTTCAAGCTATTTTCTGGTTGGCTGCCTTTCCTATGGACTGGATTGATTCAGGATTTGCCATGCTTTCAGAATGGACATCAGAAATCTTACCTGAAGGATACTTCTCTTCATTGATAACAGAGGGTGTGATTCCTGGAATTGGAGGAGTGGTGATTTTTATTCCGCAAATTGCCATCTTATTCTTCTTCTTTTCTATACTTGAAGAATCTGGGTATATGCAACGGATTGTGCACCTGCTAGATCGGTTCATGCAGAAATTTGGTATGTCCGGTAAGAGTATTGTTCCCATGATTACTGGTTTTGCTTGTGCTATTCCAGCTATTATGTCAGCACGAACAATTGAAAACAATAAAGAACGATTAATAACTATATTGACCACTCCGCTTTTGACATGCTCTGCGCGAATTCCGGTGTATGTGGTCATCATTGCAGTAGTCATTCCAGATGAAGCAAAATGGGGGATATTTAACGCTCAGGGACTCGCTCTATTGGGGATGTATCTTCTGGGTGTGCTGATGACCTTGATTGTTGCATTGGTCTTAAAGTATATCTTAAAATCAAAATACAAAAGCCACTTGGTGATTGATATGCCAGAGTATTTGATGCCTGACTTTAAAAATGTAGCCCTCAGTGTATGGACGAACGCAAAGTCATTTGTGGTCAATGCTGGAAAAATTATCCTAGCTGCTTC
>Ga0189274_100228_pt1 | contig 22481 bp, 14 predicted proteins | sample N5B1minimetaG_FD_130323 | JGI IMG/M metagenome (GOLD analysis project Ga0189274, IMG submission 130323) | Marine microbial communities from the Costa Rica Dome - N5 B1 mini metaG | ecosystem: Environmental > Aquatic > Marine > Oceanic > Photic zone | place: Costa Rica: the Eastern Pacific...
GTTTCAATGCCTCAGTCATCTTGTCGGGCGAACCATCAAAGAAATGAAAATCACCTTCTTTTATTTCTTTAACTGCATCAAAGAAACCTGCTTTGTCATCTTCAAACAGACGTTTGTCAAAAGGAATGTCTTTGTCTTGAGCAACTGCAAAAACAGAACAAAAGAATGCTACAAAAGCAAATAAGATATTTCGACTGCTAAAATTATTCATTACACGTTGCACTATTCAAAAATTCTTCGGCTTTTTCAGAACCTAAAATGAAGGCTTGTTCCCAATCAGAACATGCATCTTCTACATTTCTTAACATTTCGTTCGCAATCCCTCTGTTGAAGTATGCTTCCATCATTTCTGGTTGAATATCTAAAGCTTGATTACATTTTGTCAAGGCAGACTCATAATCGTCCATCTCAAGTAGAATTGCGGCTTGATTGTTGAGAACCACCACATTCGATTGATCCATTTCGAAGGCTTGATCAAATGACTGAATTGCTAACTCAAGTGAGTCTTGTAGCGTGTATACATTACCTTGGATGATCAATAACTGGAGACGCTCATTTTTAGATACGGTGTTTAATCCTGTGTTGATATACTCTTGAGCTGCTTCGTATTTTCCTTGAGCAACTGAACAGTTAGCAAGATTCACAAGTAAGGTCGTTGATTTCGGACTCAATTCTAACGCTTTATTGAAGTCAGCTTCTGCTCCCTCAAAGTCAGCCATTTGAAATTTAGCTTTACCTCTAGCGTTGTATGCACCAGCATTTTTTTCGTCAAGCCCAATTGCCTTGTCTAGATTTTGAAGTGCCCCGTCATAGTCTTCGTTCTTTAACTGACTATTCGATAGGTAAATTAAGTTTGAAATTCCTTCATCTCCAAGTGATACTCCTTTGTTCAAGAAGAAAGCGGCACTATCATATTGCCCGTTTTCGCAATAACACTTCCCTAACTGGGTATAAATTGGTGCTTGAAACTTGTTTTGATGATAGGCACTTTTTGCGCTTGCTAGTGCCAAATCATGCTTTTTTTGAGAAAAGTAGATGCTAGACATGTTCAAATAGGCTTCTGCGTATCGACTGTCTTCTCCTACGCATTGCATAAAAAGACCTAATGCGACTGTTTCATTACCTTCTTTGTATTCTTTAATCCCTTTGTTGTACAGCTTTTTAGCTTCAGAGCTGTATTTAACTTGGGCAACTAAAGAAATCGGTGCTAGCAATATAATCAGGAAAAATATCCTCATAGTTCGTTTTCTAACTTGCGAATTTAAAATTTTTAACCATTAAAACCGCATTTTTCTTAGATAAGTGGTCACATTTGATAGATTAGAGACTCAGAATCTTAAACTCAGTACGTCTATTCTGCTGATGCGCATCTTCTTTTTCAGACTTTGATTTCATTTTGTTAATATCTTCGTCAGATATCAAAGTTTGCGTTTCCCCATATCCAGCGTATTCAAGACGAGATTTAGGTATTCCGTGTGAAACTAAGTAATCAACAACTGATTTTGCTCTGTTTTCAGAAAGTACTTGATTGTCCTTTAATGATCCTCTGGTATCGGTATGTCCTGATAATTCAATTCGCATGGTAGGATTTTCTTCAAGTAGTTTGATTAGTCGTTCTAGCTCGTTAATCGATTCATCCCTCAATGAATATTTGGCATAATCGTAAAAGATGTTTCTCAATACAATCTTTTGTCCAACCTCTACCTTTTTCAATTCAACGTCTTTTTTGTATTGTTTAAAACCACTAGCCTCTGGAATGTTAAAGTTCTCAGAGTGGAACAGGTATCCATCCTTCTTCACCGCGATACCATAGTTGGATCCCCCTGGTAATGAAACCAAGTATTTTCCAGTTTTAGCATCCGACTTAAATTCTGCAATAACCTCATTTTTCACAACATCCACCAAGACTACTTCAGCTTGCAATGGTTGTTTTGTTTTTTCGTCTGTAATAATACCTGTTAAGATTGCCATATTCGAACCTTCTGCCACCAATGTCGGCTCCTTTGTTTTCTCTTTTACTGGCTTGGCAATAGACGCAATCAAATTATCTTCATTTGAAAGCATAGGCGGCTTTTCTGGACCTAAAAAAGTAATTAAGTAAATGTCTTTTTCTCCTTCACCTCCCTGTCTGTAGGATGATGCATAACCATAACGTCCGTTACCGGCAACCACGAGTTGTACATCATGATCAGGAGTGTTCAGAGGTGGGCCCAAATTGACAGGTTTCGTCCATACTCCATTCACTAACTTAGATTGAAACAAGTCTAATCCTCCCATTGTGTTGTGTCCAGTTGAAGAAAAGTACATGGTTTCACCGTCAGGGTGAATAAATACTGAACGTTCTTCATAAGGAGTGTTGAGCACGTTACCAATGTTCACTGCTTCTCCCCATCTTTCTTTTTCTTCATCCCAATCTGAGTAATAGATATCGTGTTTTCCAAATCCGCCCGGCTTATCTGATGTGAAATAAAGTCTTTTTCCGTCAAAAGATAAAGAGGCGTCTGGCTCATGGTAATCAGTGTTAATGTTTTTTCCTAATTGTTCAGGTTTAGACCAACTGCCATCTTCATCTGTTGAAATATAAATATCTCCATTTCCTTTTTTGTCATTGTAAATAAACAGGGTGTGTCCATCTGGAGAAAGTCCGATTGTGGCGTCATGTTGTCCTTCAACGTTTAGTGGTTTTCCAATATTTTTTGATTGCTGCCATTCTCCATTTACCCTTTCTGAAACGAACATGTCTTCAAAATAGGCTCCGTCAGGTGATAGGTCTTCAGCATCTGGTCTTCTTGCGGTGAATACCATAATAGCTTCGTCTGCCGAAATAACAGGACCGTAATCTGGGTATTTGGTATTAATCATTTTACCTAAATTATCAATCCAAACTCTCGCTTTTTTATCAGCTAGGTCTTGCCCGTTTTTGCATTCTTGTACCTTTTTAAAGGCTTCAGTTTTTAATTTCTGCATTTCAGGTGCGTTAGCAACACTTGCAAATTGATTGTAGTAATCAATGGCTTTTTGCCATTGTCCTTCAATATGATAAGAAATTCCTAAGTAATAAAGTACATCCGGAGCAACTGTAGGCTTCAGTTTATAAGCCGTCTCAAAATACTTTTTCATTTTGTATTTGTCGAAGTTGTAGTAGCACATTCCGATCTTGTAGTTCAATTCAGAACTATTTGGGTTGAAGTCATAAGCTTGCAAATACTCAGAAACTGCTTTTCGATAGTCTACTGAATAAGCCATGTAGTATGCATCACCCTCTTCATAGTGCTTTAAAGCAACTTTAAATTGGTCTTTTTGCTCCTTGAATAGTTTTTTGTCAAATGGGGTCTCGGTTTGCGCCAATGAAACTGAAGCAAACATTAATGTCAATATGAGTAGTTGTAGTTTCTTCATGTTCTTATTGTTTGTCCGCACAAGCAGGTCCGTTAACATAATTTTCTGCGTTTTCTGATCCTAAAATGAAGGCGTCTTGCCAGTCAGCACAAGCACCATCTAAATCTTTCAACATTTCTTTTGCAATTCCGCGGTTTACAAACGCTTCCATGTACTCAGGGTCAATCTCTATTGCCTTGTCACATGCTTTTACTGCCTCTTTGTAGTTTTCCATTTGAATATAAACTGAGGCTTTGTTATTGTATGCAAATGCATAGGATGCATTGAGTTCTATTGCTTTGGTGTAATCTGAAAGTGCGTTCTTATAATCTCCTTGAAGGTATCTTGCTGTTCCTCTGTTGTTATAAGCTACATGATATTTAGGGTCACGTTTTAAGGCTTCAGTGTAGTTCTTCTCTGCTGATTTGTAGTCTTTTTTAGCACGATAAGCAGAGCCCAAGTTGTTGTATGCAAAACTCAAGTAATTGTCATGGCGCACTGCGTTCTTATAATCAGCAATAGCTCCATCCAAATCTCCAATTTGCATCTTCGCAGACCCTCTATCATTGTATGCGTAAGCATAATCTGATTTTCTTTTCACGGCTTCGTCAAATGCAGTGATTGCTTTCTCAAATTCGTTTTGCTGAAATAATGCCACTCCTTTGAAGTAAGGATACTTTTCATTTTTAATATCTATTGAAGCAGCTTTGTCAAAAGAGGCCACCGCATCTGCCAATTCATTCATGTCAAGCTGAATGGTTCCTGAAAAATAAGCTGCCTCCGCTTTTGATGGGTCTAAAATGAGTGTCTGATTGAAGTCTTTAATCGCTTCGGCTCCCTTGTCCAGCCCTTTGAATGCTTGTCCTCTATAGAAATAGGCGTCTGTATAATTGGCGTCCATCAGAATTACTTCTGTGAAGCTCTGTACAGCATTCATATATTGTTTACTTGTAAAGGCTTTCACACCTTCATTATATTTCTTTTGTAAAACTGGATTAACCAATCCTAGAGAGTCGATAGTGGTCTGATCAACAGCTCCTCCTCCCAGTGTTTGGGTAGTATCTTGTTGGGCAAACGAACCTGCCAGGAGAAGTAATCCTCCTGTTAGTAGAGTAAGTTTTTTATTCATAAATATTCAATCTATAAGTGCACTAATTTAAAGTTTTAATGGGTATCTTGCAATTTTCGTACTAAAAATCAATTTATGGCCAAGACAACTACAATCTTGAAAAAATCAAGTCTAGACTTTTTAGAAAAATATTTGAATAATCCGTCTCCGACTGGTTTTGAATCAGAAGGACAGAAATTGTGGCTCAAATATGTGAAGCCTTATGTTGATGATTATTGGATTGATTCTTATGGCTCTGTAGTTGGAATTATAAATCCGGAAGCGAAATATAAAGTGGTGATCGAAGCGCATGCAGATGAGATTTCATGGTTTGTGCATTACATTAATTCAGATGGATTTATCTATCTGAGAAGAAATGGAGGTTCTGATCATCAAATTGCTCCATCTAAACGTGTGAATATACACACTGAAAAAGGAGTGGTAAAGGCCGTTTTTGGATGGCCGGCAATACATACAAGAGGTGGCGGTAAAGAACAGGCGCCAACCACAAAAAACATTTTTTTGGATGTTGGAGCAACGAGTAAAGAGGAGGTAGAGAAAATGGGTGTGCATGTAGGCTGCGTGATTACTTACGAAGATGAGTTTATGGTTTTAAACAAAAACAAATTTGTAGGTCGTGCACTGGATAATCGAATTGGCGGATTTATGATTGCTGAAGTAGCTAGACTTTTGAAAGAGAAAAAAGTAAAATTGCCATTCGGTTTATACATTACCAATGCTGTTCAAGAAGAAGTTGGATTAAGAGGTGCGCAAATGATTGCCGAGCGAATTCAACCTGACGTGGCAATTGTAACAGATGTTTGTCATGATACCAATACCCCAATGATTGATAAGATTGTACAAGGAGATCTAAAATCTGGTTTAGGTCCGGTATTAACTTATGGTCCGGCAGTTCAGAATAATTTATTGAAATTGGTAATGGATACCGCAAGTGCGAAGAAAATTCCTTTTCAAAGAGCTGCTGCTTCTCGTTCAACCGGAACAGATACAGATGCTTTTGCCTACTCGAATGCAGGTGTTCCATCTGTGCTCATATCAACTCCTCTCAGGTATATGCATACAACAGTAGAAATGGCTCATAAAGATGATGTTGAAAACGGAATTAAACTAATTTTTGAGAGCTTGAAGAAGATTAAAAACGGGCACGATTTTCGTTATTTCAAATAAGCATGAAGTCTCTGTGGACTACCATATTCTTATTGACAACGCTGTTGTTGAAAGCTGAAGAGCGACCAGAAGTCGTATTGACAACAGGGCATTCTGATTACATAATTGAAATGACGACCAGTCCTAATGGTCAATTTTTGGCATCTTCTGGTACCGATAAAGTAATAAAGATTTGGGATGTTGCGACCACTCAAGAGTATCGCGCACTTTCGGGTTTTGATGGTCGGGTAAGTGATTTAATCTTTTCTAAGGATAATATCCATTTGGCGGGACTTTCGGCACAGGGCGAATTGTTTGTTTGGAACGTCTTAACTGGTGAAGTCATTTTCAAAGAGAAGTCTGGAAATTCATCTATGAGAGGAGTGGCATTTTCCAAAGATGGAAAAAAGCTGATCCATAGTAACGGATCTAACGGGAATCTTACGATCACTTCAATTGAAACTGGGGTATCAAAAGAAGAAGAGCTGTATAGTACAGCACTGGCGGTAGACTCAAACAAACAAATTGTGTATGTCTTAGACCAACTCGGAACCTTATCATATTTCGACTTGGAAACAGAGAGTATCGTAAAGGAAGTCAAATTGTTTGATGATTTCAACTATCCTTTTTCTGGAATGAAGGTGTCGAAAGATGGCAAGTATTTAGCGTGTGGATTCAATGATGATGTGCTAAGACTTTATGATACTGATGAGCACAAATTTGTCTATGAATACAAGGCTTCGGGTAAGGTACAAACTTTGGCATTTGACACTGAAAATCCGTTACTCTATACTTCAGAAACAGACGGTTTAATCAATGTATTTGATTACGAAAAAAAGAAAAAGTTACAGTCATTTGATAAGATGACCTACAATGCACAATGCTTGACTTCTCACCCAAGAGGAAATGTCGTCATCATTGCCAATAACCGAAGAATTAGCTTTTATGATGTCCAGCGCAATAAACTGTTTAAGTCGCTAGAAGGAAAAACTTCACCTATCAGTTGGATAGCACACGACCCGAATAATGAATATTTATTGGTAGCAAATGATGATATAAAAATCCAGGTTTGGGATCTAAAATTGAACAAAGTAGTAGACGAGATTCAGGGGTTCAAGCCAGTCGAATTTTCACCAGACGGTCGTTTTATGTATTATCAGAACACTCAGTTGAGAGTAGGGGTTTATGATCTTGAAAATCAAATCGAAGTCAATAGTTTCAATACTAATAGTATGATTCAAATGTGTATGGCAATCTCAAAAGATGGCAATTGGGTTGCCGGAGGAGGGGTGTTACCTACGGTGAGTATTTGGAATAATGAGACACAAAAATTAAAGGGGGTTCTGGCCGGACATTTAGGAATTATTACATCCATTGATTTTCACCCAACGCTTCCCATTGTGGCTACTTCGTCTTATGATCAAACTTCCAGAATTTGGGATTTGAAGACCATGCAAGAGATTCAGAAATTCGAAGATCAAACAATTTGCGTGTCTGAAGTTCGCTTCTCTCCAGATGGAAAGTACCTCGCTTCAGCAGCATGGGACAGAACAATTAAGATTAGAAATGTTGATGATTGGTCAACGGTGTATACTTTGGAAGGGCACAAAAATGCGATTAACAGTTTAGATTTTAATTCGGAATCAAATTTATTAGTTTCCTCTGCCGGAAATAATGCGGTTCAGGAATCTGACAATTCTGTAATTGTTTGGGATATAACCACCGGTCAACAAATTTGTCAATCTAAAGAACACAGGACAGCCGTAGTCAAGGTTAAGTTTGACCAGAATAATGGACGCATTTACTCCGCTTCAAGGGATGGGGAAATAAAAGTTTCTGAAGCAGAAAACTGTCAGTTGGTTGCTACATATGTTGGGACTAAAGACCAAGAATTTGCAATTTACACACCTGACAACTACTATATGTCTTCACGCTCCGCATTGAAGGGCTTGGCATTCAGATTGAACAATAAGCTGGTCGCTTTTGAGCAATTCGATAAATTTCTAAACAGACCTGACATAATATCAGAACGTCTTCAAAAATCGCCTCCTTCAATAATTAAAGCATACAAGTATTTGTATCGAAAAAGATTGAGACAATTCGGATTGAAAGATGAAGGATTGAATATTGATTATTCGATTCCTCAAATTAAGAATGAGTCAGATATCGAGATTGTTACTGCAGAGAAAGAGGTTAAACTTTGGATTACAGCCTGGGATGAAAAAATCCCTATTAAACAAATCAATGTTTTTGTCAATGATGTGCCCATCTATGGTGAAGAGGGTTATCGTCCAAAAGAAACCGTTAAATCAATTAAGAAAGAATTTACTATTCCGCTCGTAATTGGGTCGAATAGAATTCAGTTCTCTTGCATGAATGAAAACGGCGCAGAATCAATTTACGAAACGGTTGATTTGTTTCGAGAAGGAGATGAAAATAAGCATGATTTATACATTGTTTCGGTAGGGGTGTCTAATTACAAGGATGATCGATTTAATCTGACATACCCAACAAAAGACGCTAAGGATATCACCGAAAAGTTTCTTGAAAACAAAGAACAGTATAAAAATGTCTATACCAAACTATTGTTAGATGCAGATGTGAATTTAGAGGAGCTTAATAAGGTGAACGATTTTTTATCGACCTGTTCACATGAGGATATGGTGATTTTATTTGTGGCAGGGCATGGGGTTCTTGATGAGAACTTTGATTATTTCTATGGAACTTATGATATGGATTTTAATAATCCGTCGAGCCGCGGATTGCCTTACGCAGATATTCATGGTATGCTAAACAAGATAAAGGCCTATAAAAAATTACTAATCATGGATACATGTCATTCTGGAGAGCTGGATAAAGAGGAGATTGAGGAAGCTCCAGATAATCCAGAGGTGATTGATGGCGACATCCAATTTAGGTCGGCAGGAGCAGGAGTGAGAAAGAAGACCGGGATGGGATTTGAGAATTCTGTGAAGTTGTTGAAAGATGTATTTTCTGATACTAGAAAAGGGTCTGGTGCACACGTGATTTCTTCTGCGGGAGGTGCTGAGTATGCCTTAGAATCTGACGAATGGAAAAACGGATTGTTTACCTATGCATTGTTGTCAGGATTGAGTAAACCTTTTCAAGTGGGAGACGGGAACAATGTCATTACAGTGTCTGAAATTCGTAATTATGTCAATAAGAGAGTGGAAGAATTATCGAAAGGAAAGCAAATTCCAACCGCTCGAGAGGAAAATATTAATCAAGATTACATTATATTTGAAGCACCATAATGGATCATTACGACATCATAAAACCCAACATTCCAACCGGACAGGTATATCACTTTGTTACGGAATATGAAGTGGAGTATGAAGTCAGGTTTGCCAGAAAGAAAGAAAACATCTTACATTCAGTTATTGCCTTTGGAGTGCTGAATGAAGAGTATGAAGGTGAAGAATATGCACTGACGAACAAGGGAGATGTTTTCAAAGTAATGCGCACCATTATTGAAATTATCAGGTTGTACGGAGAGAAACATCCAAACACGCAGGTGTATGAGTTTACAGGTGTTTTCAAAGAAGGAGAGAACACTGAATTGTCTCAACGAACAAAACTTTATCTTAGGTATCTGCCCCGCATTTTTGATGATAGTTGGAAGATTACCATGGAGGGGAATAAGATTTTTGTGACGAAAATCCGTAAATAGATTACGTCCTGAAACTTCACATTTGCGAAATAAAAAAGCATTCATGAGCGAGTCAAAAGTAAACTGCCCGAATTGTGGCACTTCTATCAATGTTAATGATATTCTTTCTCATAAAATGGAAGAAGAGCTACAGAAAAAGTATGCCCATATCAACGCCAAAAAGGATAAAGAGTACCAAGAGAAACTAGAAGAAATTCAGAAGTTGAAATCTGAGTTTGCTGAGAAAAAACGCAAAGAAAATGAGTTATTTCAGGAGCGTTTAGAGCAAAAAGTGAAGGAAGAGAAGAAGGCTTTTCAGGAGAAATTGGCAAAAAAGATTGAGGAAGAAAATCAGGACCGAATTAAAGCTATTCAAGAAGAGCTGAATAAGAAATCTGAACAAGTTAAAGAGCTTCATAAATCAAAGGCTGAAATTGAAGCTTTGAAAAGAGAAAAATCTGAACTTGCGGCAAAGATTGAAGCAGATGCTCAGAAGAAAATCAATGAAATTCTAATCAAAGAAGCCGCAAAAATTAAACAGCAGGCAGAAGAAGAGAATAAACTGAAGTTGTTGCAACTACAGAAACAGTTAGATGATCAAAAAAAGTTGACCGAAGATATGAAGCGTAAGCAAGAGCAAGGCTCAATGCAGCTTCAAGGAGAAGTTCAAGAGTTGGCGATTGAGGATGAATTACGTCAATCTTTCCCTTTTGATCAAGTTGAAGAGGTTTCGAAAGGAGTTAGAGGAGCAGATTGTGTTCAAACAGTCATCAACTCAAATCAGGACGAATGTGGTAAGATTATTTTTGAATCTAAAAGAACAACCAATTTTGGAGGAGATTGGATTCAGAAATTAAAAGGAGACATGTTAGCCGCTCAGGCAGATGTCGCAGTTTTAGTAACTCAAACCTTGCCAAAAGATCAAAAGTCATTTGCTTTAGTTAATGGCGTTTGGGTGTGTTCTTTCTCAGAATTCATCTCGTTAGCAGCCGTGTTGAGAGAGGGGTTGATAAAGGTTCAGGCTACCCAATCGGCGAATGAAAATAAAGGGGATAAAATGCAAATGCTCTATTCATACTTAACAGGAAATGAATTTAGACATCAGGTAGAAGCGATTGTTGATGGATTTACCAAATTAAAACAAGAGCTGGATCGTGAAAAGAGAGCCATGCATAAAATCTGGAAAGATCGTGAAAAACAAATTGAAAAGGTGATTCTTAATACCGTAGACCTTTATGGTTCAGTCAAAGGAATTGCAGGGTCTTCAGTTAAGACAATTGATTCTTTAGAGTTAGACCAAAACTTACTTGAAGAAGGAGATGACGACTAAAACAACACAACCGTATCTTGGAGTTCGTAGGTTGTTATAATCTGTCCACCAACACTGTTGGCCTGACTTAAATTTGTTGTTGTCTTGACTCTTCTGAAGATAATCTCTACTTCACCCGTCCCTAATCCAGTTAAGAAGTTTGCATCAATTAGCAAGTTTCCTGAAGAAATACTATCCGCATAGGCTGTCACCGATAATTCTGATTGCAAGTCGGTAAACTGTAACTCAATTATTTCATCCTCTGCAAGCGCTGTGGTTTCTATGGATACTATTAAATCCAAATCAATTGGATGTGCCGCAGGTAAGTTAAACACACTCAGCGAGTCTGGAATGCTGATAGAGTTTACAAATTCGTTCAAGTCATTATTCGTATACTTGAATTCGCCAGTCTTCACATTGACAAATTCTTTGGAATAAAAGTCATCATTTACCGAAAAAATAAGCGTTTCATCCGCATAAGTAACGGTAGCCGGATTTTTCAACTGATAAGTTGTTCCGTTCAAACTGTCTAAACTGAAACTTGCTTGGGCTGTAGTTTTGTTTTCTGATTTATTGTACGATAGCTTATAAGATGGATAAACTCTATTTTGATCCACATCTACTTGCTCAGGAGTACATGAAGTAATTCCTGCTGCCATCAATACCCCAATAAAAAGAAGCCTGGTTTTATCCATTTTCATTTGTCTTGTATGCCTTTGACGCCAGTCTTTTCAAAAAGGTTGGGGGCATTTCAAATTTTTAGTATCCACTTAGTTCTTGACAAACTTTTTTGTAATGACTTCAGAGGTGTTTTTATCCTGTAAATGAATCAGATAACTTCCTTTGCTTAAGGAGTTGATATCCAGATTTGTTTTTTCGTTAACAATGTTTCCTCTCATGACTATTTTGCCAATAATATCAGTAATAACAAAATCAGCTCCTTCTTGGTTTTCTGTTTCGATAAACAATTCTTCTTTAGCAGGGTTTGGGTAAATTTTGAAAAATTGAGCACTATAGCTGTCGAGTCCCAAACATTCATTAACTGAAATGGCGGTTGTAGAATTGCTTTGACATGAAGAACCTACAACATAGTATATTTCCCAAATTCCAGAACCTGCAGTTGAAGGGTCAAATTCACCACTTATTGAGATGCAACTACCGCAATCTGCAGACCAAGTTCCACCGGCTGTAGTAGCAATCATTTGATGCGGTTGCTCGTACACGCAGAATGGTCCAGCGGCATTTACTGAAGGGTCTGGGCGATCATCTACAATAATTTCAATCGAATCTACATCACCGCAGCTTCCATAAAACGTGTAGTATACCATGTACGTTCCCGAACCTACCAAAGCGGGTTCAAATATGCCGTTTACCGTATCGGTAATTCCATTGCCAGACCAAATTCCTCCTGCATCTGCTGCAAGTAATGTATAGGCTGCCGCATCCGAACATAATGTCGAAATAGGTGATATGGTAGCATCATAACTATCAGCAACTAAAATGTCAATTTGATCCATGTCGCCACAAGTACCGTTGATATCATAGGTGATAGTATGCGTTCCATTTCCAGCTAAAGCAGGATCAAAAGTTGAACCTGTTACTCCGTTTCCTGACCAAGTTCCGCCCATATCAACAGCATTAAGATTAATCGGTGAGTCAGAAGAACAAAGTGCATTAACCGGAGTAATCGTAGCGTCAGCTTGATCGGTAACGTTTGCGATCACTTCAACAGTGTTTGATTCACAGCCAGGACTCTCAATTACCCAATCATAATAGAAATAATAATAATCTGTTCCCGGACTAGATTCAGTAATAGTTACTTCTCCACCTCCTACCGTGTATGGGAAAGAAGGTCCTGAGTTATTTCTGTATAAATCTGGAGCAGAACCTGCAGCCGTTCCTAATTGCCAATCCGTTCCTACTGGCAAAGTGAAATCTAAATTAACCGTGCTTGGACCATTTGGTATAAATACATCTAATGATTCTACTATTTGTCCGGTATTGTCTCTCAACTCAATGATTCTGTTTCCGCCTCCATTCGCATAAACGTTTACAGTTTTCAATACAACTTCTTCGGTCACACTAAAAATCAAATGCTGATCACCGTTGAAAAATCCACCAGTTCCAAAATTGTTATCTGTTGGACCCAGGTTTTGTTGTGCGCCAGGAGAGTATTCAGAAACAAAGAATGAAGTGGTTGAAGTTAGAGGGCTCGTGTTATAAGGGCTCCCTTGACCAACTAAATTACCTCCAATGGCAGCATCATACCACCTGAATTCTCCACCGTTCCCTGAAGCTGTCAATGATGCGGAGGTGTTCTGGCAGATGGCATCTCCCATACCAGAAGGAGCAGGTGGTAAGTCCACATGGATATAATCAGTAAATGTAATAGCATCAGCCCCATTAAGATTCGTCACCGTTAAACTAACAGTATAGGTTCCGTTGTTTTGATAATCATGGATGGGATGTTGAGCGTTTGAAGTATTACCATCTCCAAAATCCCACGCCCAAGAACTTGGACCATCCAAACTTAAATCTTCAAATTGAATAAGGCCGGTGCATGAGGTGTCAGTACTTGCAGTGAAATTAGCTGTGGGAGGAACTGTAGGTAGGTTACATGTCCAATCAATTTGGAAGCCAGCTTCTTCAACTCCGCCGTCAGAACTAAAATGAATTGTCACGGCATCTCCAGTTGAGGTCAAGTTGGTTGGAAGATTATTATTACAATAGGTTCCGATTAGTGGAAATGAGCTGTTAGGACCGTCATAGATTTCTAAATAGTCGTAATTACAGCTTCCAGATTGACCTGCTTCTACATCAAAAGAAACAAAATCAAGGTTGACACTAACAGCTCCAATTGGTTCAATGGTGATGTAAGCCGATTCATCTGCTCCGTAATTACCACCATCACCTCCAGAGTCAAATAGGGTTCCAGCACATTCTGTTTGTGTTGGAGCGCTTCCAGTTTCAGGCATGATGATAATGCATGGATTAACAGGGTCAACAAAAATAAGGTCCACCCATTCAGTGGTATCAATTCCACAAAGTCCACCATCTGCGATTAGTGTGACTGAGTATGTTCCGGTCGCATTGTAGGTGTGGGTAGGCGACACATCTGTAGAAGTGTTTCCGTCTCCAAAATCCCATTCAAAAGTCGTTCCATTACTACTTGCATTTTCAAAAGTAGTGGTGAATGGTGCGCTGCAACCCAAAGTGAGTGGATTTGTCATGTCAGCCGTTACCCCAGCAACATATTCTGGTCCTACACCTACTGCATACCAAGCATTGGTGGTCGCTTCAACTTGAGGTGTGCACCCACCAAATAAATCTACAGCAGATTGAATTGCAAAGAATCTAGCATCTGCAAAATCAGAATTGTCAGTCAAATAAACCGTCAAGTTTCTAAAGGCGATTTCACTGGCTTCCGTAAATCCTATTCCATTTACTGAATAGTTGTCCCCGTTGTCGTTAGAGCCGGTTCCACCGGTAACAAGTAAATAATACCAAAAATTCTGAACCCCTGAATTAGTATGAACTCCGCCATTGTCACCACCAGTCAAACTAGCCCAGTTTGTTCCAAAGTACGTATCAGGGTCTCCATAGGTATTAGGGTTTGACATACTTCTCAAAGCAGAACCAATGTCTTCACCAATTAGCCAGTTCCAATTTGAAGGTCGTCCGTAATGCTCTATTGAGGTTCCGAAGATATCTGAAAATGATTCGTTTAGCGCACCAGATTCAGCCTGATAAACTAAGTTCGCGGTGAAATTGGTCAATCCATGAGAAACTTCATGCCCAGCAATGTCTAATGCTGTAAGTGGATTCCAGCTAGTTCCGTTCCCATCTCCATAAGTCATTCTTTGTCCATCCCAAAAAGCATTGGCATAATTATTATCGTAATGAACATAGCTATTGAGTGCAAACCCGTTTCCGTCAATCGAATTTCTTCCGTGTTGTAACCAGAAATAATCATAAGTCATTTCAGCTCCCCAATGGGCATCCGTTGCGTATTGGTCTAAATCGGCATTAACGTTGTTCCACACATTATCATCATCCGTAAAATCTACGGCGTTTCCGTAATTCGTCCCTTCGTTCATGTCATAGGTGTTGATCCCATTTCCTCTTCCTGTCTCTCTCAAGCGAAACGAAGCTCCAAAACTGTCTGCTGTAATCGTTTGCGAACCACTGTAAGCGGTTTCTGCGGTTCCAGCAACATCAATTGTACAGAAAACTTCATTTTCAAATAAGATTTCTCCTGTTTCGGCACTCACATATACTTCATGTCGAGAAACAGGTTGATGTGCATAGATGTTAAATTTATAGGCGAGCTGATATGAGTCAGCTGTCCAAGCTCCATCTTTACTCACATAGACTAGTTCGCCAGTCGGAAAATAGGTAGCGTTGAGATCACCAGTTTCTCGTTTCAGATGGTTTTCTTCGATAGCGAGTTCCCATTTGTAGGTTTCTGCATCAATGTCTTCTAACGCATAACCAAGAGCGGTTGAAGCGTTCATGGCAACGTTACCAGCAGAAATCTCCTGATAAAGTAGTCCGTTCATGGAGTGAATCTTACCTTGCTTGGTGTGCAAGATCCATTTTGCACCCTCAACCGGATATCCCTGAAAAGTCTGTTGGTATCTGAAATGGACTTGTCCAATCTGATCTTCTTCTTTAGAAACAAACTTAAAATCAAATCCTTGCTCCAATTTGAAGGCAGATTTCACCCAGTTTTGCCAACCATCAATATCTAAAGTTTTGTCAGAGGCAAACTGAATATAAGAAGGCAAATTTGAATGTTTTGAAGTTCTAAAAACTTCTGCGTTCGCGTTAAAAGATTTGGCTTTTGTTCCGTAGTAAACTTCTTGAGCAAAAGAATTTGTAGTAGCAATGGTAGATAGTAATACCATAAGGGACAAAAATTGCCCTCTAATTTTTTTGTAGTTCATGGATTTTTTCTTGAGACTTTGAAGATACAGTGAATCAAGGGGATATCCAATAATTCTCGACTGAATTCAGGAATTTATACAAATTAATTAATGAACGTTAAATATAATGGATGAAAGGCGCTTTGACGGCTCTTGGAAATGCAAAATAGTGCTATCTTTAAGCTCAGAATTAAAGAAACACTTCTTGCGATTATGCCAAAGATTTTGATAATTGATGATGAAAGAAGCATCAGAAGAACACTCAAAGAGATTTTAGAATTTGAAAACTATGAAGTTGAAGCTGTAGAAGATGGGATTGCAGGGGTCAAAGAGGCCAAGGCAAATAGTTATGATATTATCTTTTGTGATATCAAGATGCCTCAGATGGATGGTATGGAAGTGTTGACAAAATTGAAGAATGATGGTTTAGAAACACCTATCATTATGATTTCAGGTCATGGAAACATTGAAACTGCTGTTGAAGCAATTAGAAATGGAGCCTATGATTTTATTGAAAAACCACTTGACCTTAACCGTATATTGGTAACAATCAAAAACGCTTTAGAGCATACGGATTTGGTAGAAGAGACCAAGACGCTCAAGAAAGTGATCAAAAGACAATCAAAACATTCTAGCATTGTTGGTGAATCTTCAGCAATACAGGATATTAAAGCAATGATTGAAAAAGTTGCTCCTTCTGATGCCAGAGTAATGATAACAGGGCCTAATGGTTCTGGAAAGGAGTTGATTGCACGTCAGCTACACGATCTTTCGGGACGTAAAAAAGGTCCTTTTGTTGAGGTGAACTGTGCTGCAATTCCTTCTGAATTAATTGAATCAGAATTGTTTGGTCATGAAAAAGGAGCCTTTACTTCAGCTGTCAAACAGAAGAAAGGTAAATTTGAATTGGCAACAGAAGGAACGTTGTTCCTAGATGAGATAGGTGATATGAGTGCATCTGCTCAGGCTAAAGTGCTTCGAGCATTGCAAGAAAATCGCATTACCAGAGTAGGAGGAGAAAAAGACATTAAGGTAAATCCTAGAGTAGTTGCAGCAACGAACAAGGACCTCAGAAAAATGATTGAAGAAGGATCGTTTAGAGAAGATCTGTACCATAGGTTATCAGTAATTGTTATCCAGAATCCATCATTAAACGATAGGGTAGAAGACATCCCTTTATTAGCCAACTACTTTATTGAAAAATTATGTCAAGAACATGGTATGGCTCCAAAGTCCTTTACTGATGCTGCTTTGAAAGCACTTCAAAAAGTGAATTGGACAGGAAATATTAGAGAATTGAGAAATATCGTAGAAAGACTAATCATTCTCTGTGATACTGAGATTACTGACAAGGACGTTCAAACCTTCGTAACTTCTAAATGAGCATGATTCCAGACGAAAAAGCAATATTAGAAATAGTTGATATTGCATTGAAAGAGGATATTGGTGACGGTGATCATACTTCGTTAGCAACTATTCCTAGTGATGCAACCGGTAGTGCAAAACTACTTGTAAAAGATGATGGAATTTTAGCAGGTGTTGAGCTAGCTAAAATGATTTTTCGAAGAGTAGATCCTATGCTCAAAATGGACGTTTTGATAGAGGATGGTGCAGCAGTGAAGAAAGGTGACATTGCTTTTCATGTAAAAGGAGCCTCTAGATCTATAGTGAGTGCTGAACGATTGGTATTGAACTTCATGCAGCGAATGTCTGGTATTGCAACAAAGACTCATGAGTTAGCAAAGTTGATTGAAGACTTGCCAACTCAATTGTTAGATACGAGAAAAACGACTCCTTGTGTTCGATTAATGGAGAAGTGGGCAGTTAGAATTGGTGGAGGAAATAATCATAGGTTTGCGTTGTATGATATGGTCATGATTAAGGATAATCATGTGGATTATGCAGGCGGAATAAAAAACGCAATCATTAGAACAAACAGTTATTTAACTGAAAAAGGAAAAGATTTGCGAGTAGAGATTGAAACGCGCAGTCTTGATGAAGTGAAGCAAGTTCTTGAAGTAGGAGATGTAGACCGTATTATGCTTGACAACTTCACTCCAGAACAGATCAGAGAAGCTTTAACGTATATTGATTCGAAACAGTTCGAAACAGAAGCCTCAGGAGGGATAAATGCAGACACCATTCGAGCATACGCCGAAACTGGGGTGGATTTTATTTCGTCAGGGGCGCTAACGCATTCTTATCAAAGCTTAGATTTAAGCCTAAAGGCAGAGTTTGATTTCTAAAGCGAATTAAACAATCCTTCTTTTCTCTCGTCTAGGCTTCCAAAGCTTGCGGATTTTTCATTGAAACCTGTATTGAATTATCTTTCCTCTATCCGGGTGAGCTTGCTGAATTTCTTGCGTATTCCTTCTTATTGAGCTTGACTTAATTATGTCATCTCTCAACAAAGTTTCAGCCTAAAAACTTCTTTACAAGCTCTGCCCAGCTGAGCACGCACCTTGGTTTAGCCGTAGATTTTCTTGAATAAATCTTGGTATTTTTCCATAACCACCTTACGCTTTGGTTTCATGGTCGGTGTTAGTTCACCTCCTTCAATCGTCCAAGCATTCGGTACAAGCTCGAATTTCTTGATTTTCTCCCATTGCCCAAATCCTTCATTGAATTGTTCAATTTCTTTTGCAATTCTATCTCTTACTTCATCATTTTGAGAAATGTCTGCTAATGTTTCTCCAACATTAACGTTTTTACGTTTTGCCCATTCTTTTACGAATTCGATATCGGGTACAATAAATGCAGCTGGCATTTTTTGGTTTTCACCAATCACCATGATTTGCTCAATGAAACGTGACTCTTTAAATTTGTTTTCCATCACTTGCGGAGCAATGTATTTACCTCCTGAAGTTTTGAAAATTTCTTTTTTACGATCAGTAATTTTAAGGAATTCTCCATCAACAAGTTCTCCTATATCTCCAGTATGGAACCATCCTTCTGAATCAATAACTTCAGCAGTTTTATCAGGTTTGTTGTAATATCCAATCATCACGTTTGGACCTTTAACTAAGATCTCACCATCTTCAGCAATCTTAACAGTTACCTGGTCAATCACCGTTCCGGTAGTACCAAACATGATTTTATTATCTTTTTCCATGTTTACAGAGATTACCGGAGAAGTTTCGGTTAATCCATATCCCTCCATAACCGGAATTCCAGCTGCAAAGAAAACACGAGCTAGTCTTGGTTGAAGAGCTGCTGACCCACAGGCAATCGCCTTCACGTTTCCACCAAGAGCCTCTTGCCATTTAGAGAAAATCAATTTTCTGGCAATCTTCAATTTAAAATTATAGAGTCCTGATTTTCCTCTTACATCAAATTCTTCACCTAAATCAAGTGCCCAGAAGAACAGTTTACGTTTGATTCCGGTTAACTCATCTCCTTTTGCAACAATCTTGTCAAAAACTTTTTCTAAAAGACGCGGTACCGCGGTGAATACATCTGGTTTGATTTCTTTCAAGTTATCTCCAATTGTATCTAATGATTCAGCAAAATAAACAGATACACCTGTGTACTGATAGAGGTATAAAAGCATACGTTCAAATACGTGACAAACCGGTAAGAAACTCAATGATTTTGCGTCTTGACCTACAGGAAGTCTTGGTTCGCAGGCCTTTACATTTGAGAGTAAGTTATTATGCGTCAGCATCACACCCTTCGGGTTTCCGGTTGTTCCTGAGGTATAAATTAGGGTCACTAAGTCATCTCCCTGGATCGCTGCTTTTCTTTTTTCTAGTTCAGCATCCAATTCAGCGTTCGGTCCTTCATGTAAAGTTTTCCAATTGATGGCGCCCTTACAATCAACGAATGAGTAAACTTCTGTTAAGGTCGCGACTTGCGACTTAATGGCATTGACCTTGTCTGCTAATTCTTGATCAGATACAATAACCAACTTTACACTCGCGTCATTAAAAATATATGCGTAAGAGTCTGAGTCTATTGTAGGGTATACCGGAACTGAAATCGCACCAACTTGCTGGATTCCTATGTCACAGATGTTCCACTCACTTCTGTTATTAGAAATCATGGCGATTTTATCGCCAGCTTGAATCCCCATTTTTATCAAGGCCCTTGACACGCTATTCGCATGATCAATGTATTCTTGTGTTGAAACTTTTACCCATTCTCCAACAACTTTATCTGCAAAGGCGTCTTTTTGAGGGAATTTTTCGTTTTGATAATAAGGGATGTCGAATAATCGTTTTACTTCCATGAGTGTGTGAAATTAGGTTTTTTTCTGCCTTACTAATTTAGTATAAAAATCTAATGTTTTGAACACTTACGAGAATATTTTCGTAACTTGTAATTAATGTATCGTTAAAAAAAATAATTGCGACTGTAACTTTTAGAGTAGTTAGATTGTTTTAGCTGTTTGAAAAGGGACCGTGAAGTTGATTTAAACCACAATTTTTGACAAGAAGAGAATACAATAGCGCCGTTAATGACTACTCAGGTAGGCTGTATGGATTTGCAATCAAGTACCTGCAAAATGGTGATGATGCAAGCGATATTGTGCAAGATGTTTTTGAAAAGTTGTGGAAGAACAGGAAAAAAGTTGAAGTAGAAAAAGTAAAGTCTTGGTTGTTTACTTGTGCGCACAATGCCATGATTAACTATATCAAGAAAAAGAGCAGAATGACATATTCTGACCAAATTACTTCTAACGAAACGCAAGAATCACATTCAAAATCTTACGAGATGAAAGAAGTGATTGAAAAGACCTTGAGTCAATTACCTCCTGTTCAAAAATCAATTATCCTTCTGAGAGATTTAGAAGGGTATAACTACAAAGAGATTGGTGAAATTCTTGAATTGAGCGAAGCTCAGGTCAAGGTATATCTCTTTAGGGCCCGTAACAAGATTAAAAAACAGCTAAAAGATTTAACAATACTCGTATGAATATTCCAGAAAACTTTGACAGGTGGATGTTCGACTACAAGGAAGGAAATCTTTCAGGCGCCGAACAACAGGCTTTTGAGAATTTCTTAATCCAACATCCAGAATTTGAGCTTGATGCTGATGCATGGAATAATGCATTCATTGAGAACGAATCGTACACCTATCCGCAGTCAAACCAATTGAAGAAAGATAACAAAGTCGTTGGACTTTGGTTTACCTGGGCGGCAGCTTCTGCTGCAGTCATTGCGTTATTAATTGGCGGTTCTTATTTCTTAACTCCTGATGCAAGCGAACAAGCTGGAGTGCTAAAATCAACTTCTGGAAATGAAGATTTCTCAAACCTGTCATTGAGATCTTTTGAAACTACCAATGAAACAACTACAACCGATAATTTAACAGCTACTAATGATGGGGCTTACGCACAAAGTTTGTTTGCTTCAAATGTTCAATCTTCGAATCATCAAGTTAATTCTTCACAAGTTAATTTGAGTGCTCAAAACAATCAAAACCCGGAGAATGGGGTGGATGTTGCGACAACAGAGGAGATTGAATTAGGTAATAGCTATAATTTGGGCGCGCTGAATCAAAGCGTTGATAAACTGGAGACAGATGACTTTGCAGCAACCTATGGTGCAAACCCAGAGGTGAATGAGTTGGCTTTTGATGTAGCTAAGAATGAATCTTATGATTTTAATTCATGGCAAAACAAAATGAAGCGTTTTTGGAATAAAGTAGAAGATGCGTTTGATGTTCCACCAACCAACTTAACTAACTTGAGAGATCCAGATGTACTCATTCCAAATTCTGCTGTGCTCAACTTCAACCCTGGTTTTGCTGGAGGAATGACAACAGGTAGGTTCGAAATGAATTATCGCAATCAATGGTTTGGTTCTGATTTTAACTCGCAACAAATGACTGTTTCTTATGATAAATATGTAAGAAAAATGAAAGGCGGAATTGGTTTCGTGGCTAATGTGAAAGATTACGAAATGGGGCAGTTCACAGATTATAACTTTAGTCTGATTTATTCTCCAAAAGTGATGTTAGGAAGAAACTTAGTATTTGAACCAGCAGTGAAGTTGACTATGGGAGTGTTGAATGGAAACGGAAATTCGTTGCCTGCCGAGTCACAATTTGAATTAGAGAGAGGTCGAGTGCTGAGTACTCCTGCCGAGCCTCAAATGATGGGTAACCAGCAGTTGTGGTATAAAGATTTTGGAGCTGGATTCATGTTGAACTCCAACAAGTTCTATGCAGGATTCTCAGTAGATAACATCAATAGGCATTTTGAAAATGTATACAATCTTGAAGGATATGCAACGCCTACTTATTCTCCTTTGTTAATTAATGCGATAGCAGGTCTTGATTTTGAGAATGATCCGGTTAATGGTAAAAAGACCATTTCAGCTAGTCCATTCTTGGCCTACCAAAATTATGGCGCTCGTCAAGAAATTTGGGGAGGATTAAACTTAAGATTTGGAATGTTTACAGTTGGAGGTTCTATCTCGCAAAACATTGATTATACAGCCTCTGCAGGCTTGAAATTTGAGAAGTTTAAATTGATCTATCAATACGATCACACCTATTCTACCCTTGCAAATACCCAAATTGGATCACACAATATTGGAATCAGATTCAACGGTAGCAGAAACAAATCACGAATGAATGGTCCACGTTAAAATTGAGGTTATGAAGAGAATTTTTACCATACTTATCATCTTGACATCTGCGCAGTCATGGTCTCAAGATCCAGAATTTACCCAATTCTATGCTAATCCTATTTATCTGAACCCGGCCTTGGCAGGTTCTAATGGATGTCCAAGATTGAATATGAATCACAGAAATCAATGGCCTTCACTGTCAGGGGCATTCGTAACTAATAGTGTCTCTTACGATCAATTCGTAAATGTACTTCAAGGCGGAATCGCTGTGCAGGTTACCAATGACATGGCAGGTAAGAACACCATTAACTGGTCAACAATCAACTTAGCTTACTCTTATCACTTACAA
>Ga0189274_100229_pt1 | contig 22268 bp, 21 predicted proteins | sample N5B1minimetaG_FD_130323 | JGI IMG/M metagenome (GOLD analysis project Ga0189274, IMG submission 130323) | Marine microbial communities from the Costa Rica Dome - N5 B1 mini metaG | ecosystem: Environmental > Aquatic > Marine > Oceanic > Photic zone | place: Costa Rica: the Eastern Pacific...
ATCATGAAAAAGGATGGAACGGACATTACGGTGATGGTGGACTCGTGCAAGATGGTGTTTATGTCTGGCAAATTGAGTTTGGTGAAACCATGTCTGACAAACAACATACTATCAGAGGTCACGTGACTGTGTTGAAGTAGAAGAAAATAAACAATAAAAAAAAGCCTGCCCTACATAGCAGGCTTTTTTTGTGGACAAGGGATTGAGCGGTCTGTTGGAAGCCATGGCGAGCGGCATGCTGACTAGCGAAAGCCCGGTGTTAGCAAAAAACCAGTTTTGGTAACATGGCCAAAAAAAAATATATGAGCTATGGGTGACCTTTTAAGAATAGCGGGTATATATAAGTAAATTAAGAACTATGAAAACAGCATTTAACATTCCGAATCCTTGTTCTGAAGATTGGAGCAAGATGACACCAACTGAAAAAGGAGCATACTGTGACAAGTGTCAATTTGAAGTAATTGATTTTACGGCTATGGAACCTGAGGAAATCAAAGCAACCTTGAAAGCTCAAGCCGGTAAAAAGACCTGCGGCCATGTTAGTAAGGTTCAATTAGAGATGGTGAATTCAGATTACCACCTTTGGGAAAATCAAACGGTATCGATTTTTAGAAGTAAGTTTTTGTATGCTTGTCTCATGGTATTTGGGTTCACACTTTTTACTTCGTGCGGAGATGGTCATGGAAATGAACATGATTTAGGTGAGATAGAGCCTGTTGGAATGATTGAAGATGTTGGAACTATTACAGAAGACACCATAATCGGAGATACAATAGTATTTGATGACAGCATGGGCTGTGACGTAATTGAGGGTGATATTATTGATGGGATGGTAGACTTTGACCTTGGAGAAATTGAGGCAATAGAGGAGTAACTATTCAATAATTTCGTACAGTGATTTCGCTCTATCGCGATTGTAGCGATTAAAGTGCCACCATTCAGTTTGGATGTTCCAGAAACCTCCTGCTTTCATGACTTCTCTCAAGAGCTCTCTGTTGGCGATATGGTTGGTGTCTAAAAGTCCGGAGTCAAGATAGGCAGCTTCATGTCTTGGATAGGCTATTTTTCTGCTATCATCATATCCTGCCCCCATATCAATAGCCTGACCATTAAGCTCAGCAATGGTTAGGTCAACGGCACAACCGTAATTATGAATTGAACCATTTTTAGGGTTTGAGACAAACTTAGTTTTCTCGTGAATGGGCATATCCAAGATGTCCCACATGTATTGTTGTACTGACCTTGGACGTACGGCATCATAAATTAATAAGGTTAAGTTTGAGTCTTTTGATTTAAGATAGGCTTGACATTTTGCCAAGTCTTCAGCCACCTCTTCTTGCAGGTATGCGCGCCTCATGTGCCCATAAACATCTTTTTGCATAAAGTTATCTTCAGTAGAATATTTCAAATCAACCAAGATGCTGCTGTCTATTTCATGAATATTGATGAGACCGGCATCAATAATAGATTGTTCTAAGGTATCAATGATGTATGGTTCTTCAATGGCCACTGTATCATGCATCAGTGTATCAGATTGAAGGGATAATGTATCTTTGTTGACATCATTTGGTAAAGTGGAATCTTGCTCTGAGTCAGAGCAAGAAAAAAATACTACCAGAAGGGAACAATAGATTATACGCATGTCAGATAACTTTCATCCAAATATACCGAATTTCATAATGATGGTGCGACCGCAACGATTTGGGTTCAATGCCGAAACTGCAGCATCTAATGCTTTTCAAAAAAATCTTGAAATAAAAGATGTTTCGAATAAGGCCTTGTCAGAGTTTGATGAGATGGTTGCTGTGATGAAGGATAAGGGCATTGAGGTGAAGGTTGTGGATGATCTAAAAGATTTGCCAGATTCTATTTTTCCTAATAATTGGATTTCACAGCACCCTAATTACGGCCTGATTATTTATCCTATGCTGAGTCAATTGAGACAGGCAGAGGTGAATTTAGAGGTTGTAAATGAATTAAAACAGGAGTTGGACGTATCTACCTTAATAGACTTGAGAAATTCTAGGGGAATTCTAGAAGGGACAGGCTCTATTATTTTTGACCATGAGAACAAGTGTATGTTTGCTTGTATTTCAGAGCGTAGTGAAGTGAAGTTGTTTAATGCGTTGGCTGAGCAAATAGGGTACCGAGCGGTGTCTTTTGAAGCTCATGACATGATGGGGAAAGCAATTTATCACACCAATGTCATGCTCAGTATTGCCAATGACTTTGCAGTAGTATGCTCTGAATCTATTTCGGACGTACTTGAGCGATCTATGTTGTTGGCGACACTCAAGCAAATGGGAAAAGAAGTAGTGGATTTAAGCTTTAGTCAGATGAACAACTTTGCTGCGAATTGTCTAGAGGTGTTAAATGATGAGGGTCAATCGCATTTAATTTTAAGTAAGACTGCCAGTGATTGCCTTTCTTCTGAACAAAAAGAGACTATTGAAAAGTATGCAGAGTTGTTAGCTGTGGAGATTCCGACTATCGAACAAATTGGTGGTGGGAGTGCAAGATGTATGCTTGCTGGCTTTTATTGCCCTAAATAGAATACCATTCCGTACCTTAAATAAAGTGGAAGGTTGAAAAATAACCTTGGTAACGGATTATTGGGGTCATCTACAAAATCATACATCAACATGATTTGATAATACGAATTTCCGATTCCACCAGCATATCCTGCTCCCATCATAAAAAGGGGTACGTTGGCTCTGTCACCGCCTACTGCAGTGCTCCAATCATCTGTATTGATAATTCCAGTTTCTGCTTGTAACAGCAAGAATGGAAGAGGGATGGGTCTGTACCTTAAAAAGGTACTTGCACCATAAGAGTGGTAAGAGGTAGATGAGCCGTTGGTGAAGTTTTGACGATAGACTTGATACATAGGAGAAATACCAGCAGAAAGGCCCTTGTAAAAGTCGTATCCTGCCATGGGAGCAATATAAAAATAAAGCTGATTTCCGAAGCTCAATGAAATGTCTCCACCGACATATATCTTCTTCTTCTGTTCGGTCCAATCAATTTTAGAGGTCTTTACTTTGGTAGAGTCCTTGGCGTCCTCCATATCGTACTGAGTCCATCCTAAAATAGAGGAAAACAATGCTATAATCAATAAGTTATATTTCATTGATAATTTGTTCTAATGCTGTTTTATCAATATCGTGGCCACCTTCAAAGTTAATCATTTGAAATTGAAGTCCTTTATTCTCTATTTCTTCAAAGTGTTCGGCCACTTTTTCAATTGAATAGTACTCATCTTTTGTGCCAAAAACAAAGAAGTTTTGACTTTGGTTAATTTTTGGGTGGTACTCTTTTTCCATATCTGGCGGAAAAACGGTAGCCCATAGGGTGAAACTATCAAATTGGTGCTGACCGTAAGCCAGCCATCTTGAGGCGGTGGCGCCTCCTTGCGAAAACCCGATTAGATGAACACTTTCAAACTGATGCTTTGACTGAATACTGCTCAGCAAGGTGTCTAAAAAAGAAATGTAGTTTTCGATATCAGTGAGGCGATCTTCTTTTGTCATCCAGGAGGCTCCAACTCTGCCGTTAGTTCCTTTTTGGTAAAAGCGGTGTGGTGCTTCTGGACAGACAACTGCAATTTCATTGCTGTCTAGATGATGAAATTTACGAATGAAGTATTGAGCCAAATAGCCATAACCATGGAGCACAATGAATAGCTTGGAACTTGAGTTTAGATCTCCGTGAACATAATAACGTCCTTTAGTTTGATATGTCAAATGATGTTCAGTGCTCATGGATGAATTTTTTTACGGTTTTAATAACAGCCTCTTTTTGTTCCTTAAATGGTGCATGTCCGCAATTAGCTGGAGTGAAAGATTTCGCTTCAGAGCCAATTGATTCTAAAATAGTACTCACTTGATTCAAGGTGCCATACTGATCGTCTTTGCCCTGAATAATGAGAGTTGGACATGAAATGTCTTTGATTTCTTCACTGATATTCCATTCATTGAAGCTGTCGTCTAACCAGATATCGTTCCACGCATAGAATACTTCTTTGTATCGATTGCCATGATATTTTTTAAGGGCATCCATTTTACCAGTTTCAATCAATGGGCGAGCGTCTTTCACTCCTTCAATGGTAACAGCTTCATTAAAAACATGGGCTGCCTCTGTTATTAGAGCTTTTGGCAACTTTGGGTATTTCCCTGCGAAAATGAGTCCAATTGACCCGCCATCAGAATGTCCGTAAATTATAGGTTGATTAATTTCAAAATGGTGGATGAGTTCATGTAGTTCTTCAGCAGCAAGGTGGAGGTAGTCTGCTTTCCTATCTATTAAAGAGCCTGGAGATTTTCCGTAGCCTGCGCGATCATAAACAATTCCTTTCATACCCAAAACATTGCATAAATCCTCTGGGTACGACTTCCACATTTCAATGCATCCTAACCCTTCATGCAAAAAGACAATCGTCTCTTCACTTTTAGGATCACCAACTATTTTAACGTTCAAGTTCATGCCAAAAAAGAACCCTGAATGCACATGTCAATCAGGGTTCAAATAAGTTGTTATCAATTTTAATCTTTGATTCTTTCTGAGTATTCACCTTTACGTGTATCTACTTTAATTTTGTCTCCAGTATCAATGAAAAGTGGAACTCTGATTTCAGCTCCAGTATCAATAGTAGCTGGCTTCAATGTGTTTGTTGCGGTATCTCCTTTGATTCCAGGTTCAGTATAAGTTACTTCTGCTTCAATATAAGCCGGCAATTCTACTGTCAATGGCATTTCTTCTTCAGCATGGAATACGATTGTGCAAATAGCACCTTCTTTCAGGAATTCTGGAGTGTCAATCATATTCGCATTGATGAAAACCTGCTCATACGTTTCAGTGTTCATGAAATGAAATCCATCACCTTCTTGATAAAGGTATTGGTATGAACGTGTCTCGATTCTTACCACTTCAATTTTGTGTCCAGCAGAGAATGTATGATCGACTACTTTTCCAGACTCAATGTATTTCAGTTTAGTTCTCACGAAAGCAGGTCCTTTACCTGGTTTTACATGAAGAAATTCTTTAACGGTACATAGTTTACCGTTCATATTCAGGCATAGCCCGTTTTTTATATCTGAAGTATTTGCCATAATCTTTTACATTGGACCTTTGATGATTCCGCGGTCCGAAATTTTTATGAAATTAAGTATTTTTTCTTTGATGTCGCTATCTTCGACTTCTGACTCAATAGCTTTGACACCAGCTGATATAGTGTTGTTTAATACGAACAATTGTCGGTAAGCGTCTTCAACGATTTTTACTTTATCATCTTCAAATCCCCTTCTTCTCAATCCGATAGCGTTAACGCCTGCATAGGTTAGCGGTTCTCTTGCAGCTCGAACATAAGGAGGCACATTTTTACGGACCAATGATCCTCCTGCGATAAACGCGTGAGCACCAATTCGAATAAATTGCTGTGTACCAACTTTTCCTTCTAGGATAACATAATCTTCTAAGATATTATGTCCTGACAGGCCTGTGTAGTTCGCTAAAATACAGTTGTTTCCAACTTGACAATCATGTGCAATGTGCACATATCCCATAAGTAAACAGTTGTTACCAACTGTTGTCTTCATCATATCTTCAGTTCCTCTGTGAATTGTAACACATTCTCTGATAATGGTATTGTCCCCAATTTCAGTTGTTGTGTACTCGCCGTGAAACTTTAAATCTTGAGGTACTGCAGAAATAACCGATCCAGGAAAGATTTGGCAGTTTTTACCAATTCTTGCACCCGGGTATATTGTTACATTTGGGCCAATGTGAGTTCCGTCACCGATTACAACATCATCATAAATGGTGGTGAAACCTTCAATCGTTACGTTTTCTCCAATTTTTGCACCGGAGCTAATTTGAGCAAGTTTGCTTATCATTCAGTTCTGTCTTTTACAACCTGCGCCAACATGTCTGCTGTCATTACAGGTTTTCCGTTGACATAGGCAGTTCCGCCCATGTTCACCAATCCTCTTCGAATTGGAGATAACAATTTAAGTTCGAATACAATAGTGTCGCCTGGGCGAACCATTGTTTTAAACTTAACGTTATCAATCTTCATAAAGTATGTAGAGTACAAATGTGGATCTTCTACTTTAGACAAAGCGAACACTCCACCACACTGTGCCATGGCTTCAATTTGAAGTACTCCAGGGAAAATTGGATTTCCAGGGAAATGGCCCGTGAATTGAGGTTCGTTCATAGTGATGTTCTTCACACCAATGATTGTGTCTTCAGTAATTTCCATCACTTTGTCAACCAACAAGAATGGGTACCTGTGAGGAAGCATTTTTTCAATAGCTACTGTGTCATAAAGGGGGGCTTTCTCTAAGTCGAAAAATTTTCCTTGTCCCTCTTGCTTCTTGATTTGTTCTTTCAAGATTTTAGCAAATTGAACGTTTCCACCATGACCAGGTCTTGCTGCTAAAACATGCCCCTTTATCGGTCTTCCAACCAAGGCTAAGTCACCAACGATATCCAATAATTTATGTCTTGCTGGCTCATTTTCAAAAACCAAAGCGGTATGGTTAAGCGTACCGATTCCGTCATATGAAACCGATAAATTTTCTTTTCCTAATAGTTTCGCGAGACGATTCAACTCTTCTTGCTGGATGTCTCCTCTTTCAACTAGCACGATTGCGTTATCCAAGTCTCCCCCTTTAATCAGGTCATTTTTAGCAAGATATTCTAATTCTTTCAAGAAACAGAACGTACGGCAAGAAGCGATTTCTTTCTCAAAATCTTCAATCTTGAACATGCTTGCGTGCTGCGTACCTAAAACCGGAGAGTTGTAATCAACCATCACTGTAATACGATAGTTCTCATCTGGAATAGCTAGAAATTCAATTCCTTTTTCTGCATCTTCCCATTTGATGTTTTCTTTTAGTTCGAAGTAATTTCTTTCTGCTTCTTGCTCAACCAACCCTACTTCTTTGATAGCATCAACAAATGGTTTTGATGATCCGTCCATTATGGGCACTTCTGGTCCATCTAGTTGTAACAAGGCATTATCCACTTGCATGGCATATAATGCTGCCAAAACGTGTTCTGTAGTAAAGACCTTTGCGTCATTTTGCTCTAAAGTAGTTCTTCTAGCTGTTGACACAACATTGTCCGGGTCAGCTTTGATAATAGGTTCACCATCAATGTCTACTCTTTGAAATTTGTATCCATGCTTGTCTGGAGCAGGTAAAATTGTAAGGTTAACTTTTTCGCCAGTGTGCAATCCTACACCAGTCAGTTTAATTTCGCCTTTAAGGGTTTTTTGTTTATCAGCCATTCGACTTGTTATCTTTTAATTCTTGGAGTTCGGCTTCGAGCTCTCGTAATTTATTCAGGATGAAAGGGAGTCTTCTGAATCCCATATAAGCTTTTTTGTAATCTTCTGCTTCAAATGCAGGCGAGCCAAGAATAGTTGTACCTTCTTTCTTGATTCCTTTACCTACACCAGATTGTGCGCCAATCAACACGCCATCTGCTAATTCAATGTGTCCAACAATCCCGGCCTGACCACCAATCATCATGTTTTTACCTAATTTGGCAGATCCTGCAACTCCAACTTGAGCCGCCATTACCGTGTTTTCACCAATCACAACATTGTGACCAATTTGAATAAGGTTGTCCAATTTGACCCCTTTTTTCACGATTGTCGAACCTAAAGTAGCTCTATCCACTGTGGTGTTCGCACCAATACTCACATGATCTTCTAAAATCACATTTCCTATTTGCGGAACTTTTTGATAATTGTTTTCAGAGTTAGGTGCAAAACCAAATCCATCCGCACCTATGATAGCGCCTGAATGAATCGTACATTTTTTTCCAATTTCGCAGTCTCTGTATATGTGAACCCCACTGTAAATGATGGTTCCATCTCCGATTTTCACATTGTCACCAATGTATGAGTTAGGGTAGATGTGAACGTTGTTTCCAATTTCAGCGTTTTCTGAGATATAAGCAAATGCACCAATATAAACGTCATTTCCAACATTGGCTGAAGAAGCAATGTAAGAGTGTTCTTCTACTTTAGGTTGCTTTGCCACGGCTTGATCATACATTTCTAAAAGCTTGGCAAAGGCAGAGTATGCCTCTTCAACTTTAATCAATGTACATGAAGTCGGAAGTGCTCTTTGTGCAATGAAATCGGTTCCAACAATGACAATGCTTGCTTCTGTAGAGTAGATAAACTCTTCATATTTAGGGTTCGCTAAAAATGATAAAGTGCCCGTTTTGCCTTCTTCAATTTTAGATAAACCAGAAACAGTTGCATTTGGATTTCCTACAATTTCACCTTGTAGTAAACCTGCAATTTGTTGAGCCGAAAATTCCATTGTGTCAAAATTAATAATTAAAGTGCGGTTGAATTACACTGAATAACGAAGTTTTCAACAAATCGTTTGCGGATAATAACAATGTTTATTCTTCAGGATTGAGGTAGCAGAAACAAAATTTCTCTACTGGAGTAGAAAGGGCGGATATATTCAAGTTGTCAGATGCTAGTGCAAGGTCCTGTATTTGACCAGACTTACTCAAAATCAGGATAGGTTTTTCTTCATCATTGTAGGCAGAATTTACCAGTTTTTGACTTTGAAAAAAATAGATAGATTCTTCATCAGAAAATCCTAGTCTTTTTTGAATATCTAGTTGTTTTGATAGAATGTAATCCTCTTTGAATGGAACTTTTGCAATTTCTGTTTTGAAAAGCTTGCGTGAAACAATATCCGTGCAAAGTTTGGCTAAGATAGCATCTTCGCTGTATTGCCAAGTTTTTATCGCCGAAATCAAATCGTTATCATCAATCAAGGCAAAGTGCTTTAATAATTCTGAATTTGAATCAAAGTCTCGAATGGTCACTTCTTGTTCAAGAAAGGTTCTTAAGAACGGACTAGCAAAGAGTTTCTCTCCAGCCTGAAACATTTCTTTTGCTCTCCTCAATATTTTGATGAGCATGTGTTCACTTGAAACAACCGTTTTATGCATGTACACTTGCCAATACATGATCCTTCTCGCTGAGATGAAATTTTCAATTGAATAGATGCCCTTTTCTTCAACCACTAATTGGTCATCCACTACGTTCAGCATTGTGATAATGCGCTCTGAACCTACAACTCCTTCTGATACTCCAGTAAAAAAACTGTCGCGCTGCAAATAATCCAATCGGTCCATGTCAAGCTGGCTAGAGACCAATTCATGAAGAAAAGATTTGTGATAATTATTGGTGAAAATATCGATTGCTAATTGAAGTTTGCCATCATGCTCTTGATTGAGTTTTTTCATGAATAACAAGGACATCTCTTCATGATTTACACTCTTCAAAAGTGAGTGTTCTAGGGTATGAGAAAATGGTCCATGCCCTATATCATGTAATAGTATGGCTATCGTTACAGCTTGCTTCTCCTCTTCAGTTATAGATACTCCTTTTTTTTGGAGTACGTTCACAGCTTTACGCATAAGGTGCATAGCGCCTAGTGCATGATGGAATCGGGTGTGGTTTGCTCCAGGGTAAACCAAATGTGATAAACCGAGTTGTTTAATTCGTCTTAGTCGTTGAAAAAAAGGATGTTGAATAAGATCGTAAACTAATTCATCCGGAATTGTAATAAAACCATGAACCGGGTCGTTGATAATTTTTCTCTTGTTGGATATGCTAGTTTGCAACTTCAATTGATTAATTTAACCGCTAAATTAACTAATAATTATGGAAGGAAAGATTCTTTGGGCAGATGATGAAATTGACTTATTGAAACCACACATCTTGTTTTTACAAGAAAAGGGTTTTGAGATTGATACCGTGAACAACGGTTCTGATGCAGTAGAGATGTCTGAAGAAAATCGGTATGATATTATCTTCTTAGATGAGAATATGCCCGGATTAACCGGTCTAGAAACGCTTGCAAGAATAAAAGAAATTAATCAAGACGTCCCAATCATCATGATCACTAAAAGTGAAGAAGAACACATCATGGAAGAAGCGATCGGAGGTCAAATTTCTGATTACTTGATTAAGCCAGTGAATCCGAACCAAATCTTGCTTTCATTGAAGAAAAACCTTGATTCCAAATCATTGGTAAGTGCCAAGACATCTTCTGATTACCAACAAGAATTCCGTGAAATCGGAATGCGATTAAATGATCGCTTGGATGCAGAAGAATGGTGTGATATTTATGATACCCTTGTAAAGTGGGAGCTGAAATTAGAGCAGTCGGATTCTGACGGAATGAAAGAAATATTTTCAATGCAGAAGAAGGAAGCAAATAGTCAATTTTGCAAGTATGTCGACAAAAACTACAGAGATTGGTTGAACGGAGATGAAGATGCGCCTGTATTGTCGCATCAATTATTGAGCAAGAAACTAATGAGCCATGTTGGTTCAGGAGGAGCACCTGTTTTTTTAGTGGTCATTGACAACCTTAGATATGATCAGTGGAAAGTGCTAAAACCCGTCATTAGTGAGTATTTTAATGTAGAGAAAGAAGAACTATTTTATTCGATTCTGCCTACAGCAACACATTATGCGCGTAACGCTTTATTTGCTGGATTAATGCCTCTAGATATTGAAAAAAAGCATCCTAATTTATGGTTGAATGAGAATGATGAAGGCGGAAAAAATATGCACGAGAAAGAATTGCTTGAGGCCAACTTAAAGCGTCATGGCAAACATGTTAAAATGTCATACAACAAAGTAATTAAGTTGGATTACGCTAAGAAGTTGGTTGATCGATTTAATGAGTTGATGCAGAATGACTTGAATGCAATCGTATATAACTTTGTGGATATGTTGTCGCATGCAAGAACAGAGATGGAGGTGATAAAAGAGTTGGCCGAAGATGAACCGGCATACCGCTCATTGACGCTTTCTTGGTTCAATCACTCTCCATTAAAAGAGATGTTAAAGAAGATATCTGACAGTGGTGCAAAATTATTCTTAACTACTGATCACGGCACAATCCGCGTAAACAACCCAGTTAAAATTGTTGGGGATAAAAACACGAACACTAACTTGAGATACAAAGTAGGAAAAAATCTCAATTACAGTGAAAAAGAAGTGATTGTGAGCAGTAATCCAGAAGATATCATGTTGCCCAAAGAAAATGTAAGTTCACAATTCGTTTTCACCAAAGAGAATGACTTTTTTGCCTATCCAAATAATTACTATCATTACGTAAAGTATTACAACGATACCTTTCAGCATGGCGGAGTTTCGCTAGAAGAAATGATTATTCCTTGGATTGAATTGACAGCAAAATAAAATGAAGTGGATAGCGAAAAGCCTAGATGACTTGGCGGTTGTAGCGAAAGAACTGATTGCTGAGCTGAAGTCGCGCAAAAGAAAATCAGTGTTGTTAGACGCTCCTATGGGGGCAGGTAAAACTACGTTAGTTACTCATTTAATGAAAGAAATGGGAATTGATGATCATGCCACTTCCCCTACTTTTTCAATCATAAATGAATATTTTTCAGTAAATTATGGAAAGATTTATCATTTTGATTTTTACCGATTAGAAGATGAGTCTGAAGCGTTTGACATTGGAATAGAGGAGATATTTGAAGAAGATGCCTATCTCTTCATTGAATGGCCTGAAAAAATAGAGAACCTTTTACCTGAAAATAGCGTAGTTATTACAATTACATTAGATGGACAAAATCGAATCATACAACTAAGCGACTATGACTGATCCAGAAACGCTCAAATCATTGATGTCTGAAGGCAGTTTATTGCCACAAGAAGAAATGCTTGCCATTGGTAGAAAAAAAGGCAAGTTAATGATTGGAATACCAAAAGAAACCTCCTATCAAGAGAATCGTGTAGCCTTAAACCCTGAGGCAGTTCAGTTATTGGTGAGTAATGGTCATTCTGTTGTTGTTGAAACCAAAGCAGGTGAGCAATCTCGTTATGAAGATGTTGATTATAGTGAGGCGGGAGCAGAGATCGCATATGATCGTGCAGAAGTATTTAAATCGAACATCATTCTCAAAGTGGCACCGCCAACTGAAGAAGAAATCGAAATGATGCCTGGTAATCAAACCTTGATGTCGGCATTGCAGTTGACCTTGCATCCTAAGAAGACACTGACGGCACTGATGAATAAGAAAATCACAGCAATTGCTTGGGATTATATTCAAGATGAGCATCACATTTATACCGTAGTGAGAGCAATGGGGGAAATCGCGGGTAACACCTCTGTGCTAATTGCAGCTGAACTCTTATCAAATTATGATAACGGTAAAGGAATTATGATGGGTGGTGTCGCAGGTGTTCAGCCTACAGAGGTTGTGATTTTAGGAGCTGGAACAGTAGGGGAGTATGCATGTAGAGCAGCTCTCGGACTTGGAGCTTCAGTGAAAGTATTCGATAACTCGATTTCTAAATTGAGAAGGTTACATAATGATATTGGGACCAGAGTTTATACTTCAGTAATTCAACCCAAATTATTAGAGAAAGCAATTATGAGAGCAGATGTTGTCATAGGCGCAGTCAGAGCTGGATTGGGGAGAACTCCATGTATTGTGACGGAGGCCATGATTGAAAATATGAAATCTGGATCGGTAGTGGTTGACGTAAGTATAGATCAAGGCGGATGTTTTGAAACTTCAAGACTTACTAATCATAAACAACCGACCTTCAAGAAGCATGACGTCATTCATTATTGTGTACCAAACATTGCTTCTCGAGTTCCTAGAACAGCGAGTTTAGCATTGTCAAACATCTTTTCACCACTCGTTCTTGAGATGGGAGATACAGGGGGATGTAAAGAAATGATCAAAAAGGACCCTGGCTTTAGAAGCGGTGTTTACATTTATCAAGGTAAACTCACTTCTGAAATTTTAGGTAAAGTTTTTGACCTTCCGTACAAAAATATTGAGCTATTGTTAGCGGCTCTTTAAGAAATTACCAAGCAAATAAGGGTTTACCTGACATCAATGATTGCACTTCTTGTTGGATAGCACCAAGCTTTTCGTCATCTGCATGATTCTCGATTGCCTGGTCAATAAAGCCTACAATTGTTGCAATTTCATCTGCCTTAACACCTCTAGAAGTAATAGCAGCTGTACCTACTCTGATTCCAGAAGTCACAAACGGTGATTGATCATCAAAAGGAACCATGTTTTTGTTTACTGTAATATCTGCTTTTCCAAGAGCTGCCTCTGCATCTTTACCGGTAATATTTTTTGACCTCAAGTCAATAAGCATAGAATGATTGTCTGTGCCTCCAGAAATGATATGGTAACCTCTTTTTACCAATTCTTCTGCCATTACTTGAGCATTCTCAATTACAGCTTTTCCATAGACTTTGAAGTTGTCATTCAATGCTTCTCCAAATGCAACAGCTTTAGCAGCAATTACATGTTCTAATGGTCCGCCTTGAGAACCAGGGAAAACGGCCGAATCTAATAATGAACTCATCATTCTCAAGTTTCCGTTTTTCAGTTTTATGCCAAAAGGGTTTTCGAAATCATGACGCATCATAATGACACCGCCTCTTGGGCCTCTCAATGTTTTGTGCGTGGTAGTGGTAATAATATGGCAATGATCCAATGGGTCATTTAATAAGCCAGCGGCTATTAATCCTGCAGGATGTGAGATGTCAGCAAGAATTAGTGCTCCAATTTGGTCGGCAATTTTTCTTACTCTAGCGTAATCCCAATCTCTTGAATACGCAGAAGCACCTACGATAATCATTTCAGGCTTTTCTCTCAGAGCCACCTCTTCCATTTGGTCATAATCAACAAGTCCTGTTTCTTTGTTTACTCCATAAAAGAAGTTTTCGTAAAGCTTACCTGAGAAGTTTACTGGAGAACCGTGTGTAAGGTGTCCACCATGTGACAGGTCAAAACCTAAGATTTTACTTCCTGGTTTTAGACAAGCCAACATAACAGCCGCATTCGCTTGAGATCCTGCATGTGGTTGGACATTCGCCCAAGTGGCGCCAAACAATTCCTTTAATCGTTCAATTGCTAGGTTTTCAACTTTGTCAACTACTTCACATCCTCCGTAGTACCTTTTTCCTGGTAATCCTTCAGCATATTTATTGGTAAGAATTGAACCCATAGCGGCCATTACATCATCACTTACAAAGTTTTCTGATGCAATTAATTCAATACCATGAAGTTGTCGAGTTTTTTCTTCTTGAATAAGGTCGAAAATTTGAGCGTCTTTAGCCATTATTTTGCTTTTTTTTCGCAAAGGTATTAATTGATTTTAGTTGGATTCATTTTGTGGATAAAATTTAAAAATCACAAACAAAACCATTAAAGGCATGAATGATTGTGCAACGCCCATGAGTGTCCTAATGATTGGGTACAATTCTTTATTAAGTCCCGTGATGTATCCTAAGCTGTAAAGGATTCCTGATAATAAAAAAATACCCAAATAAAGAAACACCGAGATTTTCAAGTATTCTTTCTTTCGGAAATAATGGTAAATAAAAAAGCAGGTTAATCCAGCGAAAAGACCATAGAACAAGATGGTTAAGAACCATTTTAATTGGATGATTTCTTGGGGTTTCCAATCCAACAAGAAATAGAATTCAGTTCGTGCTGAATTGGCTCTTCCATTAACTAAGGTGAGATAAATCCAATTGATGTTATAAAACAGGTAATCTCTGAGAAATCCTAGAGCAACAACGCCAACTCCTAAGGCGATTGAAATGGTATGTCTGATTTTAGGATTCAGCTTCAGATTTGTTTTTTCTGGCATACCATAACCATAACAAGAAAATTATTCCGTACACAAAAATGGTAAAGGTGTAAAGGTGATTAAAGTCAAGGTAAGTTGGATGATAATTGCTGATGTAGGCCAGGCAACACACACGAATAATGTTTGCAATATGAACGAAAATGATTCCCATTGGAATGAACCATAGTTTGGTCTTCCATTTTCCGGGGTAAGCGATAATAAAAATAGAGAAGATGGAGAATAGTTTGAAGCCGTTACATTCATCTCCTACCCAAACGCCGGTATTTAATCCTTCATGCATCATTAACACGACATGGTCACTTTCGGTGTCAATGTAGGTCTCAAAACCTATCGCAGTCATGAGTTCGTTAGATAGCTCAACAATATTGGCATTTAATAAATAGTCCCAGTTGGTATACTCTTTAATTAGAAGGAAATACACCAAGAGCCAAAGTACATAAAGTCCAGCGGCAAGAAGAAGGAATCTTACAATTTTATTTTGGAGAAGCTCACGCATAAAAAAAGTAGAACTTAAGCTCTACTTTTATTTTTTTCATTGTACAATTTTCTGGCTCCTAGAGCAGCACCTGCAACTAACAGGAATCCTACACCTCCGTCAATTGGAACGCAGGCGTTCGGTTGCCAGCATGGTGGGTCAGATCCAGTTGATCCTCCACCTCCTGGAGGTGGTCCAACAGAAGGCTGTGCCAAAGTATGCACATGGGCTCCAATTATGAAACCTAATACGATAAATATCTTGAGTAATTTCTTCATTCTACTTCAGTTCTGGCTGCTAAAATACCAATTTTTTCGAAATCTGTTGATCACCGGTGTTAATGGTTAAGATATAGATTCCGGCATTTTGTGCAGGTAATTCAATATTTGTACTACCAGCAACAACGCTAATAGTATTTGTGTAGACCATTTGTTGGCCAGCAACGTTATATAGGTTTACAAGTACGTTTTCACCTAAAGCTACATCTGAATCAATTCTAAGAATGTTGCCCATTTGAGTGATCTCAATACCATCTTCATCTATCGTTGCTGTTGAGAACGGAGTTTCTTGAGTCTCTAATTCATTTGATAGAATTAATGTAAATCGATCAGCGATTCCTTCGTAAGCATAGAATACAAATTGAGGTGTTTTCTTCAAATCAATGTATTCAGCATTTAATTTGTCGTATACTTTAACTACATGATATTGATCAAAAGCAGCCACATTTTGTGCCTCAATGGTGTAGTATCCATCATTCTTGAAGTCAGTATACAAGTCAAACGATTTTGTCTCAACTTTAGTGTTGATCCAGTTCTTTCTAAGTAAGTCTTCGGAACTCTCAATTGCAAACCCAGGACATTTCTCATCTCCCACGATTAAATGTCTCATATCTCTAATAGTGTCAAATCCATCTAAACATTCGGCGTTTTCTTCAAATGCAATGGTAGAAGAGTATGTTGAGTTGTTTTCAGAAAGCTTTAAATACATGCTGAAATCTTCTTGATCAGCCGCCTTAATGAATGTTGCTGACTGATCTACTTTATCAGTTTGCTCATAAGTCATTGTCCCATAGTCAAAAGTCCAGAAAGCTTGTCCAGTTTCAATCAGTCCATTTGCTAATGATGGGATAGAAGAAGTATTAGAGGCTCCGTCATACCATTGGTAACCACCAGTTGATGCATCATATATATAAAAGTAATTGTCCACGTGGTTTCTGTTCACTGTTGAGAATAAAATAGGCGAAGCATAAGGGTTGCCGAGAGTGTTCCAATCGGTTTGAACATTGACCACTACACTAGAATTATTGTTTAAGATTCCTTCAGATTGCAGTGTCCCTCCTGACCATGCAGAAAGATCATCACCCACATAAAGTTCGTAACCAAATCCATTTGTTAAAGTTGCATTGATGTTAGTAATGTCGTTGGAATTTCCAGCAATCCATTGCTTAACAGAATAGAAACATCCTGAACCATTTGCAGAAGCACACCCATCAGGGAAGCCATCTCCTGAGATAATCATAGTCTCATCCCATTGAGCTAAAGTTGCATTTGTTACCGGTGAGCAGACGTTTCTCCATCCGGCATCACCTGCTGGGATATTTCTCAATACTCTAACGTTACCGGTGATCGAACATCCAGGTTTAATTTCACCAATTCTTCCTCCAGTAGTGGCAGATTGTGAATCTACAATTAGAATTCCAGTTGAAGCGTTATCAACAACTAAATCTCCAGACTCCATTAATAAACTTCCTTGTAAGGTATATTCAGATTCAACAAGAGTAACTACAGCTCCAGCTGTATTGTTAATTTCTAGATCATGCAATGTCATTGGGTTTCCAAAAGGATCAATCAATTGATCTGCAGATCCTGCCATAACAATTTTACCGGCAGTCAGGTCAACTGCACCGTCAATTTCAAAATCTTCACAGATAGTTAAGTCAAACTCAGCATTCATTACTAAAGTTGAGTTAAAGTCCAAGAAGAAATATTTTGCGAAAGCATCTTCATCAACTGTTACGGTATGACCGATATCTAAAGAAACATCATTGAAACAAGTTGGAATACAGTTACAATCCCAAGTAGTTGGGTCTCCCCAGTTTCCATCTTGAACTGAGATGATTTCTCCTGGCCCGTCACCGGCTAAAGTGAAAAATTCTCCTGTAGTGAAATCAACGTTTGTAAATGTTACTGTTTGTGTTCCTCCGTCATACGTACCGGCATAAAACTCTGTAGCATCAGAAAAATCAGCATCAGTGTCAACTACAAGTGTATAACTAGAAGGGTCTCCTGAATAATTTGAACCTGCATCTAATTCGAAAGCTACTGTTACCGTTCCTAAATCATTGGTTTTTTCAACTCTCCATTGTCTTTCGAATCTGTTAGTACCGGCTGGCATTGAAGCTGGTACATTTGTAGATAAGCTTCCAATGGCAACATCATCATGTCCTACAAATAAGTAGTCTCCATTACTTAAGCTGCTTGGTGTACTAATTCTTACATACCCGTTTCCGATTGAATTGGTGTGTTCGTTTGAGGCGTCCTCTCGTCCAATACCAACTAAACCTAAGCCATGGGTCCCATCAAAGGTGTACATGTCAGTTGTCGCGCTGATACCATACTTGGCTGAAATATAGTTTTCTAAAATATTTTGTTGCGCAGCGTTCAATGAAGTTGTAAAAACAAAGATTTCACCTATTTGCCCATTAATGAAATAATGAGATGCACCCGCGCTTTTGGTGCCTCCTACCCAAAATTCTTCATGATTAGCAGTCGTATTTCTCAATAATGCTGGGTTCGAGCCGTCTATAGTAAAGTCGCTGGTAGCACCCAAAACCTGCGTGTTCATGTTGAATGAACCTTGAAATACCTGTAAACCAGAAGGACTGTCAAAATTGGCGCGGATCAGCGAGCCATATTTTCTACCATAAGTTTGAATAGCACCAGATTGAGTGATAATCCCTGAAAAGGCATTATCTGCATTGTTTGCACCATAATCCACGTTAAAAGGAATAGACAAAATGGAAGCATCATCAATATTCCCGATCATGTAATAGTCGAACTCATTGATACTATTCATAATCGAAGAGGATCCGGCTGTTAAACACTGTGACCCTTGAAAGTCGATTGCATGCCTTCCGTTCAAGGCGTTTGTACTGAAAAAAGGCATGTCATTTACATCAGCTTCTGTTGCGTTAACGCCACTTCCAGAATAATCAGTCCAACTCGCAACAGTGGCACCATTTACTCCACCCATAGTGTGCGCATCTAGCCATAATGCTACGTTTGTATTGTTTCCGACTCCACCCGGCCCAGTTTGTGTAAACCCGGTTAATCCAAGCGTCAATCCAGCAGCAAGTAAAATGTTTCCCTTCAAATTTGTCATAGTACGGTTTTTTGCAATGAGGTAAATATACTGATTCCTAACGGAATTTCAGCCTTTCATTAAATAAGACGCACAAGAATTTATATGGTTGGATGAAACTTTATTCATTTTACCCCGTAATCTGATTTGATGCACAAGCGTCCCGTTTTATGAAATTACCGTAGTGAAAGAAAAGAAATCGAACAGTTTAATAGAGATGAAGGACCTCCAGTTCTTGTGGAGAATGGTGAAGAAAAACATCATTTTGTTAATATCTCTCCCTATCCTATTTTATGCGATAGGCTATGTGTATACTTACCGCCTCACGGATATTTATGGCGCCAAGATGCAGTTGCTCTTAAAGCAGCAAGACACTTATGATTACCAAGATCCAATTTACAAAGGGTTAGGGGCATATGGTGCATACATGGATGTTCGAAATCAAATTCGAATATTGCAGTCTCGAGATATTATTGAGGAAGTAGTTGAACGAATGGACGCCAATACTTCATACTTTATTAAAGGTAGATTGAAAAAGAAAGAGGTATTTGGAACTCTGCCCTTCAATGCAGAGGCTGATTTATTCAATCCAAGCGGTATTCAAGAAAATCCTATAGATATTTATGTTGTGGATGAACAAAATTATCGTGGAACGTATTTCCTGAATGAGACCGAGCATAAATTCGAAGGTGTTTTTGAAGAACCAACGGTAACTCAAGATTTTTCTTTACTCCTGACACGTAATTATGATTTTAATGAAGGGAATATAGATCGTGTTGTAAACTCAGATTATCAGATTGTTTTTCATTCAAACGACTACATGATTCGTCACTTTCAGTCCACATTGAATGTGGAGAATCTGGAGTATACAAGTATTCTCGAAGTGGAGCTAACAGATGATATTGGAATGAGAGCCAAAGTGTTCTTAGATACACTAGCTGCTGTGTTTGTTAATCATTCTCAGCAGAGCCAATTGGAGATTAATCAGAATACCTTAGAGAATATAGAAAAACAAATTTCTGAGGTTCAGAAAATTTTAATCAAGATTGAAAAAGAGCTGTTGAAGTACAAAAAGGACAACGACATTATAGAGTTAACCAAAGAGGAAGAAACCTACTTCAAACAATACGTTGCATTTACTGAGGACGAACGTGAGTTGAATTACATGCTTTCGTCTGTTAGGTTATTGGAGAATTATATTCGTACTTCTAATGATGAAAGGCTCTTACCACCATCCTTCTATGTGTTGAAAGATGACGAATATCTGCGTTCTCAGGTTAATGAGTTCTACAACCTTCAGTTAAGTATTTCAGATAAAGTTTACAATGTTTCTGAAGATCACCCTACTGTGGATAAAATGAGAGATGAGTTGGTTCAAAAACGAAAAGACCTCTTGACTTACATCAAGAATTTAAAATTGGCAATCGAATCACAGCTAGCTGAAAATTCAAAGCTCATTAATCGTTACAAGAAAGAGGTTCAGGATATTCCAATTTCTTCACAGGGAGTAGATAATATAAGAAGAGAACTGGATGTTAACAACAAAATGTACCTTTTCTTACTAGAGAAGAAAACAAACACCCTCATTGCACGCGCTGGTATTATCCCGCAAGTGCAGGTAGTTGAGAAGGCCGTTTCCGAAGGGATTATTGGTCCTGAAAAAAATAAGTTTAAGTTACTTTTTTTGTTGGCAGGGGTAGTTACGGCTTTTATATTGGCTTTGATAAGGAAAATCTTTTTTGAGCGTATAGAAAATGCAGCAGAACTGGCTGACGCTTCAGTTTACTCTGTGATTGGAGGTATTCCTTATGTTAAAGGACTTCAAAATCCGGTTGTAGTAGAAGACAATCCAAAAGCACATGTTACCGAAAGTTTTAGAACATTAAGATCGAATCTTTCATTTCTAGGTAAAACGGATGACGCAGAAAGAGCTGCTATTATTACAATCTCTTCTTTCTTCCCGGGTGAAGGAAAGACATTTTGCTCAGCAAACTTGGCTACCATACTAGCTCGGTCTGATAAGAAGGTGATTATTGTTGATTTTGACATGCACAAACCAAAAGTGCATAAAACACTTGGTTTGTCAAATGCTAAAGGAATCTCGAACTTTTTAAGTAAAAAGATGGATTATCAAGAAGTGGTTCAAAGCAATAGAGTAGAGAACCTTGATGTAATCACTTGCGGACCGATTCCGCCAAATCCATCAGAACTTATATTGAAAAAAGAAGTAAAGGAACTAATTGAAGAGTTGAGCTCAAAGTATGATTTTATTATTTTGGACACCCCTCCTTTTGGTTTATTGAACGATTCAATTGAATTGAGTAAGATCAGTGATATATTTATTACGGTATTAAACACTAAGTTTGCAAGTAATAGAGGCTTGAGAACCATTGAGAGTATTCTAGATAAGAATCAAGATGTGAGTGTCGGAATGGTGTTGAACGGTATAAAACAAAGTAAGTTGAGGTATTACTACAGTAAGTATACCTACAAATATTCTTATCGTTATTCATACGGTTCGGGTTATGGATACGGATATGGTTATGGTCAATCATACGGAGAAAACGAAGAGCAATAAATGGAGAAAGAAGAATGGACTAGTGTGATAGAATCCAATAAAGGAAAATCATTTTCTTTTAGTGAAATCTGGAACTACCGAGATTTGGTTTTGCTGTTTGTGCGAAGAGACTTCGTTAAGGAGTTCAAGCAGACCATATTGGGTCCTCTTTGGTTTATCATACAACCTGTATTCCAAACTTTTGTTTTGGTATTTATGTTTGGAAAAGTTGGGGGCTTGGCTCCTGAAAATGTACCAACTGTATCATTTTTCTTAGGGGGTGTGTTGTTGTGGAACTTGTTCTCAGATATCCTTTTAAAAACATCAGAAACTTTCAGAGCTAATGCTGACATTTTTGGGAAAGTTTACTTTCCGAGAATGGTGATGCCATTCGCCCAAATTATTACAAGTGGCTTGAAGTTTAGTGTTCAACTGGTTTTATTTGTAATCGTCTATTTGATAGAAGTGTATAATTCTCCATTTGTTGAACCGAACTTATCCATTTTTCTATTTCCGGTCTATGTAATTATTACGGCAATTTTAGCAACCGGAATTGGATTAATAATTTCTTCTATGACTACAAAATACTGGGACTTAAGGTTTTTAGTGCAGTTCGGAGTTCAACTTTTAATGTATGTTTCAACAGTTGCTGTTCCGCTTGTATCAACCACAATGGTTCAAATGAAGGGTGGATGGATGGAAAAATTAATTCTGGCAAATCCAATTTCATCACTCGTAGAAGGAATGCGATACGCTTTTTTTGGTGGGGTAGGAGGAGTTTTTCATCAAGGAGCATTGTTGTATAGTTCATCTGTTGCAGTTGTGACTTTAGTACTTGGAGTATTTATATTCAATAGAGTAGAACGAAATTTTATGGATACGGTGTGATGGGTAAGAAGGTGTTACAAATAGAAAACTTAGGTAAGCAGTATAAATTGGGTACTGTTGGTACCGGAACTTTGTCCCATGATTTGAATCGTTGGTGGGCGAAAATGAGAGGTAAAGAAGATCCCTTTTTACAAGTAGGTACTGAAAATGATCGTACAGCTGAAAACAAATCAGGTTATGCTTGGGCGTTGAAAGATGTGAGTTTCGACTTGTATGAAGGAGATGTTCTTGGTGTTATTGGACGTAATGGTGCTGGAAAATCAACTTTATTAAAGTTGTTA
>Ga0189274_100230_pt1 | contig 21899 bp, 29 predicted proteins | sample N5B1minimetaG_FD_130323 | JGI IMG/M metagenome (GOLD analysis project Ga0189274, IMG submission 130323) | Marine microbial communities from the Costa Rica Dome - N5 B1 mini metaG | ecosystem: Environmental > Aquatic > Marine > Oceanic > Photic zone | place: Costa Rica: the Eastern Pacific...
CCTTTGAGATCGCCCAGGAGCGGCGGGGCAGGCTCTGCTCGGTGGACAAGGCGAATGTGCTCGATGTGAGCCAGCTCTGGCGGGACCGTGTGGATGCCATGGCGCCCAGCTACGGCGCTGTGGAGGTGAGCCACATGTATGTGGACAACGCGGCGATGCAGCTGGTGCGTGATCCCCGCCAGTTCGATGTGCTGCTCACCGGCAACCTCTTCGGCGACATCCTCAGCGATGAGGCGGCGATGCTTACCGGTTCCATCGGCATGCTGCCCTCCGCCTCCCTCGGCAGTGAGGGCCCTGGGTTGTTTGAGCCTGTGCACGGTTCAGCCCCCGACATCGCCGGTCAGGACAAGGCCAATCCCATGGCCATGGTGCTGTCGGCCGCAATGATGCTGCGCATCGGCCTCAAACAGGCCGAGGCTGCCGATGATCTTGAGGCCGCTGTGGATGCCGTTCTGGCCGGTGGCTTCCGCACGGGTGATCTCATGGCAGAAGGCTGCACTCAGCTGGGTTGTTGCGCCATGGGTGAGCAATTGCTCAAAGCTCTGTAAGCCAGAGATTGGTGCAATCGGGCCCTGATCTGGCAGGATCGCCGGGCCCGTAGTCCCTGCGTCGATGTCGAAGCGTCATCCGGTTGTCGCTGTTACCGGTTCTTCCGGAGCTGGAACCAGCACCGTCAAGCGCGCCTTCGAGCACATCTTTGCGAGGGAAGGCATTACCCCTGCAGTGGTGGAAGGCGACAGCTACCACCGCTACGAGCGGATGCCCATGAAACAGGCCATGGCGGATGCCCTGGCCAAGGGTGAGAACTTCTCCCACTTCGGCCCTGAGGCCAACCTCTTTGACAAGCTCGAAGAACTGTTCCGCACCTACGGCGAAACCGGTGCTGGTCAGAAGCGCTACTACCTCCACAGTGTTGAAGAAGCGGCTGAACACAATGCCCGTCTTGGCGTCAACCTCGAGCCGGGTCAGTTCACGCCTTGGGAAGACATCCCGACCGGCACTGACGTGCTGTTCTACGAAGGCCTCCACGGCGGTGTGAAGGGCGAGGGTTACGACGTGGCCGCCCTGGCCGACCTCCTGGTGGGTGTGGTGCCGATCACCAACCTTGAGTGGATTCAGAAGATCCACCGCGACAACGCTGAGCGTGGTTATTCCGCTGAAGCGATCGTTGACACGATCCTGCGCCGGATGCCTGATTACATCAACCACATCTGCCCGCAGTTCAGCCAGACCGACATCAACTTCCAGCGTGTTCCCACCGTGGACACCTCCAACCCCTTCATCTGTCGGAACATCCCGACCCCGGATGAAAGCTTCGTGATCATCCACTTCCGCAAGGGTGCTCGTGAGAAGTGGGGGATCGACTTCGGTTACCTGCTGAACATGATCCACGATTCCTTCATGTCCAGCCCCACCAGCATCGTGGTGAACGGCGGGAAGATGGGCTTCGCAATGGAACTGATCCTCACTCCGATCATTCACCGCATGATCGAAGAGAAGAACAAGCTCAGCTGACCGCTTCTCCTACCAAAAATCGTCTCTACAATGGGCCCATCTGAGTGATCAGGTGGGCTCTATTTCTTTGTCAACGCCCTCCTTTGAAATCCGCGGAGCCTCGGGGGCGCCCTCGTCTCCCCGCTGGGACCGCATTGACAGCCGCTCGCTGATCGCCCAGGCCCGTCGCATTTATTTCGCCTATCTCTCCAGCACTCCTGTGGGGCAGGAGCCTCTCGGTGTGGTGGTGGATCCGCGGGAACCCGACGGTCGCGTGGTCTTCGAGACCCCTGTTCTTCTGCCGGACGAAGAGTTCATTGCCATCGATCTGATCCGGGGGCGCACGAGTCGTGGTCGGACCCGATGGAAGGGTTGATCCTGGCTTGGACCGGCCTGCTGGGCGCCTGCGTCGGCAGCTTCACCAACGTGGTGGCCTGGCGCTTGCCCCGCCAGGAATCGGTGGTCTTTCCCGGTAGCCACTGCCCCAAATGCGGCCATGCCATCCGCTGGCATGACAATCTCCCGGTGCTCGGTTGGCTGCTGCTGAGGGGCCACTGCCGCGACTGTGATGCAGCGATCAGCTGGCGTTACCCAGCTGTGGAGGCCCTGAGTGCCGGCCTCTGGACCTCGGCGCTCTTGGTGTGGCCTGGTGCTGGTGGGGTGCTGCCTGATCTCTGGCTCCCTTGGGCTGGTTTCCCCCTGATCGCGCTGCTGTTGCCGCTGGTGTTGATCGATCTGGATCACCTTTGGTTGCCGGAGCCCCTGTGCCGCTGGGGGGTGGTGCTGGCCCTGCTGCTGTTGGAAGGCCTCAGTGCCCTGGCCGAACGGTTGTTGGGACAGCCTGCGCTGGGCCTGGGCGATGCCAAGTTGGCGGCGCTGGGTGGGGCATGGCTGGGCCCTGGGGGCATCGCAGCGGCGATGGCCCTTGCGGTTGTTTCGGGAGCCTTGGTTGGAAGCGCCGCTCGCCTCAGCGGCCGGTTGGGCCCCAGGGAACCGTTCCCCTTCGGTCCCTTCATTGCCCTGGGCATCTGGCTGATCTGGTTGACCGGTCCGCGGTGGTGGTGGAACACCTGGGTGATGTTGTTGGGCGCTTGATTCCCCAGCGTCTCTTCCCAGTCCGGCTTTTAATGGTGTGAGCTGACGGCCCTGTGTGTCTCTGTTCGATTGGTTTGCTGATCGCCGCAAGGGTCAGTACGTCGCCAACGTCAAGCAGGAACCCGATGAAGGCGATGGGCTGTGGAGCAAATGCCCGGAGTGTGGTCAGGTCGTTTATCTCAAAGACCTGAAACTCAATGCCAGTGTTTGTGCCAACTGCGGCCACCACCACCGGATCGACAGTGCTGAGCGCATCGCACTGATTGCAGACCCCGACAGCTTCCAGGTGCTTAACGCGGATCTGTCACCGGTGGATCCCCTCGGATTCAAAGACCGGCGCGCCTACGCCGATCGGCTGCGGGAAAGTCAGGCCTCAACGGGGCTGCGGGATGGTGTCGTCACCGGGCTCTGCCGGGTGGAAGGCATCCCCATGGGCCTGGCAGCGATGGACTTCCGCTTCATGGGGGGATCGATGGGCTCGGTGGTCGGGGAGAAAATCACCCGTCTGATCGAGGAGTCCACCGCCCGCAAGCTGCCGCTGCTGATCGTTTGTGCCTCCGGCGGTGCCCGGATGCAGGAGGGGATGCTCAGCCTGATGCAGATGGCGAAGATCTCCGGAGCGCTGGAACGCCACCGCGAAGCCGAGCTGCTCTACATGCCCTTGCTCACCCACCCCACCACGGGGGGTGTGACCGCCAGTTTCGCCATGCTGGGCGACCTGACCCTTTCGGAACCGAAGGCGTTGATTGGTTTTGCTGGCCGCCGGGTGATCGAGCAGACCCTGCGGGAGAAGCTGCCTGACAATTTCCAGACGGCCGAATATCTGCAGGAGCACGGCTTCGTGGACACGATCGTTCCTCGCACCCAGCTGCGCTCCACCCTGGCCAATCTTCTGCGCCTACACGGCTTCAAACCGATGGAGCTCACCAGCGCATGATCCAAGCTGGTTGTGTTCTGATCCTGGCCTTGGTTTGCTGGGTCGCCCCCGTGCTGGCGGGCCCCGTGGAATGGATTGAGGTGCCTGCCACTGACGCGGGCCAGCAGTGGTGGGACCGCGGCAGTGTGCGCATCGATCGGGATGGGTACCGCACCGTGCTCAGCCGGTTCACCCCAGCGGCTACTGAGGATGGAGAGCAGCCCTCCGGCGAGCTCTATGTGATGCAGCTGGACTGCTCCCAGGAGCTGTATCGCGACAAACAGGTGAATGGTTTGCCGCGTTTTCGTGCCCAATGGCAGCCTGCCGGGGATGACGGGCTGATCACCTCCGTGATTGAGGCTGTCTGCACCGAACCCCTCTCCAGCTGAGATGTCTCCAGAACCCCTTGGTGTTGCCATAGCCGGTCTCGGCTTCGGGGAGAAGGTGCACCTGCCGGCTCTTGCAGCAGCGACTGATCTTGAGGCGGTGGCGCTTTGGCACCCGCGCCAGGAGCGCTTGGATGTCGCCACGGCTGCCCATGGCTTGAAGGGATTCAGCGACTGGGACGCTCTGCTGGCTGATCCCGCGGTGGATGCGGTGATCATCGCCACACCCCCTGCACCCCGCTTCGACCTGGCCCGCCGGGCCCTGGAGGCGGGCAAGCATCTGCTGCTGGAGAAGCCCATCGCGCTGCATGCCGATCAAGCCCGCGAGCTGCAGCGGCTGGCACTGGCACGGGGGCTGTCGGTGGCTGTGGATTACGAATACCGCGCTGTTCCCCTGTTCATGCAAGCCGCACGCCTTCTCCAGGCCGGTGCTGTCGGCACGCCCTGGCTGGTGAAGCTCGACTGGTTGATGGGCAGTCGTGCCGATCCCCAGCGCGGCTGGAACTGGTATGCCCAGGCGGATCAGGGCGGCGGTGTGATCGGAGCCCTCGGAACCCATGCCATGGACATGCTGGCCTGGCTGATCGGTCCCCTGGGGGCCGTCCAGGCCCTGAACAGCGTTTCGATTAAGCAACGTCCCCACCCAGAGGGTGGTCTGGCCGCCGTGGACGCCCCCGATGTGTCGCTGCTGCAGGCCGTGGCCCATTGGCAGGGAAGGCAGGACCTGCCGGTGCCGGCTCAGGTCAGCCTCAGTTCCGTGTCGCGCAACGGTCGCGGGTTCTGCCTGGATGTGGTGGGGTCGTCGGGATCGCTGCTGCTCAGCAGCACCAATCAGAAGGACTACGTGCATGGCTTTGAGCTGCAGCACGCCCCGCTCGGTGAGCCCTTCCGCGCCGTGGAAGCCGATGCCGACTTCGCCTTTCCGCAAACCTGGGCGGATGGCCGCATCGCCCCTGTGGCTAGGGTGTTCGGCTGGTGGGCCCAGAGCATCCGCAGTGGGCGACCGATGCTGCCTGGACTGGCCGAGGGCGTGGCCAGTCGTGTGGCCTGCGACCAAGCACAGACGTCACTTGCTCACAACTGATTGCGCCAAATGATGCAATCCCTTGGTTCCAATTTGAAGGCGTTTTTGTAACTCAAGTCAATTTGTTTGTCGCTTCAGATCGAAGAATTGCCTTCCACTGAATTGACCCCATGGCTCTGGCGGATTACTCCTCGGAACTGATGGCTACAGCCCAAGCCCTAGCCGCTCCTGGTAAGGGGATCTTGGCTGTTGACGAATCCACCAAGACAATTGGTAAACGTCTCGGCTCAATCGGTGTCGAGAACACGGAAGCGAACCGTCAGGCTTACCGCGGAATGCTCTTCACCACAGCAGGCTTGGGTGAATTCATCAGCGGCGCCATTCTGTACGAAGAGACCCTGTTCCAAAGCCACGCCGATGGCGAGTCGATGGTCGACAAATTGGGCAAGCTTGGAATCATCCCCGGCATCAAGGTTGATAAGGGCCTGAGGCCCCTGGGCGGAGCCAATGCCGTCGAGACGCTTTGCACCGGACTTGATGGGTTGGTTGAGCGTGCTGCCGACTACTACGCCCAAGGTGCACGCTTCGCTAAGTGGCGTGCTGTGCTGCAGATCACGGCAGATGGCTGTCCTTCAGCGCTCTCCATTCGCGAAAACGCTTGGGGCCTTGCCCGTTATGCCCGCTCTGTTCAGGAATCAGGTTTGGTGCCGATCGTGGAGCCCGAAATTCTGATGGACGGCAATCACAGCATCGAAACCACAGCTCGTATCCAGGAGCATGTGATTCAGGAGGTTTATCACGCTTGTCACGCCAACGGTGTTCTGCTCGAAGGCACTCTTCTGAAGCCTTCCATGACCGTTCAAGGGGCTGATTGTGCTGAAAAGGCCGATCCAGCAAAAGTTGCTGCCATGACGGTGCGAACCCTTGAGAGAAGTGTTCCTGCCAGTGTCCCCGGCATCGTGTTCCTCTCCGGAGGTCTGAGTGAGGAGGCCGCCTCGGTTTACCTCAATCACATGAACAGCATTGAGCGCAAAGCCAAGTGGAACCTGGGTTTCTCCTATGGCCGTGCTCTTCAGCACTCCTGCCTCAAAGGCTGGGCTGGTTCCAACCTGGAAGCTGGTCAGAAAGCCCTGCTTGCAAGAGCTCAGGCCAACTCTGAGGCTTCTCGAGGTCAGTACGTGCCTGGATCACAGCCTTCCTCGGATGAGCAGCTGTTTGTCGCTGGTTACACCTACTGAATCGGATTTCACCAAGCCCTGTCGTTCGTTCAACAGGGCTTGGTGACAATTTGAACACAACTAGGTAAAGTCGTCCCCCGGCGGAGTCTTATCCGTCAAGGTTCTCCGTTCAGACTTTTCCTATGGCGCTCGTTCCGCTTCGGCTCCTGCTCGACCACGCCGCTGAAAACGGCTATGGCATTCCTGCGTTCAACGTGAACAATCTGGAGCAGGTCCAGGCCATCATGGAAGCGGCTGACGAGACCGACAGCCCTGTGATCCTCCAGGCCTCCCGCGGCGCCCGCAGCTACGCCGGTGAGATCTTCCTTCGTCACCTGATCCTGGCCGCAACCGAGACCTATCCCCACATCCCCGTGGTGATGCACCAGGACCACGGCAACGCCCCTGACACCTGCTATTCCGCTGCCATCAACGGTTTCACCTCCGTGATGATGGACGGTTCCTTGGAAGCGGACGCCAAGACTCCCGCCAGCTACGACTACAACGTCAACGTCACCAAGCAGGTGGTGGACTTCGCCCACTCCGTGGGTGTGAGCGTTGAGGGTGAGCTGGGTTGCCTGGGCTCCCTGGAAACCGGCAAGGGTGAAGCCGAAGACGGCCACGGTTTCGAGGGCGAGCTGTCCAAGGACATGCTGCTCACCGATCCCGCTGAGGCTGCCGACTTCGTTGCCAAGACCAAGTGCGACGCCCTGGCCATCGCCATTGGCACCAGCCACGGCGCTTACAAGTTCACCCGCAAGCCCACGGGTGAAGTGCTGGCCATCAGCCGCATCGCTGAGATCCACAAAGCCATCCCCAACACCCACCTGGTGATGCACGGCTCCTCCTCCGTTCCCCAGGAATGGCTGGAGATGATCAACAATCACGGTGGTGCCATCCCCGAGACCTACGGCGTTCCCGTCGAGGAAATCCAGGAAGGCATCCGCAACGGTGTGCGCAAGGTGAACATCGACACCGACAACCGTCTCGCCTTCACCGCTGCTGTGCGTGAAGCGGCCATGGCCGATCCTTCCAACTTCGACCCCCGCCACTTCAACAAGCCTGCTCGCAAGTACATGAAGCAGGTCTGCCTGGACCGTTACCAGCAGTTCTGGGCTGCCGGCAACGCCAGCAAGATCCAGCAGCAGAGCATCACCTATTACGCCGGCCTCTACGCCAAGGGTGCTCTTGATCCCAAGGCTGCCGTCGCTGCCTGATTATCACGATCAATTGATTCATCCACGGGGGGCCGAAAGGCCCCCCTTTTTGTTGGGCTGCTCGATCGTGAGCAGCGTCACGCTTTCATCAGGCCATCAGGCTGAGCAGACCGTGGTTGCCGTCGAGTTGTGCCTGCGCTCCCAGGGGCAAGGCCTTGTTGGGCCGTCCATGGCCCAGCGGCAGATTCAGCACCAGTGGAATGCCCAGATCACCAAGGCGTTCCTCCAGGATCTCGTCCATTGTGAAATCGCCGGGAAGGATGTCGTCTTCAGCCCAGCTGAAGCGGCCGCAGGCCACCCCTGCCAACTGCTGCAGCAGGCCTGCGCTGCGCCACTGGGTCAGCATCCGATCAACCCGGTAGGGCGCTTCGCCCACGTCTTCCAGCACCAGGATGGCTCCCTTCAGGGAGGGAAGCCAGGGCGTGCCGATCAAGTGGGTCGCCACGGTCAGGTTGGTTACCACCAAGGGTCCGCGGGCGATCCCCCGCCGTCGTGGCTCGCCCAGCAGGGGCGGTACGGGACGGCCACAGAGCAAGTCCACCGTGCGTTGCCATTGCGCCTCTGTGCCGCCGCTGGATCCATGGATGGCCCCTGGCAAGCCAGCAGCCCACTGGGCAAGCAGCAGGGAGCTGGTGTCGGAGAACCCCAGGCTCCATTTGGGATGGCGCGGAAAACGGAAACCGGCTTCGAGCACGCGGGCGGCCCCCCAGCCCCCGCCAAGGGTCACCACGGCATCCAGCGTTGGATCGTTCCAGGCTGACCTCAGATCCTCAACCCGTTTCTGGTCGGTTCCCGAGAAATAGCGCCATTGACGGTTGACGACTGCGGGAATCTCCAGATGCCACTGCTGTTGATCGCAGCGTTCGCGCAAGGCTTGAAGATCCGTGTCCGGATCCATCCAGGTGCCGGGGTTCACGGCGCGGATGCGTGATCCAGGCTTCAAGGGTTTCAGCCTGCGCTGGGCCGCCATGGCCCTGGGGGAGAGCAGGGCCGTGAAGATAGTGGATGCCCCTGAGATCAGCAGCGTCCGGCGGGTTGGCATCAGCCCAGCAGGGCTTCCAGCATGCGGCGGCCGTCGGTTCCTCCCGTGGCCGGATCACAGGCTCGCTCGGGGTGGGGCATCAGGCCCAGAACGCTGCCGCTGGCATTGGTGATGCCTGCGATGTCGGACACCGATCCGTTGGGGTTATTGCCGTAGCTCAGGGCGATGGCGTCGTCGTCCTGCAGCTGCTTGAGCGTGTCATCGCTGCACTGGTAGCGGCCCTCACCGTGGGCGATCGGCAGGGTCAGGGCCCCGTCGTTGTACCCCTGCATCCAGGCCGTGCGCTGGCTCACCACCTTGAGGGGTGCGTCTTCACAGATGAAGTGCAGATCCCGGTTGCGGGTGAGGGCACCGGGGAGCAGGCCCAGTTCCGTGAGCACCTGAAATCCGTTGCAGATGCCGAGCACGCGACCGCCCTTGGCTGCAAAGTCGATCAAGGACTGCAGGGCTGGTGCGAAGCGGGCAATGGCGCCGCAACGCAGGTAGTCGCCGTAGCTGAAGCCTCCCGGCAGAACGATGGCGTCAAAGCTGCTGAGGTCGGTCTCCTCATGCCAGACCCGACGCGTGCTCATCCCAAGGCAACCCTCGGTTGCCCATTGCACATCCCGGTCACAGTTGGAGCCGGGAAAAACGATGACCCCGATGCTCATGACTGCTCCAGCTCCAGGCTCCAGTCTTCGATCACCGGGTTGGCCAGCAAGCGATCACTAAGCAGTTCCAACCTGCGGCGGGCTTCGGCCTCATCAGGAGCCTCAAGCTCCATTTCTACGGCTTTACCGATCCGAAGCTTGCTGAGGCCTTCCACCCCAAGTCGTTCAGCGGCACCACGCGCGGCTTCTCCGGCTGGATCGAGTACGGAGGGGCGCAGACGCACGAGGACGCGGGCTTGAAAACGCGGCACGATCAGCAACTGGTCTGATCAAATCCTGACAGACACCAAACCCTGAAGAGATCCGGTGCGCCTCAACGGCGTGACCATCGCCCGGTCCCATGGTGAAAAGGAGGCCTTTCGCCAGCGTGCTGCCGAGTCTGTGTCTGTGTTTCGCATTCAGCTCTGGACCGCGGCTCTGCTGCTGATGGGCAGCTCTGCAGCTGGGGGCTCAGCAGCAGCGGCTTCGATGCGCTGCCGGATCGCGCAGCAGGCCTGGAGTCCCTGTCGGATGGTGGCCGCCAGTCCTGGAGAGCGCTGGGTGTTGACCTGGAATCAGCAGCGCGTCGAATTTGTCCATGACGGCAGCGGCCAGATGATGATGCGGGTTGGTGAGGGCGAGGACTGGCGAGAGGTGCAGCCCTTCTGGACGGCGGACCACAGCCTCTGCTGGGGTTCTGTTTGTGCCACGGGTGACGTTCCGTTGGAGTGAAACCAGGGTGATAGATCTGAATTGAGGGCAGATTCCCCATGGCAGTTTTTTCTCTCCCTTGTTCCAGCTGTGGAACACCCGTTGAGATTCCGGGTCGTTACGGCTTCAAGTTGAAGAGTGCAGGCGTCACCAACACGGTGTGCACCCGCTGCCGGCAGGGGACATTTCTGGCATCTCGACGCGACAACCTCTCCAGCCAGATCGCCCGTGCTTCCAGTCCTGATCGTCGTTGCTTGATCCCCCTTACCGCTGCTGTGGCGGCCTTGGCCCTGTTGATCGGTGGTGTTGTTTGGCGCTCTGCTGTGCCCACGGCTCAGGAGGCTTTGCCGGCGAGTGAGTCTCCCTCCAAGTAGAGCGTCCTGCTTGGGAAGGCAAAGTCGATGCCTGCTTGGGCGAAGGCCTCCATGATTCCGAGGTTGATGGCTTGCTGTTCGTTCAGAGCGACCGTGAAATCGCGGGTGTCGATGTAATAAACCAGTTCAAAATTCAAGCTTGAATCAGCAAATTCGGTGAAGTGGCAGCGGTTGAAGGTGCTGTGGGCCTGAGCGTCGATCACGGCCTGAACCATCGTGGGGATTGCCTTCATCTGCTCGAGCGATGTGCTGTAGGTGACGCCAATCGAATAGATCATCCGGCGTTGCGCCATTTCAGCGAAATTGAGGATGGTGGAGCCTGTAAGGGTTGAGTTGCTCATCACCACCTGTTCGCCGCGCAGGCTGCGCAGATGGGTGGAGCGAACACCGATGCGTTCCACCGTTGCTGAGGTGGAGCCCACCGTGATGAATTGCCCAACGGTGAAAGGCTTGTCCAGAAGAATCATCAGGTAGGCGAACAATTCCTGGGCCGGTTCTTTCAGGGCCAAGCCAATGCCGATGCCGCCGGCACTGAGCAAACCCCAGATCACCGTCATCTTCACGCCCAGGCTCTGCAGCAGCACCAAGGTGCCGATCGCCCACACCACGGTTTTCAGCAGCGGGAGCAGGCTTTGGAGGAGTTGTTGAAGATCATCCGCGCCTGCACGGCGCACCAATCCGAACAGGAATCGCGCTCCGATTCGGTTGACCAACCTAATCAGAATGATCGTGCCAACAATGCGCAGCGATGTGTCGTAGGCCCTGGCAATGTTGTTGGGCAAGCCCAAATCATCCTGAGCAAGGATCAGCGTGACCACCAAGCCGAAAGGCACCACCGAAGCGGCGAAGGCGTTGAGCACAAAGTCGTCGAAGTCGGTTTTGCTTCGCTTCGTGAACCGAGGAAAAACTGTCTTACAAAGGAACGCCAGGGTCAGAGTGATGGCTGAACCGATCAGAAGCTTCGCTAAGAAATCAGTCAGATCCATCGCCACACCGGAGTTACCGCGTGATTGTCGGTGGCTTTCCAGAAGCTGGCAAGCGAGGTGGGGCTCAAGCGCGCTGAAACACCAAAGTCAGATTGTTAGCGGGCATGGAGAACACGTTTGTGTTGTTGAAGCCAGCCTTGGCGGCGATGGCTGTCACTTGATTCAGCTCCCGCAATCCCCATTGGTGGTTGCGTTCCCTGAGGGATTGGTCGAAGGCGGCATTGCTTGCGCTCGTGTGACCACCATTGCGCCTGAATGGGCCATAAATGATCAAGGGGGCGCCGCTGGGCAGCAACAGGGCTGATTCCTCGAGCACGGCATCCGTGCAGCTGGCTGGACTGATGTGCAGCAGGTTGATGCACACAACAGCCTTCACGGCCCCTTGGAGGTTCTGGGGCAGGGGCCAGGGGCGGTGTTCAACATCGAGGTTGAGGGCTGCTGGCATCACCTGGCTCAGACCCTGGTGCTGGATCCAGGCGTTGATGCTGGCGCGATGGTCTGGATCCGGATCGCTGGTTTGCCAGCGCAGATGGGGAAAGCGCTGCTGAAAGCAGACGGCGTGCTCACCACTGCCGCTGGCCAGTTCCAGCACGGCTCCTGAGCCAGGCAAGAGCTGCTTCAGCAGATCTCCGATGGGGCCGCGGTTGCGTTCCGTGGCCGGGAAGAAAAGCCGTTGGTCCATCGTCAGCTCGGGCAGGGGGCAGCGCTCTGGCTGCAGTGGAGGCGCAGGTCGGCCAGCCAGGCTTCCAGGGCTGCCAGGGCGTCCGGTTGCAGGCGGTAGTAGATCCAGCGGCCGCTCTGCCGATCCGTCAGAAGCCCCGCCTCTCGCAGCACCCTGAGATGGAACGAGAGCTTCGACTGGGAGAGGTTGAGCTCACCGGTGAGGTCACAGACGCATCGTTCCCCCTGTGCCAGCGCATGGATCACGTCGAGACGGATCGGGTCGGCCAGTGCTTTGAGCAGCTGCCTCGACTGCTCCCTGTTGAGGGTGTTCTGGATCACAAGAGCAGTGTCCCCCGCTCTGTTTGGATCAACATAATTTGATTGATCAAAGGAGCTCGCATGCGGATCGGCATCAATGGCTTTGGACGGATTGGTCGCCTGGTGTTTCGGGCCCTCTGGGGACGGCCCGGCATCGAACTGGTGCATGTCAATGATCCCGCTGGCGATGCAGCAACGGCGGCCCACCTGCTGGAGTTCGATTCTGTGCATGGTCGCTGGGATCGAGGCATCACCAGCAGTGCTGATGGATTCAGGGTGGAGGGATCCGCACTCACCTGGTCCAGCGAGAAGGACCCCACCGCCGTGCCCTGGAGCGATCGGGGGGTGGAGATGGTGCTTGAAGCCAGCGGCAAGATCAAAACGCCGGAGACGCTCAATCCCTATTTCGATCAGCTGGGCCTCAAACGGGTGGTGGTGGCCTGTCCCGTGAAGGGTGTGGTTGCCGGTGAGGACGCGCTCAACATCGTTTACGGGATCAATCACCACCTCTATGAACCGGCGCGCCACAAGTTGGTGACGGCCGCCTCCTGTACCACCAACTGCCTGGCGCCTGTGGTGAAGGTGGTGCACGAGAGCTTCGGCATCGAGCACGGCCTGATCACCACCATTCACGACATCACCAACACCCAGGTGCCGATCGATTCCTTCAAAAGCGACCTGCGCCGGGCACGCTCCGGGCTCAGCTCACTCATTCCCACCACCACCGGTTCGGCCAAGGCGATCGCGATGATCTTTCCTGAGCTGAAGGGCAAACTCAACGGTCATGCCGTTCGTGTTCCCCTGCTGAATGGATCGCTCACCGATGCGGTGTTCGAGCTCAAGCAGAGCGTCACGGTGGAGCAGGTGAATGCTGCGTTCCAAGCAGCTGCGGAAGGGCCTCTGAAGGGAATTCTGGGTTGCGAGGAACGCCCGTTGGTGTCGTGCGACTACACCAACGACAACCGCAGCTCGATTGTCGATGCCCTCTCGACGATGGTTGTTGATGGCAACCAGTTGAAGGTGTTTGCCTGGTACGACAACGAATGGGGCTACAGCTGCCGCATGGCCGATCTCACCTGCCACGTGGTTGGTCTGGACGGATGAAGCTCTCCCCTCTGCAGCAATACGGCATTGTCATCGCCAACTACTGGGCCTTCACGCTCACCGATGGGGCCCTGCGGATGTTGGTGGTGTTCCACTTCCATCAACTCGGCTACACCACCCTCGAGATCGCCTTCCTGTTTCTGTTTTATGAGCTGTTTGGGGTGCTCACCAACCTGTACGGCGGTTGGATCGGTGCCCGCTATGGGCTTCGGCTCACCCTCTGGGTGGGAACGCTGCTGCAGATTCTTGCGTTGTTGATGCTGATGCCCGTCGCCGCCAGTTGGCCGAAACTGTTGAGCGTGATCTATGTGCTGACCGCTCAGGCCATCAGCGGCATCGCCAAAGATCTCAACAAGATGAGCGCCAAGAGTGCCATCAAGACGGTGGTTTCGGAAACGCCGGAGGATCAGCAGCAGGGGCAGCAGCAGCTGTTCAAGTGGGTGGCGATCCTCACGGGATCCAAGAACGCCCTCAAGGGTGTGGGCTTCTTCCTCGGTGGGGTGCTGCTCACTGCCTTTGGCTTCAATGCTGCCGTGGGCTGGATGGCGGCAGGTCTGGCCCTGGCCTTCCTGCTCACGCTGGTGCTGCCCGGGGAAATCGGAAAGATGAAGTCCAAGCCGGCCTTTGCGTCGCTGTTCTCCAAATCCCAGGGCATCGACGTGCTGTCCCTGGCGCGCTTCTTTCTGTTTGGTGCCCGGGATGTTTGGTTCGTGGTGGCCTTGCCCGTGTTCCTTGAGGCCTCCCTGGGCTGGAGTTTCTGGGAGATCGGTGGCTTCCTCGGTCTCTGGGTGATTGGCTACGGCTTCGTTCAGGGATCAGCGCCTGGTCTGAGACAGCTCTGGGGGCAGACCACATCCCCGGGACCTTCTGCTGTGCAGTTCTGGAGTGCTCTGCTCACCGCCATTCCCGCCCTGATCGCGGTGGCGCTGTGGCGCCAGGTGGATGTGGCGGTCGCCATCACCGCAGGCCTTGCCGCCTTTGGGGTGGTGTTCGCGATGAATTCGTCGATCCACTCCTACATGGTGCTGGCTTACACCGATGCGGAGAGCGTCAGCCTCAATGTGGGCTTCTACTACATGGCCAACGCTGCCGGACGCTTGGTGGGCACGTTGCTCTCGGGGGCTGTGTTCATGCTCGGCCAAACCGAAGCCGCGGGCATGCAGGCCTGCCTTTGGGTTTCATCCCTGCTGGTGTTGTTGTCGTGGTTCAGCAGCCTCAGATTGCCGGTTGTGGCCAAACTCTGAATTTCTGCTGAATATCGCCGCGTTGGTAGGGATTCAGACACCCGCAAGCAGAGATTTTCTGCTGAATGGATGAAATCGCTCTTGATCCCATGCGAGACGAGCCTGGCAGCCCCGATTGTCGTTTGGTGATCGATGCCAAGAGATCCCTGGAGGATGTGTTGCGTTTGATCGCTGATCTGCCCCATACCGACCACATGCGGCGGCAGCTCTTGTCGGTGTACAACCAGCTGGAGGGCATGCACGACCTGAAACGTAGTGGTGGTGCCAATGTGTCGTTTCGTTCCGCCGATTGGAGTTCGTCGGCGAAGTGATCCGGTCGACACCGATAAGGTCAGGTGTCGCCTTTCGCTGTCCTGAGAGATGTTTGAAAACGACCGACGTCCGGCTTGGCTGAACTGGGTCTTCCTGGGGATGTTCCTCTGGTCGTCGTGGCAGCTGTTTGGGTTTTGGTCCCAGAGGCTGAGTGGTTGAAGGGCCTTAGACCAACACGCCGGTCAGACGTAGTGTTCCCCACAGGTCGAAGACGCAGAAAATCAGTCCGATCACGATGATGTCCCAGGCTTTGTGGCGGATGGCCCAGGGGGCAAGGAACAACTCCGCAATCCCATGCAGTGCCGTTCCAATGGTGATGTGCTCTAGCACCAGCAGACCATGGGCCACCAGGAACAGTGCGCTTGCGATACACCGCATTAGGACTTGCCAGGAACCGAGCAAAGCCTGCAGAACTGGATGGTAGATCACCTTAAAGCGTGCTGCTGTGTGACCTCAAGCCAAGCGAGGTGGTTTTTTGCGGGTCGGCTAGCTTTTACTTGAGTAAGTGAACGTAAAAATAATTATTTTTTCCCTGAAAAAGGGCTGCTTGATTGAAGCAGTCTAAGCTAATAGTTGACCTGAACTTATTGCTTTTCTCTTTTGCGCACTGTTTTCTCAGTCCTTGTATGGATGGTTGTTAGGTACAAAGAATTTCTCGTTGAAATGAGGCCGTTTGTAGCTTCCTTGCTTCGGGCGCTTCGGCATCTTGATGGGTGGCGGTGTCATGTCTTCATAGGGCACCTTGCTGAGAATGTGGCGCAGGCAATTCAAGCGGGCGCGGCGCTTGTTATTGGCCTCCACGGTGAACCATGGGGCCTCCGGGATATGCGTCTTGGCAAACATGGTGTCCTTCGCTTTCGAGTACTCCACCCAGCGGTTGCGCGATTCGATGTCCATCGGACTCATCTTCCAGCGACGCTCTTCGTTATCAATGCGTTACTGGAAACGTTTTTCCTGTTCGTCATCGTTGATGGAGAACCAGTATTTGAGTAACAGGATTCCGTCCTGCACCAGCATTGGCTCAAACTGTGGGCACGACACATAAAACTGCTCCGCTTGTTCGCGTGTCGCGAAGCCCATCACCTTTTCCACGCCGGCCCGGTTGTACCAGCTCCGATCAAAGACAACGATTTCTCCGGCACTGGGAAAATGCTCCACATAGCGTTGGAAATACCACTGGCTTTTCTGACGCTCTGAAGGCGTGCCCAAGGCCACCACCCGGCATCCCCTGGGGTTCAAGGGCTCCGTCAGCCGTTTAATCGATCCTCCCTTGCCTGCGGCGTCCCGCCCTTCGAACAGGATGATCATGCGAAAGCCGGTGACTTTCACCCAGTACTGCATCTTCACCAGTTCCGTCTGGAGTTTGGCCAGCTCTTTTTCGTAGACCTTTTTGTTCAGCCGTTTGTGCTTGTTGGAGCAACCCTCCTGCAGCTTCACCATGATTTCCTGCGGTTGGTTGACGTCGCCATCGCTGTAGTGATCGATGGCCTCGAGGACGGCTGTCATGTCGTGGTCGACGGGCTGGCTCATGCTTTCGGTGGATCGCCAGTCCAGTCCGCCAGCGCTGCAATCTGCGGGGTCGATCTTGTCCGATTTTTACGGAATGTCTGGTGCTTTCGGCTTCAGCGCCTGCCTTGAATAGGGGGCGACAACACCAGTCGGATGATGCGGATCAACCTCCAGAGCGCACCAAGCAAGAGGATGCCCGCCAGAAGTGCGATAGCAGCGATCAGCACGATGGCGGCGAGCCCGAGCATGGCTTCCAGCAGTTGCTGAACGCCGCCGATCAGGTCATCAATGGCCTTGCTCAGCAGCAGCATGATGTCCACCTGCTGGGGCAGCTGATTCAGCAGCACTGCAATCCCTGCGGCAGCAGCCAGCATCAGCACGACAACCGTCAACTGACGCAGGACGGGGCCATAGGGGAAGCGACGACGGGGACGGAAGACCCGTCGTTGATCGCGTGTACTGCTTCGGCGCGCCTTCCTCATGGCATCGGTGTGATCAGGGTGCCGTCACTGCGGCGATTCTGAAGCGTGTTTCCTGCACGTCAACGGTCGGACTGCGTTTCAGGCTTGTCCACCGGTGCCGGTGCTGGCGATGTGTCCTTGGTTTCCTGAGGCAGAGGAACAAGCCAGGCGGTGGCAATGGTGCATACCAGAGCAATCCCGGCCAGAAGGGGTGGTCCAAGGCGTTTCTGCAGAGGAATGCGATCGACGATCTCCTGACGCTTCAACGGGCGGTCCTCGGGGAACGTCCAGGTCAGCTTGACCCGGTTGTCGAGACGCAAGCGATCGAGGCAACGCACCAGATCGGCCAGTTCGGCGTCATCGAGCTTGAGCTGTAACGGCTCGACGCCCTCTCGGCTGCTGCGCAGTTCCAGCCGATGGTTGGCTTGATCCGGTGCGATGCTCACAAAACCGCCTTCCAGGCCAAAGCGGCGCTGCACGCCGGACAAGCGATGCCTGGCGTAGGGCATCACCGCTGCCATCAGAGCCTCGAGATGATCCCGGGTTCCTTCCAGTTCCGGTGCTCCGATCAACTGCAGCCGCCAGGACGACAGGATGCCGATCGCCTCATTGGACTGTCCGGCGGAGAGGTCGGGAAAGCCTTCCACCACCAGCCGTGCTGCGGTCTGTTCGTATTGGTATGTCGTTTTCAACATGGTCGGCCTAAGGCGTGGGGTCGAGCAGGGTTGCGCGGAGTCGATCGATTCCACCTGGGCCTGCGCAGAACGCCAGGGTGCTGATCAGCTGGCGGTGCAAAGGGCCCGCCGGCTCCATGGTGAGCAGGCGAACAACGGCTTCCCGGCGCGGATTCATTCGCTCTTCGATGAGGTCCCGCAGGCGCTCGTGGAACAACTGCCAACGCTGTTGGGTGAGCTGTTCCGGTTCGCGGCTCGAGAGGAGTTGGTGGAGCATGGGGTAGAGCCGATCTGCCATGGCACACACCAGACAGATCAGTGATTCGGCATCCACCGGGTCGAGCTGGTCCCGCCGGGTGGTGCGCCGAAGCGGGTTATGACAGCGACGCTTCCAGAGTTCAACCCGGTTGGGGAATTGCGCCTGGAGACCCTTCTGCTGGCTGGCCCAGACCATCGCCTCGCCACCATTGAGATCAAGAGCCTCAATGGTCAGCATCAATAGGTCGAGACGCTCGACGCCCCGCCGGCTGAGACGCGCGCCGTCAGTGGGTGCGCTGGGGGCTGGAGCTTCAGTCATGGCTGCGATGACAATGAAGTCAGGCGGAGACAGGATGTCAGGGGAGTTTTACGACTCTCTCGCAGTTCTCTGTCGCAGAACTCTCGCAGTACCGATGCCATGGGCAGACCTAAGAAGCCGATCCAAAGAAGGTCGAACGGAGTGTATTGCGTTCAGCTGCATCTGGGCGGCAGGCGTGTGATGCGTTCTCTGCAGACCAGGGGCAGCGAGGTTGCTCACCTGCGAGCAGGTCAGGCAATGGCGGAACTTGAGGCTGCGCACAGGGCCCAGCAGCAAGGTGTGACCAGGTGGAAGGAAGCCAGGGAGTTCGTCAACTTGCTCGAACTAGCTGATGCCGCCGACATACAGACCGCCGCCGAGAACTACACGGGCAAGTGGGAGCAAGACGAGGTCACTGGGGACTACCTCGATCCGAATACCTAAGCACTCGCTAAAGCCTTGAATAACAGGCAAGTACCAGTCGTCTGGAACGATCTGATTCGTGAGGTGGAGCGGATCCGCAGGAGAAAGAACCAGTTGCCCCTGTCAGCCAGCTGGCATCGAAACGTGGGTATCGCCTAAAGCACTGTCCTTTCGAACTGGCTGAGGCCACTCCAGAAGCCATCAGGGAGTGGATCGATCAAATGCAGGACTCAGGACTTAGTGGTCTGACCATCAACAGCAAGTGCTCACTGCTGTCGGGGCTGGTCTCCATGTGCATGAAGTCTGGGTTGCTCCGAGGGATGGCGATGAACCCCTTTGATACTGCGGACTACAGCGCAGGGGAAGCAGACCACATCTATACAGCTGCCGAAAAGGACTATCGCGATCTGTTGGGCCTTTTGCCGAAGCTCCTCGATAGACAGCTCATCCCTGTCTTGATTCAGGTCTATTGCGGTACCCGGATTAGTGAAGTCAGAAAGCGGAACCGTGAAGACTTCGATTTGGAGCTCGGCACGATGCAAATTGCTTTAGGCACCGCAAAGAACAAGGCTTCTGTCAGGACAATTCCGTTGCCGCCCAAGGTTGTAGCGCTGCTGAACCAGTTTCCTTTTGAAAAGGGCTGGGGGACGGCCTCTCAAATCAATCTCAGGCTGAAGAGCCTCAACCCTTACCTGACCCCCATAGCTTTCGCCATGGCATTACAGACTTAGGGAGGAGCAATCAGGTAGATCCTGCTCACATCGAGGCACTGCTTGGTCATAGGCTTTCGATCAGTCAGATGTCTAACGTTTATGGACATGGATATGACCCAGAGGTTTTAAGAAATGCGCTGACTCCTGTATGGAAACAGATTGACTCGTGGTTGCTTGATTGAGGCAATTGCGTTTCTCTATGGTGCAGTCATTCATTTCAATCAAGAAGAGTCAGCTTGTGCCTGCATGCCTCTCTAAGGCTTCTGTTTTGCGCATAATGATGAATCACAAGGCAGCACTCTTGGCTCCATTCAGGGCCTTCTGGAAGGGTCTGGCGACCCCACATGTATACAGGGAGAAAGCATTTGCTTAAGCACCCATGTATACAGGGAGAAGCTTGCTGACTCCCTGTAAGTCAAAGCAAAGACATAAACACTCGTGGTTTGGAATCCACGTAAAAGAAATGGGTGACTCTGAATGCCTTCGGGAGTAAGTCGTCATTCGCGCCGTCAGACGCCAGGGATCAAGCAGCTTTAGGCACTGCTTAGTAGAGCCCGTTATCTGACCCCGTCAGCGTGACGCAGTAACACAGCGGCACCACCAGGAACTCAAGTGAAACCAATCCATTTTTGGATTGTCTTGATGGTTCATGTTTACGGAGTACGTGCTTTAGGCGGAGCCTACGGCAACACTTCCCAAGCCGAATCTAAGTGAATATCTATTCAGGTATTTCACATGACCATCTGCCAGGACAATGAGCTACCAGCAGGTGATTACAAGTTTTCCGCGTGGAAAAAAATTGATTGCCTCAATTGACACATGAACCTTAAACAAGGTAACCACACCAAAGAACGAAGACGGAAGTGTCGATCATCGATACATACCCATCGCCCAATCGATTGTTGACCTGGCAGGTGAACGAGTAGAGGCTCAGCAGTGGCAAAACGAAGCCCCCGCCTAGGGCAGGGGCTTTGGATCTTCTGATTAAGCCTTGATCACTTGGCGTAGGAAACTCCGCGGTAGGTCAGAGCAGGTTTGTTGGAGTCGCCAGCCACTTTTTGCTGGTCGTACTTCTGGCCGCGATAGGTCAGGGTCATTTGAGGTTCCTCAGAAATCCAGGTCCCCGTTCCTTGGCCTGGTGATCTGCGCCTTGCAGAAGCGAGGTGAACGTTGTTGGTAGCGGTTGCTACAGATCCCTTATAAGGGAGGCGTCAACCCATGTGTCGTTCGGGCGGATACACAGTGCGTTTCTAGCTGGATTCAGCTCAGTGCCCTCATCCAATATCCAGGCAAGCGGAGCCCCGAGCGATTGAAGCTCCGCTGCACCACCAGCTCTGCCAGTTGCGGTGCAATTCATTCGTAACCGCACTGACTTCAGTCAGATCGCGTTACTTACTACCGAATCGCAGACAGGGTGATCCGCTGCAGCTCTATAGAGCAGATCACCTGAGCCAAGCCCACCACCCTCTCGTGGGGACGTGTCTCTATTGAAGTCATAGCTCTGATGGTCTGTGCTTTGCCACAGCCAGACAGGAGTTCAGTCCACGAGTTCAGTGTCTTTGCGGACAAACCAGTCGCTCTCATCCGCGAATCTCTTATCGATACGGCGCCGAGTCTCAACAACGTGTCGGCGTTGTGCCCACAATTCGCCAACGAACTTTGCGAGTCGTTCTCGGCGATCCCCAGCCTGCATTGACGCTGATGGATCCTGCTCCGTTATTTCTGGATATCCAGAGGACATTCAGATCGTGATGGTTGAACTCAACCCTTAGCCAGATCTTTGGCTGGAGGCCATTCCCCAAAAAGAAACCCCCGCCGAAGGCAGGGGCTCCAAAACGTCTCTCGGGAGTGTGACCTTGTTTCCACCCCGTGAGGTGTTTTTCCTCACAGATCAAGCATCTCTACTCAGCTGACACTGCGGAAGTCGTGGGTGGACGGTTTTTCGCTTGTCCTCAGCCAGTTTCTTGAGCTCAGCCCATCTCCATGACTCCTCCTCGGTGGCTGTTTTTTGAGCTTTCCCGCCACTATGGGGCCTCGGCTGAGAACGAGGCCTCACACCATTTCCACGCAGGGGGATCCGTCAGCCAGCGATCAGATCCCCCGAGCCAAGACCGCCGTTTACCTCGGCATCTCGTCTCATCTCCACCCATAGCCACGGATCATGAATCGGGTCTACATCGACTGGCTCTCAACGCTGCCCTGCAACCGCAAGCCGCAGAAGATCAACGCATGGATAGGTGGCTGGGCTCCACTGCCTGAAGAGATTGATCTGGCTGATTGCGAGGCTTGGCAGGACCGCGAGATTCAGCGGAATCACAATGGCTTTGTCGCTCGCCTGTGGCGTTGGGTCAAGCGCTGATAAAAAAAGGGAGGTCGGCCCCTCAGCCTGCTCCCCGCTCGACGCAATGAAGGCATCACGCCTTCGCTGAACACTGTGCCCCGCGGAACCCTCCATCCATGGCCTCGCGCAGATTGCTTCGGCCATCCGAACTAAGCATTAAGGCTTAGTTGAAGCTCTGTAAGGGGATGTCTAGAAAGTTGAAGCGACCCCTCCGCTCGACGCGTCGTCGCAGGAAGGCGAAAAGAGGCGGGTTCCCTCACCCGCGCCTTCCTCAAGCTTCTACTTCAGTCTTTTCGTCAGCCTTCCGAGGAGCCTCTGTTGAAGTCTGCTCAGCTGTCTCGGCGTTGTGATGGCAAGCGTTGGCGACGTTGGCGAAAGCTGCCATGACCATTATCGCGATGATCACGGTGCCACCGAAGAAGGCAATGTTCGGATGACGGTTCACGAGTGGCAGGCCTAAGAGTCAGCGGACCCTATCGGCTCAACTCAC
>Ga0189274_100231_pt1 | contig 21762 bp, 22 predicted proteins | sample N5B1minimetaG_FD_130323 | JGI IMG/M metagenome (GOLD analysis project Ga0189274, IMG submission 130323) | Marine microbial communities from the Costa Rica Dome - N5 B1 mini metaG | ecosystem: Environmental > Aquatic > Marine > Oceanic > Photic zone | place: Costa Rica: the Eastern Pacific...
ATGACAACTGCGACATTCATTTAAAGTCGCGTGAAATTACAAAATAGATTGCTTATCGATCTATTTCATTAAAGTAAAGATTCGAATTCCCTCCATACTGGTCAGAACCTCCCGGATCATCTAAGTTGTAATTAGGTGAATCTCTCTTGTGTAACTCATTTTGCCAACGATAATTTTGAAGTTCACCTTGCATGTCAGAATGAAGCATAGGATAATCATTGGTTACCAAGTCAGGATTATAGAATACATATCTAATGTTTGAACGTTGACCGATTCTGTAATAATGCCAAATTTGATAGGGGTAGGCACTTGGTTCATTCGGTCGATCTATAAATTGGTCAGGAGCACCATACTTTAACCATGTTCTACCTCTATCGGTCTCCCATCCTGATTTTATTTGTGTCCCAAATAGCTTTTCGACTTTATATACCTGCGTTCTATACTCTTGCCAAGCTCGTTGTGGGTTAACCGGGTCAGTTTGTAACCAAAAGGCATAGAAATACTTTTCCATTGAACTAGTGTCCTTATCTTTTAACATATTACGCATTGCTTCATATTCATAACGTGGTGCAATTTGCATGATGCTGCCAATGAAGTATGGGATTGAGTCATGAGTAATATCGTTCATCCATTCTTCATCAATTTGTATTTCTTCAATGTTAATTGCCTGAGCTAATTCATCTGATCTTCTTTGAATAAAAGTGTTCGTAGTAGCAACGGTGTCATTTTCTTTGTTGATAACACTCAGGCTAAGGTTGTAATCACCAGAAGGGATTTTGTTTAAAGGAAGATAAGCCAAGACAGGAACGATATCATTTGATTCTAGTCGTTGAAAGTTGAAGGTTCCGTTAACATCTTTACCGGTTTTGATATCTGTAATAGCATATGTTAACAAGAACTTCTCATTTGGTCCGATCGCCTGGTTGGTTCTGTACAGCTCAAGGTAAAAAGCGACTTTCTCCATTTCTGGAGGATAATAGTTCGTCATGTAGGGTAGTAAGAAGAAACCGTTTTTCACAAAATTGTTTTTCTCTTCTGTCTTTTGTGCACTTTGAATGAGATGAATGTCAGAAAACTTAATCTGATCTTCTTTCAACCTCCTAACTACAATTTGTTGCTGCCCAGTTATTTCTTGATTACTTACCAAATCTTTTACAATCAATTCATAGTCATAAATACCAGGTTCAAGGCCATAATTTTGAATATCAAAGAAATCTTCAACAATAGAGTCTCTCATTAAAGGAGAGTCAAGAATATATTTGTCTGCGAGAGCAATACTATCTCCGATTTTGAATAACTGAGTGATTTCAACTGAAGTTTTTAAGCCACTCTCATTTCCAATGTATTTGAATGACCCACCTGAGAATTGAAGCATTGTTGTAACATATGCGTCATTAGTAGGCGTGTAAAATGTTTTATAGTTGAGGTATACTTTTGGAGCCGAAAAGGCAATCGATAATGTCAGTAGTGAGATTGCAAGGAGCAATTTTTTCATAAAACGCATTTTGTCTAAATGTATATAAAAGCAAATTTACAGCAAGTAGCTAATGATTCAAAGGGTTTAATCACTTATTTAATGGTTGATTTTGAAGGAAGTATAAAAAACATGAAATATTTTCAAAAAAAATTGTGTTGGGTAAAGAAAATAGTACTAATTTTGCCCCCGGAGAATTGGCAGAGTGGTCGAATGCGGCAGTCTTGAAAACTGTTGTACCGCAAGGTACCGGGGGTTCGAATCCCTCATTCTCCGCCAGAAGAAACCTTCCCATTTTTGGGAGGGTTTTTTTGTTTTGGTAAACTATGCTAAGCTTGCTTAACAAAAGTTTCCAAGGCAAAAAATGCTCCGAGCGAAGCGGGAGCAAGTTTCTTTTGCGCCCTCCCAATTGGATCATGAAATAATCCCTCATTCTCCGCCAGAAGAAACCTTCCCATTTTTTTGGAAGTTTTTTTGTTTTCAAGGTTTTGAGAAATTGAGCTTCATCATTTTTTCGCGTCCATTTCTGAGCAAGCCTTCAAGGATTGATGATTAATCTCATTTTTGATGATTTTTGAATCCAATCCTCACCTTCAATTGCAAATATTTACCGATATTGGTCCTGTACAAATAGCAAAGAATAATGAAAAGAATTATCATTCCAACTGACTTTTCTGAAGCTGCATGGCACGCCACAGAATACGGGTTAAAATTAGCTCAAGAGTTAAAGACTGAGGTGCTTTTAATGCATGCATACCATGAGCCGAAAGCAGGAGCGTCTAACATCATTTCAATAGTTGACATCTTGAGAAAAGATGCAGAAACTGAAATGAATCAAGTGGTCCAGAAAATAGAACGTTTGGAATTGAATAAGGGAATCACCGTTCATAATTTGTGCGAACATGGAGATTTAATAGATGTTTTATCGAATCACGTAGCTAGCCATGGTAATCACATGATCGTCATGGGAACACAGGGGGCAACCGGAATTCGTGAAGCAGTATTTGGAACGAATACTACTGACGCCATCAAGAAAATAAATTCGCCAGTTATGGTAATACCTCCTCACGTCCAGTTTGGATTTGAGAACGGAATTTCTTGCGGTATTGATGATGAAGTACTTATTTCTTCAGATGATTTTCATTGGTTAAAGGGTTTAACTGACATTAATCCTGATAAAGCGATAGAGCTTGTTAACATCTTGGTAGATGAAGATGAAAGTGATGATTCACTTACGAATATCCCAGATCAGTTTCAATCATTAAATCACAATTTCAAGCAAATCATTAACGCGAATGTAATAGATGGTTTAGATCATTACGTCCGTCAATCAAACACAGATTGCTTGGTAATCATCAAAAGAAATTTAAACTTTTTCGAAAAGCTTTTCACAAGAAGAACTTCTTCTGGCTTAGCGGCAATCGCAAAATGTCCATTATTAATCATCAGATCAGCAAGCTAGTTTTCTGAGATACACATCAAACATAATCACCAGTGTTAGGCAGAAAACATTATTTCTGCTGACATGCAGTGTTCTTTTGTTTGCTTGCGGTAAAGAGCCTCTGATAGAAGATGCCCCCTCGCTAGTAGGAGATTGGCAACACTATCATTCTGAAGATCAATGGGATTTCATTTCAATTGATGAGGATGGAACTGGTTACGTCAAGTGGTACACCAATGGAAAACTGTTTCAAGAAACAAAAGTCAAAGAATGGTTTGTAAAAGACAATGAACTCTTTCTGGGTAAAGTCACTTTTAGTTTTAAACCTTATTCAATAGATTTGTACCCTACAAATGTAAGCACGTCTGAGATTATTGGTTTTGATACCTTGAGTCCTGGAGACGTGAAGATCGAGCTGAATCAACTCTTATTTAAAAAAGTAAGCGAATGAGAATAGTGCATTTTTTCATTGTTGGATTGGGGTTAACTGCAGCAGCATGCTCGGGAAACAGTGTTGAGACAGAAGAACAGAATTACGATCAGCTCCCTGTAGATTCAGAATTTTCAGAAGGGAAAGAAGTATATGATATTTCATGTGTGAATTGTCATATGAAAGACGGTAAGGGTTTAGAAAATACTTTTCCGCCACTTGCAGGAAGTGATTATCTTTTAGCAGATCCAATAAGAGCTCTAAAACAAGTGAAATATGGTTCTTCTGAAAAAATGACAGTGAATGGAATTGAATATGAAGGTATAATGCCTCCTCAAGAGTTGAATGATCAACAAATTGTTGACGTTGTGAATTACTGTTTGAATGCTTGGGGGAACAATGGGGGAAAAGTGAGCATGGACGATATGAATAACTTAGAAAATAAATAAAGATGTATCAATTACTGGATGGTAAGGCTACGGCCCAAAAAATCAAAGATGAATTAGCGGTTAAAGTGCAAGAATTAAAAGCACAGGGAAAAAAGACGCCTCATTTGGCTGCAGTCATAGTTGGTGAAAACGGAGCTAGTCTAACTTATGTAAATGCAAAGGTAAAGGCTTGTGAACAAGTAGGATTTGAATCTACTTTAATCAAGTTGCCGGTGTCAGTGAGTGAGCAAGAATTGTTGGATAAAATTTCTGAGTTAAATAACAATGAGGATATAGATGGATTTATTGTTCAGTTGCCGCTTCCTGATCATATTGATGAGCATAAAGTCACTCTGGCAATCGATCCTATGAAGGATGTAGACGGGTTCCACCCAGAAAACTTAGGCCGAATGATGCTTGGTTTACCTTGTTTCTTGCCTGCGACACCAGCCGGAATTGTTGAGCTGTTAGATAGGTATGATATTGAAACTTCTGGAAAAGAATGCGTTGTAATAGGGAGAAGCCATATCGTAGGGTCTCCAATGAGTGTTTTGATGGCTAGAAATGCCAAAGTAGGTAACTGCACGGTAACCTTGACGCATTCAAGAACAAAAGATCTAGCTGAGAAAACGCGTAATGCTGATATTATAATTGTGGCGTTAGGTAGAGCTGAATTTTTGACTGCAGACATGGTGAAAGAAGGAGTAGTTATTGTAGATGTAGGAATCACACGTGTAGAAGACAGCTCTAAAAAGTCAGGATTTAAATTGTTAGGAGATGTTAAATTTGACGAAGTGGCAGCGAAATCTTCGTACATTACTCCAGTACCAGGCGGAGTAGGGCCAATGACCATAGCATCACTAATGTTAAATACCCTGCAAGCTATTGATATGAAATAGTATGAGAAAAAAAATAAATAGAAGAAAAGCAGTCATTATTTTGGCTGCTTTTTTTGTGTCCTGTAATTCCTCAATAAACCCAGTTGATTGGGTAGACGCTACCCCCAAAATAGCCATACAACCATATGGAGATATACAACAAGCTGAAATTGATTCTGTAGCAAAAGCTATTGAGAAGATGTACCCATGTGATCTTTACGTGTATGATCACAATCCAATGCCAGAAAGAGCATATACTGAAATCAGATATCCCAGGTATAGAGCAGACACACTAGTTCAAATATTGTCAGAAGAAGTGGCAGACACAATAGATGTTATTGTTGGGTTAACCAATAAGGATATCTCCATAACAAAATACAAGAACAGTGCAGGAGAAATAAAAGAACCAACCTGGCAATATGTCGATTTTGGCATATTCGGGCTAGGCAGAGTAGGAGGAAAAGCTTGTGTGGTTTCTTCAAATAGACTGCATAAAAATGCTACAGACAAACAGTTTTATACGAGACTTTGTCGAATCGCATGTCACGAAGTAGGGCATGTAATGGGACTACATCATTGTCCAGAGCTACATTGTTTGATGAATGATGCCAATGAAAAAATCACTACAATTGATCAGAGTACAGGTGAATTATGCGAAAGTTGTGCAGCGAAAATTAGCTACTAAACGGGTTGTCTTTTACCGCTATTAATTGAACGTCTACTTTTTTGAAGATAGATTGAAAATCTAAACCAAATTCATAAATGTCTTCATCATCTTCTTCATAGTGCCAATTTACCTCTAATGAGTCAATGGCTAGATGCGCTTCACACATCATAACGATTCTTCTCAAAAATAACGCAGAGCTTGTGTTTAAGTATTCTACGTAGAAATTTAAGGTAGTATGAGGACAGGGAGATTTCAAGTAATCTTCTAGCTCTTCAATGACAGGCTCAAAAAAGGTATTGGTATTTTCAGGCAGTGAGACTCCAGCAAATAAAAACACCCCCGTATCAGTATTCATGTCTACAAGTAATGATCTGCGCTGGCCGTCAATGTGAAGTGTCATAAATTAATTTGAGTTCTAAATATAGTGAAAGAGATGCGATTTGTCTAATAGATATGGGAAAAAATCATGTTTTTTGAACGAAATTAAATGCTTACTTTAGGCTCACGTTTGATTCACCCCGCATGTTAAAGAAAACGCTTTTAATTACTGTACTACTATGCTTTCTTGGAGAGCCAGTGTTAGATTTTGCGTGCGAAATTTTTGATTTGGATATAGAATGCGCTGACTTTTATCATGATGATGAAGGAGAAGAAGATTCTGAAAAAGACGGAGAAGAAGATGTTGATGATGAAGAAGTGGACAAGAATGTACCTATTCACTCCAACCAATTATCTTCCCATTACGCTTTTTGCTCCAATCAATTTGAATCATTTGATATAGACCCGAATGAACTGTTTCTCGGGGTCCTTGATCCCCCTCCAGAATTGAGCTAGTTAATTGAATTAAGCGCTGATCTTGAATTTCAGTGTACACTGATTAATACTTAACTAGAATAAATGGAAAATAATAAAAACAGTTTTTTTAATAATCTCAAATTCGACCTTTCTTCAGGATTGGTGGTGTTTTTTGTGGCCTTGCCGCTCTGTCTTGGTATATCGGCAACTTCTACTTCTTATGAAGGAATTGAAGGAGTAGTAGACCATCCGGTTGGACTCATTATGCCTGGTTTAATTGCAGGTATTATCGGAGGTATTGTTGTCGGATTCTTGAGTGGCTCAAGATATGGAGTTAGTGGTCCAGCAGCTGGATTAATCACAATCGTAACTGCGGCAATCATAGAGTTTGGAGGTGTTCAAGCAGGTGGATTTGAAAAATTCGCACTAGCAGTTGCGCTAGGGGGAGTAATACAATTTATTTTCGGTCTAATTAGAGCCGGATTTGTGGCGTACTATATTCCTTTCTCCGTGATTAAGGGAATGTTGGCCGGTATCGGAATCACTATATTCTTAAAAGAGTTACCTCATTTCTTTGGATATGATAAAGACCCGGAGGGAGATATGGCCTTCAATCAGGTAGATGGTCACAATACTATTGAGGAATTAGGATTTGCCTTCGAAAATGTTCATTGGGGAGCGACAATCATTGCATTCATCTCACTGATTGTCCTCATTATTTGGGGTTTGAATTTTGTGAAAAAGAATAAAGTACTCAGCTTAATCCCAGGACCTTTATTGGCAATTGTAATTTCAGTTGGGGTTTCAGCTTTATTTATGGGAACAGATCTGAGCTTAGTTGCTGAACCTACAGAGGCGGTTATTGATGCGACAACAGGTCAATTGGCAGAGCCAGAACCTGTGAAACACTTAGTAGACGTGCCAACACCGAGTAACTTTGATGAGTTCAAAGCTATGTTCTACTTTCCCAATTTTTCAGCTATCAGTGATCCTGCAGTTTGGAGAGTGGCACTGGTCATAGCTTTAGTGGCTTCAATTGAATCATTGTTATGTGTAGAAGCTACAGATAAAATGGATCCGAATAAAGGAAGAACTCCAATGAATCGTGAATTAAGAGCTCAAGGTATCGGAAATCTTTTTTCTGGATTGTTAGGTGGATTGCCAATTACACAAGTCATAGTGAGATCTACTGCAAACATTGGTGCTGGTGCTAAAACCAAAATGTCAGCCATCATTCATGGAATTTTCTTATTGGCATTTATATTGGCTATTCCTGGAGTATTGAACCTCATTCCGAGAGCAACTTTGGCTGCGGTACTTTTGCTAATTGGATGGAAGCTAGCTAGTCCTAAATCAATAATTGCCATGGTAAAGTCAGGATGGGCGCAATGGGTTCCGTTCTTTACAACCATAGGAGTTATGCTATTCACTGACTTACTAAAAGGAGTATTTGCAGGATTGATTATCGCATTTTTGATTATTCTATATCGAAATTTCAAAATGTCTTTCTTCCTGAATGATGAGTCTGCTGACGGCAAAGTTCATTTGAAACTTTCACAGCATACCACTTTCTTGAACAAAGCGAGTATCATGAAAAGGTTAGATACAATCAAAGAGGGCAAAGAAGTAGTAATAGATTTGTCAGAGACAATTAGTATCGATTATGATGTGAAGGAAGCCATCAATGATTTTATTGAAGGAGCTGAAGATAGAGACATCAAAATTGAGCTGATTCATGGAGAAAAGCTCGAACAGGCTAAAATGAGCCATTAATGATGAAATAAAACATCTCCTTTTAGTTTTAAGGAGGATGAAATATTATTTGTAAATAGTTGCCCCGTGCCCAATCCTTGAGGCATGGGGTTGTTTTTTGTAGCAGTATATTGCGCTATTGCATTCAAACCAATATTTGACTCCAATGCAGAGGTAATCCACCAGTTAATTCCAAACTGCTCTGCCAAGTTAATCCAATCATCAGAGCTGTCGAATCCACCCACTAAAGAAGGTTTTAGAATAATGTAATGAGGTTTGATTTGTTCCAACATCAGTTTTCTTTGTGCCCCATAAAGTCCAATCAATTCCTCATCTAATGCAATGTCTAGTGGACTTTTATCGCATAATTCAGCCATTTTATCCCATTGGTGTTGTTTAATGGGTTGTTCTATCGAATGCAAATGGAAAGCTGATAATCTTTGCAACTTTTCAAGAGCATTCGTTGGCTCAAAAGCGCCATTGGCATCAACCCTCAATTCAATTTCGTCTGCTGAAAACTGCGAACGGATATACTTGAGTAAATCCAACTCTTCTTCAAAGTCTATGGCTCCAATTTTAAGCTTAACGCAGTCAAAGCCCAATTCCAATTTTTGTTTGATTTGCTCAAACATGAACTGTTTTTCACCCATCCAAATGAGTCCATTAATCTTAATGCCTTCAGCACCATCTGTGAAAGCAGATGGATAGTATACTTGATGTCCTCCGTTCTGTAAATCTTTCAAAGCCATCTCAAAAGCAAACCGAATAGAAGGATACTGAATCAATTCACTAAGTTGAACTTCGTTTATGTTTGCCGCTGTTTCGTGAAGTATTTTTTCATAATTATCACTCCACTCATGAGAAAGCGTCTTAATAATGGATGCCTCACCGATACCTTTGATTTGGGGTGACTGTTCCTCCCAAACCGAAACAATCCAGCACCATTTTTCAGTTAGAACACCTCTTGAGGTACCTGCAGGTAACTTGAAGTCCAATATGTATTTTTCAACCTTCGCTTTTAACACGATACAATATTAATGTTATTCCATTTAATATTGTTCATAAAGGATGGGTATACGCTCTGATTGAAGTTGGATTATACTTATTTTTGTATTGTGAATATCCCTTCAAAATACCTAGAAGAACTCGTTGACCATTTTTCTTCTTTGCCTGGAATAGGAAAGAAGACGGCGCTGCGTTTGGTATTGAATTTATTGAAGCGAGATTCAGATGAACTTGCCAAATTTGGTGATGCTTTAGCACATATCCACGAAAATTTACATGCCTGTCAAAAGTGTGGAAATGTTTCAGATAAAGACATTTGTGAAATTTGTGCATCAACTGCTCGTAAGCAAGAACTCATTTGTGTAGTGGAAGATATTCGTGACATTTTAGCCATAGAGAGCACGCAACAATACTACGGAGTTTATCATGTTCTTGGCGGTGTTATTTCGCCAATGGAAGGCATTGGTCCCAATGAATTAAATATTGAGTCTTTGGTAAATAGAGTTAGGGATGAAGAGGTGCAAGAAGTTATATTGGCTTTAAATGCTTCTATGGAAGGGGATACCACTAATTTCTATTTGTTCAGAAAGCTGGCAGATTTTGACATCAAGATAACGACTCTTTCTAGAGGTGTGTCTGTAGGCACAGAGCTGCAATATGCAGATGAGTTAACCTTAGGAAGATCAATCGTGAATAGATTACCATTTGACATGAATTTGATGCGTAAGTAGGCTATTTACACTTCGTTACGTAATAATTATAAACTTGGATGGGCTCTGTTATCTTTTTACCATTAATGGCTTCTACAAGTTCTGGGCAGTGTTCAAAGTATTCGGACAATCTATTCTTTTTTAATCCAAAAATTCCTTGAGTGACCCTGACCATTTCTGGGCGGTATGGAATGTGGAAATAAGGTACTCTGTTCAAGTCGTCATTATCCTCATCCGTGAAGAAGGATTCATAATAAGTCAGTTTATCTGATCTTTTAACGACTCTTAAAAATTGTCGTTCAACGGATTCATCTATCACTTGTACAGTTTTAAATGGGCGCAACCTTGTTGATATCGCAAGAGAAACAAAGTGTTCGTTATCAAATCCATAACCCAGAATTTGATTAGGTGAATACCGCTTGCTAAAAATGAATTGGTCTGATTTAAATTTAACCCTTGAAGAAGAAGTTGACGCGAGCCCTATTTTGTTGAGTTTTACAAACCCTTGAATTGTATCTTGATTTAAATCAATTACATAGCCTTTGACATAGTTATTATTTTGCCCTTGAGCAAAAAAGTAAAAACAACTGATCACTATGAGACTCATCCATTTCATTCTAATAGTTTAGAAACAAAAAAGCCTCCAAAAAGTTGGAGGCTTACTAATTGTTTAATTCATGTTTAGTGCAAACCTTTAGCAGCTAAATATCTTTCAGCATCTAGTGCCGCCATACACCCTGTTCCGGCAGCAGTAATTGCTTGTCTGTAAACGTGGTCAGCAGCATCTCCTGAAACGAAAACACCTTCAATGTTGGTTTTTGCAGAACCTGGTTGGTTAATGATGTAACCTGTTTCGTCTAATTCTAACCAGTCTTTGAAAATATCTGTGTTCGGTTTGTGTCCAATAGCAATAAATACACCCGTTGCAGGTACTTCATGCGTGTCTCCTGTTTGGTTATTTTTAACGCGAACTCCGCTCACCACTTGACCGTCTCCTAAGACTTCATCAATTTCACTATTGTATAGAATTTCAATATTGTCGATAGATTTTACTCTTTTCTCCATGATATCAGAGGCTCTAAACTCGTTTCTTCTAACAAGCATGGTCACTTTCTTACAAATGTTTGCTAAGTATCCTGCTTCTTCACAAGCTGAATCACCAGCACCAACAATTACAACTTCTTGTTCTCTGTAGAAAAATCCGTCACAAACGGCACATGCTGACACACCACCACCGTTAGCTAAGTAATGTTGTTCTGATTCTAGACCTAAGTACTTAGCAGAAGCACCAGTTGAAATAATTACCGTATCGGCATGAATTTCTTTTTTGTCTTCCACCCAAATTTTGTGAACAGGTCCAGTGAAATCAACTTTAGTAATCCAACCTGAACGAACATCTGTTCCAAATCGCTCAGCTTGTTTTTGTAATTCAATCATCATTTCAGGTCCGGTAATTCCATCAGGATATCCTGGAAAGTTTTCTACATCATTTGTAGTTGTTAACTGTCCACCTGGTTGTAATCCTTGATACAACACGGGTTTCATATTTGCTCTTGATGCATAAATAGCAGCTGTGTATCCTGCGGGTCCTGATCCAATGATTAGACACTTTACTTTTTCAATTTCTTCGCTCATGTGGTTTGATTATTAAATTTTTCTAGGTAGACAAATATACCTACTTTGCCTTACAACTTTTTAAAAAAGCCTATCAATTCATTCAATATGGAAATAGAATTTGTCAATAAGATTTCAAGAATAAGCCTTCGAAATTTTGTGTTTCAGTTTAAAGGCCGTATTTTTGCGGGAATTTAACGGAGCCGTCCAGTATGATCGATAAGAGCCTTTTTAAGAAAAAAGAACTATACCCATTCCAGAAAAAGGTTGTAAACCAGATAATTAAAGAGCTGGTTACAGAAGGAGAAAATTTCAATTTATTATTTCAATTACCGACAGGTGGTGGGAAAACCGTGATTTTCTCGAATATCGCTCGTGATTATATCAATAAAACAAATAAGAAAGTTTTAATTCTTACACACCGCATAGAGTTGTGTATTCAAACGTCAAAACAGTTGACCGCTTTGAATGTTGAGAATAAAGTCATCAACAGTACCGTTAAAACGTTGGAAGATCAAGATGAATTTCAATCATTTACTGCAATGGTTGAAACCTTGAACAATCGACTTCAAGACAATAGCGACTTCATTAAGAACGTAGGATTGGTGATTGTGGATGAGGCCCACAACAACTCTTTCAGAAAAATATTTCAGTATTTCGAGAATGTAAATATTCTTGGAGTAACGGCGACACCATTAAGCTCAAACAAATCTCTTCCGCTTAAAGACAATTACGATAAACTCATTGTTGGAGAAAGTATCAAGTCTTTAATTGAAAAAGGATATTTGTCAAATGCAGAGACCTACACGTATGATGTCAACTTGCACGGACTGAAGATTGGGGTAAATGGAGATTTTACCGTTTCCTCATCTGATAAAGTATATAGTAACTACTTCATGCAAGAAAAATTACTTTTTGCGTATGAAGAGGTTGCAGTGGGGAGAAAGACCTTGATTTTTAATTCAGGAATCGAATCTTCTCGCTCGGTGTATGAGCTGTTTAAAAAGCATAATTATAAGGTCAGACATTTGGATAGTACATTTTCAGATGTTGATCGAAAGGATATTCTAAAATGGTTCAAAGAGACTCCAGGGGCTGTATTGACCTCAGTGGGAATCTTAACTACAGGTTTTGATGAGCCGACAGTTGAAACGATTATTCTGAACAGAGCCACGCGTTCATTAACGCTTTACCACCAAATGATTGGTAGAGGGTCACGTAAGCTTGAAAATAAAAGTCAGTTCCAGGTAATTGATTTAGGAAACAACGTCAGAAGATTTGGCTATTGGCAAGAGTACATTGATTGGCAAGACGCATTTAACTATCCTGATCGCTTCTTAGAAGCTCGCTTGAGCGAAGAAGATGACATCATGTTTGAAGCTGAGTATGAGCTTTCGCGTGATTTAAAAGCAAAATTGAAACGACCAGAGGTGTTAGAACAGTTTTCTATGAAAGCTGTGTATGATGAATGCATCAAAGACGGAAAAAAGGGAAAAGAGGCTGTAGATGTTTCCTTGGATAATCACTTTGAAGTGATAGCCGAGAACTCTGAAGATATGTATGACGGTTTACTGTTATTGCAAGATTTGCAAGACGATATTGAACGTAGGCTAAAACATTATACTAAGTGCATTACTAAAGCTACTGACAACTATTTAAATTGGTTGAAAGAAACGTATAATAGACAACTGAGTCAACGTATTAGAGCAGAATTAGACGCAGAATAAAATATTAAATACAACTAAAAAAAAATCCCGCTTCGTTAGAAGCGGGATTTTTTTATCCTTTGGATTCAATTGTTATTGAATCACTAATCTTTGTGAAGCACTTACTCCATTTTCTGTAACAACTACTGTGTAGATTCCAGCCTCTAATGCTGATACATCAATTTTAGTTTCGTTGTTTGTTGAGATTACTAAAGCACCTGTCATTGCATAAACATTGATTTGTGCTTCTGCTTGAGCAGTAATCGTAACTAAATCAGATGCAGGGTTAGGGTAAACCTCAAACTCAATTGCATTATCAACAATTGTAGCGTACTCAACAATTACTTGGTCAGCTCCTGTTCTAGGGTTGATTTTGTACTCAGAGAAAGAGTAAGAAATAACACCAGTTAAGTCATACCAGTTTCCTAAAACACCTGAGTTATCGAAGCAGTCATCATCAACATTCACTGCTCCAGACCCGTCATTTGTTTCCCATAATCCGAATCCAGCATTGTCGTTAGTACATTCAGTGGCCATGATAGTTACCAATACTCCTTCATACTCTTCAAGAGTAGCGGCATCATTTGATGATACTGTAGCAGCAGTTGGTTGCCATGTTGAAGCCCCGTGATTTGTGAAAGAAGAAACACCAGCAATTCTTGTGAAGTCAAAATTCTCTTCAACTGTACCAGTAATTTCAACAGAGTCACCAACAGCAGGTGTGTTAGTTCCATCTACAACTACAATTCCGTTCCATGAACCATCAGCATCTTGGATGAAGTATCCATCTCCTGAATCACCACCAGAAACTGAAGTTACAACTCCTGAAGTAGTTACTACGTTACCATCCTCAGGAGAATCAGCTGGATCAGCTAAAGTGTATTGAATGTCATAGATAGTCAAAGTAGGAATAGTTGTAGCTCCTTCTTGAATTTGAACATCATCAACTTCCCAAGTAGACCCATCACTTGCACCACCAATGTATTCAAAAGCAATGTAAGTTGATGTACCAGAAACATAGGTGGAGATATCTCCGTCTCCAGAAGGAACAAAGCTCCAAGAGTTGATGTCAGTATCTAATGTGAACAATGAAGTGATGTCAGTCCATGTAGCTGAACTTGGAGCACTTGAACCATCATAATCATTTGAGATATGAACAACAATATCGTCACCAGCATATCTTTTGGTCATGTTGAAGTTCATGTAAATAGCCGTTCCAGCAGACAAGTCAATTGATGGAGAGATGAACCAAGAGTTTAGCACATGGTTTGCTCCACCAGTGTAATTAGAAATCCTTGCATAGTTTCCACCAACTGTCCCTAATTCCCAATCTTCACCGGTAACATCTGGGTCTGCCACAACTTGAGTTGTCCAAGCATTGTTAGCGGTTAAGGTTCCACCTTCAAAATCATCTGAAAAGTAGATTTGTGCGTGAGCAGCCCCCATAGTGAATAGACCTGCTAAAAAAAGTAATGGTTTTTTCATAATTTATTTTTTTACCAAAATTAAAGTTTAATTAATGTTACAAGGTTATTAGCCCTTTATTATAATGTTATCAAGTTCCCATGTTGATCCATCTGTATCTGTACCAGTATACCTGAATGCTATGTGAACATTGCTGCCAATATAAGTCGTTAAATCAATATCTCCTGAATTCACAAAAGTGAAGCTTCCGCCTGACCAGTTGGCTAGACCTGTTAAATCTGTCCAAGTACCGGTTCCTGGGTCTCCAGAAACATAGTCTGTTGAAATCAATAACTGTAATGCCGGACCACCATAATTTTCAGCATTATCAAATGATAAAGTAGGAGCGCTAGACCCTGAGAGATCAAATGATGGTGAGATTAACCAGTTTTCAGTTTCAATATTTGATGAAGAACCGAAATCATAGTTTGAAATTACTGCATAAGGGTTAGGTGCTCCACCTGCAGAGCTGGTTTCCCATTCTGCAAACGTACCTGTGACCATTTGCTGTGTCCATCCACCAGATAAAACATCATCATCATTAAAGTCTTTGTTCATGATTAAACCTGTGAAACGCGGTCCGTTCATATTGATCTCATCATAAGAACGAATCAACATTTGCATTGCTCCGTTGTAAACAGCTGCAATAAGTGTGATACTACCAGATCCTTGCGCTAATTGTTGGTCGGCAAAGCTTGCATACCCAGATGAGCGCACGACAATCGTGTTTCCGTTTGCATCTTCTAACAAATGGTCAATTGACTGTAAGTTTGGTTTGTCTGCATAGGTGCAATCTAATTCCCAAGAAACCCATTGTACGTCATTTAACTGTACTAATTGAGATTCTTTCGCTGTCGTAATTTGATCAATGGTGGTTACCTCTGGTGCAAAATAATTGTTCACAGATTGCTTGATTACATGAACGTCAGCATCCACTGAATCTAATTGTAGTACGCCGTTGAATTGATTCAAATAACAACCATTTAAAGCTATTCGAATGGAATCACCTTGATACAATCCGCCTCCGCTTAACAACCTTACATTGATAGCTCCTGTATGATCTTGTAGGTATACATTTTTATAAATGTTCCCATCATTTTCATCCATGGTTACAATTCCATAAACAGAAACATCTTCAGTGAAAGAAACAGACCCCATAGCTTGTTGCAACTGACGTAAGCTGTCAATTGTTATTGCTCCAGACTCTGAAGGATAGGATAGAGGTGGAGTGTCGTATTCTTTTTTACATGATGTTGCCCCTAATATCGCGGCACAACCTAATATGATTGAGAGTTTTTTCATTTTATTATCCATTTACAATGATATCATCAATTTCCCAGGTGCTTCCGTCTGATGCACCACCTGTGTATACAAAGGCAATGTGCACAGATGCAGCCGTGTAAGCAGAAAGATCAATTGAGCCAGAATTAGCCCAAGCCCATCCACCTGCAGACCAAGTTACTTGAGAAGACAAATCTGTCCAGTTCGCAATAGAAGGGTCACCAGAACCCGAATAATCTGTACTTACCATTAATTGCAAGGCAGGACCTGAATAATTGTAAGCATTATTAAACTGCAAATTAGGACTTGATGAACCACTTAGGTTCATTGATGGAGAAATTAGCCAATTCTCGCAAGCGTCATTTGATGAGCCATTCCAATTCGAAATTACACCATAAGGCGTTGCGGCTCCACCTGCCATACTTGTTTCCCAGTTCACTGATGGTCCTGAAACTTGAACCGTAATCCATCCGCCAGAAGTTACGTCATCATCATCAAAATCTTTCAATAAGATTTGACCGGCACATCTTTGTCCATCCAATTTGATTTCATTAGGGTCTCTAATTAACAGTTGCAGTTCAGAACCGAAGCGATTAACAATGAACGTCATTGAACCATTTCCTTCAGCAATTGATGTGCCTGCGAAATCAGCAAAACCAGAAGTTCTCACAATGATGTTGTTTCCGTCACAATCCTCTAAAATTCTGTTCTCTGAAGATTGATTCATGGCGTCAGCATAAGTATTTCCGAGTTCAGAAGCCGTAAACTGTACATTATTCAGTTGGATTAATTTAGCTTCATCATCTACTGAAATGTCTGCAATGCTCATAACCTGAGGAGTAATATCTCGATCAGAGGCTTGTTTGATGATTGCATTATCCGGATCAATATTGTCTAATTGAATTACTTCATTGTATTCACTTAAAATTGCGCCGTACAGGGAAATTCTCACCGAGTCACCAACTTTGAAGTCTGATGAAGCTGTTAAACGTACATTGATTCCAACTGTATCATCTTGGATGTACAAGTTCTTGTAGATGTTACCAGCAGCTTCGTCCATTGTTACAGTAGCGAAAACGTGCAGTGAATCTGTAATTTCTATACTGTTAGGAGATACAGATTCTTGTAATTTTCTTAAGGAGTCAAGTGTAACAACTTTTGCAGGATCTAATACATTCACCGGTGGGTGAACAGGATCCTTTTTACATGCCGTAATTGCGGCAATCGTAGCGATTATAAGTGTTAGTTTTTTCATCTTATTAAAATCTTAAAGTAGCTTGTAAAAAGTAGTTGATTCCAGGCATGTATCCAACTCTTGGTGGGAACTTACCTAGGTTACCGGTATCGAATCTTAATTGCTCAAATCCGCTGGCAACAAAACTTTGATTATTCGTTACATTGGTGATGTTACCAAAAACGCTCAAAAAGTAATCTCCAAATCTCCATGATTTACCACCGATAATATTTAAACTATATCCGTTGTCTAATCTGGTTTGATCTAGAGTTTGGCTCCATTGAGGATCAGATTCTACGAATCCGGCAACAGCTTCTGCTGTTCTTCTGTCTGGCGAAGGATCTAAGAATATATCAATGAAGTAGTTGAAGTTCACACCGGCAAACCAGTATTTCTTTCCTGAGTATTTTAATCCTACTGAAGCAGCAGATTGAGGCATACCACCAATTTTATAGTTCTCTAGGTAGACCACCTTATTTTCGTCAATCAACTCAGCCGAGTTGTCACGGTAAACTGAAGCGGTAGGTCTTGAATTATAAAGGTGTTGTCCCCAAGCCAATACACCATTAGCTGATAATCCTCCGTAAATCTCTCCATCAATACCAAATTCAATTCCTTGATGCCAGTAATCCACACCTTGCATGACATAGTTAACAAATGATCTATATTCATCATGGTAGAAACTTCTTGACCAAAGTGCGTCTTTACGCTCCATGTAATAATAAGTAGCTCTCATCTTTAGCTTCGGATATTGCATGATGTAAGAAACGTCACCCGTATAGATGGTTTCATTCACTGGGTTGTCAACTGTAAAGTCTCTTGTTCTTGGAGAGATGAAAACAGCTCTTGAGGTAGGCGCTTCTGTTAAAAAGGCTCCATTTGCAGTGACAAAGTGTCTACCTGAAATTTTATAAGTGATTCCCGCCTTGGTAGCGTAATTGAAGAAGTTTAATACTTCTGATTTACCTTGCGAGTTATCCATGAATCTTCCGTTTCTGTAAACACCATCTCTCCAAAACATTTGGTTCGATAATTCAGCAGCAGCATACCAATCAATTTTTTTCAATTTGTACTCAACTTGAGCAAACCCAGTTGCTTCGTGATTGTGCATATAATAGTTCCATCCAAATACATCTCCCACACCAACAGTTCTATTTGGAGTTTCAACGTTATTTTGAGCTGCATTTGGATCTAAGAAATCTTGCTCTGCAAATTGATCTACATCTACCCAAAAATCACCGCCCAATAAATCTGAAACAGTTTTGAACACGTGATCTCTTTGCATTTGGTAATATACACCTGCAGTTAAATTCATTTTATCATAGGTCTTGTTCAAAGTAGATGCAAAAGCTAATGAAACTTCATTGTTCCACTGGTTCTCCATAATGTACTTTGATCTTTTACCTGTAACGGTATTTCCTGGGATTCCGTTGGCATCTTCTAGTGCATATAAGTTGTTGTCGTTAGCACGATAAAGGTGGTCCCAGTTAATCTGCGTGTAATCTGTGTTTCCTGTTGTCCATGCGTTATATAGCTGAGCAGCATTTGCCTGATCATTGATATCTCTATAATAAGAGGGTAAGTATCTGTAATAGTCAGGGCGTGGATCTTTGGCATCATACCAGTTTAATCGTTCTCTACCTCTTGTTCCGAATGATCCTAAAACTGATGTCTTTAATAAGGTGTTATCATCTATTTTCCACTCGTGATTAAGTGTTGCAATAGGAACATGCTCTCGTGCAATGTTTCCATTTCTTTTTACAGAATCTCCTGAGGCTAATGTTTGCCATCCCCAGTTCGTGTTGTGATAAACGTTTCCGGTTAAATCATAAACTTCTTGCACAAAAATGTTTGAACGCCCTCTTTCACGTGGTGAACCAAGAATTGAGAAGTTCAATGAGTGAGCCGAGTTGAATTTCTTTTTAGCTGAGAAATAATAGGCTGCGTTGTTGTAGTATGTTCCTTCAATGTATCCTTCTCTGGCATATCTAGCAGATGCAGAAAATGCAAATGCCCATCCGTTCTTTTGCATACCTGTACCATAAGTTACCATCACACGTTGACGATAAGCTCTGTTCGTGTTGGCATAAGAAACTCTCCATCCTTTTCTGACAGAGGTTGCGGAAATGTCAATGTGAGAATATCCTCCAATTCCTCCAAAGTGATAAGGGTTTGATGTTAGCCATTTTTTCGTTTCGGCATAACGAGTAATGTCATTTAATCCTCCCCATTTGTAAAACTGTGAAAATCCTGTAACAGCATCTCCGATTGGAACACCATTAATAAAGATGGTTGTTTTATCTCCTTCATAACCTCTAATTCTAAAACGCGCAGCAAAGAAGTTGAATCCTGCGGTAGCAGCGAACACATCTCTTGATGATTGTAATAAACCAGAAACATTTCCGCCAGATGAAACATCATCATCTAAACTAGAAACGAAAACAGGAGTGTTGTCATTTAAGGTATCTTCAATCGAAGCGATCTTAGTTGTATCTTCTTGCGCAAAGCTAGCGCATGAAATCCCCATGAATAGGGTAATTATAGTTAAGTTTTTCAACATGTTTAAAGTATGTAGTAAATCCCAACTCGCATGCGATTTGGGGCTTCAAAACTACAAATTTAAGTTGGATGAGTAAAACGACCTTGGAATAATTTCATAATCTTATAATAAGTTGTTAACATTCTCGCAAAGTAGTTTGGTCTGCCTTTTGATATTTATAGATAAATTTGACACCAAACACTACAACACACAAATGCAAAAAATTATCAAGTTAGCATCAGTATTCTTTGTCGGGATGCTGTCATTCAGCTCTTTAGCACAAGAAAAAGTAAATTATAAAATCGCTTGCGTTGGTTTTTACAACCTTGAGAATTTATTTGATTATGAAGATGATCCGCTCATTAGAGACGAAGAATACATGCCTGACAGTGAAAAAGCATGGGATTCTACAAAGTACCACACTAAGCTGAATCACATGGCTAAGGTGATTTCTTTGATTGGAACAAAATACACTCCTGACGGTGCAGCTATGCTAGGTGTTTGCGAGGTAGAGAACAAAAAAGTTTTGGAAGATTTGGTCAAAGAACCTCAAATCAAAAATCGAGATTATAAAATTGTTCATTTTGATTCTCCGGATAGAAGGGGGATTGATGTTGGTTTTTTATATCAAGAGAAGTATTTCAAATTCAAACATGCCAATAAGTATCCGGTAACATTTATGGATGCACCTGAAAAGAAAACCAGAGATCAACTTGTGATATCAGGTGAAATGGATGGGGAAGAAGTGAATGTAATCGTTGCCCATTGGCCTTCAAGAGGTGGAGGAAAACAAAAATCTCAACCAAGAAGAATTGAAGCAGCAAAGGTGGGACGAAAAATCATTGATTCATTAATGACTGTTAGCCCTGGAGCGAAGATTATCTATATGGGTGATTTAAATGATGATCCAGTTGATGTTTCATGCACCGACTACATTAAAGCAAAAGGTAAGAGAAACAAACTCAAAGAAGGAGAGTTGTACAATACTATGTGGGATTACTACAAGTCTGGTAACGGTACGTTAGCCTGGAGAGATACATGGAACTTATTTGATCAAATTATCATTAGTCAAGCGCTCCTTTCTGAGGATGCTTCAACTTATGTTTTCCATAAATCTGAGGTTTTTCGGGAGAATTTCATGATTCAACAATTAGGAAAATATAAAGGTTACCCTTTGAGAACATTTGCCGCAGGTCAATACATGAATGGTTACTCTGACCACTTTCCAACTTACATTATTTTGAAAAAGATCGCGAAATGATCAAAAGAGGATTGCTGCTGATAGCTGTTGGTGCTTTTTTATCTTGCGCAACTAAAGAAATAGCTGATTTTGAATCTGCCAATCATAAGGTAGAAGACGCTGAAGAAGATTCTACTTTGAATGCTATGATTAATCCTTATTCAGAAGGGATGAAAGCGAAAATGGATGAGGTGATTGGATTTGCTAGTACAACTCTTGAAAAAGTAGACCCAGAGTCTCCGCTCGGAAATTTTAGTGCAGATGTAGTGTACGAAGCAGGATTAAATTATGCGAGTAAAACCAAAGACATTGGTATCAATGCAATGAGCAAATCATTTTGTCTATTAAATTTTGGTGGATTACGTGCGGTGGTGAATAAGGGAGAGGTGACAGTTGGAGATATTTACAGTCTAATGCCTTTCGATAACACCTTAACACTGGTGAAATTAAAAGGAGAGCAGGTTAGAGAATTAGCGAAATACCTCATGAGTGCTCATGGTCAACCCGTTTCTAATGCAACTTTCCAACTCTCAAGCAACAGCCAACAAATGACAATTGGAGGGGTACCCTATAATTTTGATGAAGATGTCATTGTTGTGACTTCTGATTATTTGGCGAATGGTGGAGATAAAATGGACTTTTTCAAGGAGCCTGTTCGAAAATGGAATTCCGGAATTTTAGTGCGTGATATCTTTTTGGATTATGTGAAAGCCACAGACACCTTAGGTACTTACCCTGTTGAGGGAAGAATAACATTTGTGAAGTGATGGATAGAAGAAGATTTTTAACATCAGTAGCTACGGGTAGTTTAGCAATCACTTCTTTAACTTCTTTGAAGGATAAAGAGAAGATGGACAAGATTACCATCTTGCACACCAATGATACCCATTCACACATTGACCCTTTTCCAGAGAATCATAAAAGACACCCAAATCAGGGGGGAGTTGCCAGAAGAAAGAAAATAATTGACCTTATTCGTTCTCAAGAAGATCAGGTATTGTTGCTGGATTCAGGGGATATATTCCAAGGGACTCCATATTTCAATGTCTACGGTGGTGAGTTAGAGATGAAGGTGATGACAGCTATGGGGTATGATGCCGCTAC
>Ga0189274_100232_pt1 | contig 21726 bp, 23 predicted proteins | sample N5B1minimetaG_FD_130323 | JGI IMG/M metagenome (GOLD analysis project Ga0189274, IMG submission 130323) | Marine microbial communities from the Costa Rica Dome - N5 B1 mini metaG | ecosystem: Environmental > Aquatic > Marine > Oceanic > Photic zone | place: Costa Rica: the Eastern Pacific...
AGCGTGCCGGTCGCTCGAGCTACGCGGGGGCTCCGCTCCCGGCACGCTCGCCACATCACAAACCATGGACTATGAAAGGCTCAGACTCTCGAAATAATCGAGGGGCCCGAGGGTCTCAGGTCACAAGTTCGAAGACTGAAGCCTACATCGGGCTGGATGTTGCCAAGGCCAGTCATGCCGTGGCGATCGCGGAAGCCGGACGGGATGGAGAGGTGCGCAAACTCGGATCGATCTCGTCGGCGCCCGATGCCGTGCGCCGGCTGGTGAAGAGGTTGGAGGACCGACATTCGGAGCTCCATTTTTGCTACGAGGCCGGACCGACTGGATATGGTCTCTACCGTCAGCTGACGCAGATGGGTCATGCTTGCACCGTGGTCGCTCCGTCGCTTGTTCCGATGCGTTCAGGGGATCGCGTAAAAACCGACCAGCGCGACGCGGTTCGGTTGGCACGTCTGCTGCGCGCCGGCGAACTCACATCCGTTTGGGTTCCCGACGATGTTCACGAGGCGATGCGCGACCTGGTGAGGTCGAGAGAGCGCGCGGTGGACGACCTGCGCCGCAAGCGCCAAGCCATCGGCTCGCTCATGCTCAAGCATGGCCGGATCTACCCCGGCAAGAAGGCCTGGAGCATGAAGTACCAAAGATGGCTTCAGTGTCAGCGCTTCGAGCTCGCCGCCCACCAGATCACCTTGCAGGAACTCATCCTCGCCGAGCGTCATGCCCGCGAGCGGGTCGAGCGCCTGACCGAAGCGATCGAAGACCTTGTGCAGGACTGGTCGCTGGGCGGTGCCGTAGAGGCTCTGCAGACGCTGCGCGGCGTTGCCCTGATCGGTGCCGTGACCTTTCTGGCCGAAGTCGGTGATGTCAGGCGGTTCAACCACCCTCGGCAGCTGATGAGTTATCTCGGTCTCGTTCCAAGCGAATTTTCGACCGGACAAACCGTCAGCCGTGGCGGCATCACCAAGGCCGGAAATGCGCATGTGCGGAGAACTTTGATCGAGGGCACATGGAGCTACCGCTGGGCGCCGCGGATTGGCGAGAAGCAGCTCTACCACCAAAGAAAAGTGCCTCCCGAAATCAATGATATCGCCTGGAAAGCGCAGACACGCCTAACCCGACGATACCGCCAGCTCATTCAGCGCGGAAAGAAGTCGACGGTCGCGACAACGGCTTTGGCCCGGGAACTCGTCGGGTTCATGTGGGACATTGCCCGGCGAAGCATGCCTGCGCAGGCCTGACCAACTGCACATTTACGCTCATTGACGGGCACAGGGCCATCGGCAGGGGAAAACCCGACGGACGCTTTGTGGCCAGCTTGTCGCTGACGCCCGCCGTAAGACAGGGACCGCCCCGAGACGAACGAACGGTAATGCGGTAGCCAATCCGCGCATCAGAGCTTGATCACCGACGTCTTCGAGTCCTGTGTCCTTCAATGAGCGGCCATCAATGAAGAACCGCCGCGCTTGGGCGCCGGTTCGATGAATCGTGCGCTGAACCATTGACAAAGGACATCAGAGCGTCCGGTGAACCCGCCCTTGTCCAGATTTTCCTGATCGGGAGTCTATGTGGGGCTGATGGGCGATCGTGTCCATTAGCTATGATCGTGGACACTATCGGAGGGATGCATGGCGGGTGTCGTGGGCCGGCGATTCTGGAGCCGGGACGAGAAGCGAGGCAACCGGAGCTGCCCACCTGGCGAGCCCGGCACAAAACTCCCCAAATACGTCATAGAAACGCCCGATATCTCCCGCTAGGGTTTCAACCCAAGGGGGATGATATGAAGTTCATCAAATGGCTTTGGCGCATTTTGTTCGGCACGACTTGGAGGGTGCTGGGAACTTTATTGGCAACCGCATCCCTCATCTCGCTCATCCAGAGATGGACAGGCGTTGAGATCATCCCCGTCATCGCGCGGGAGGCGTTATCGATTTACCGGCAAATGATGGGGCGTTTGAAGGATTTGGTGTTCGACTCTTGGACGCCGTTGGAACTTCCGTGGGGGTTGGTGTTCGAGATGCCGGTGTGGGGGATGGATGTCCTGGCGATTTGGACATTGTCGATAGCAGGGTTGGCCAAACTGAGCGACGGTATTCTCAATTTTGGACTATACTATGGTAGACGTCGATACATTCTGGTTGTCCTGACCGCTCCGATCTCTCTGCTTTACTATCTGGGTATGCAACTCTCTGTTGCTGGAATGTGGCTTAGATTAGTGTTCTTCAAAGCGCTACCGAAACGAATTTCTTCGATAATTCGTCACGTCGGAGATCCAAAGTTCATCAAATCAAGCGACCGGGTTCAGAGGGCGACGACGCCGCCTACGCTCAGTTACGCTGAGCGTAGGTCCAGGGCAGGAGGTCGTCCAGATGGGTCATTTTGGTGTCCGCGATGCGGGTGAGTACATCGGTCAGCCAGGCTTGCGGATCGACGCCGTTGAGCTTGGCGGTTCCCATCAGGGTGTAGGCGATGGCGGCCGCCTCGCCGCCGCGCGGCGAGGCGAAGAACATGTAGTTCTTGCGGCCCAGGGCCAGCGGCCGGATGGCGCGCTCGGCGGTGTTATTATCGAGTTCGACGCAGCCCTGCTCGAGCCAGGGATCAAGTGCTGTCATGCGCGTGAGGGCATAGCGGATCGCGGCACCGAGCGGCGTTTTGGTCGAGATCCGGTTGAGCTGGTGTTCAAGCCAGGCCTTGAAGCTGGCGAACAAGGCGCGCGAGCGGCGTTGTCGCGCCTCGGCGCGCTCGACCGCGGATGTCCTTTTCGATCGCATAAAGTCGGGCGATGCGCTGCACCGCCTCCGCGGCGATGGCCGAGCCGGACGCCTTGTTCACGTCGACAAATTTGCGCCGGACATGGGCCATGCAGGCGACTTCAAGAATGTCGCCGCCGGCATAGAGCGCGTTGAACCCGGCATAGCCATCGGCATGCATGAAGCCGCGATAATCCCCCAGATGAGCGAGAGGGTGTTCGCCCTTGCGGTCGGGCGAGAACCGGTACCAGGCCGCCGGCGGCGCCGCGCCCGACCAGCCGCGCTCGTCGCGCACATAAGTCCACATACGGGCGATCTGGCTCGTCGAGCGCCCCTTGACCTTCAGGCGCATCGGCGTGTCATCGGCGAAGATTGCCTCACCGCGTTTGACATGACGGCCGATCGCATCGGCCAGAGGCGCCATCAGATCGGTCGATCGTCTGACCCAGTCCCACAAGGTGGAGCGGTCCAGATCCAGTCCCTCGCGGGCAAAGATCTGGCTCTGGCGATTGAGCGGCAAGTGATCGGCATATTTGGAGACCAGGACATGGGCCAGCAGCCCCGGTCCCGGCCGACCCTTCTCGATCGGACGCGAGGGCAGCGCGGCCTGGTGCATGCGCTCGCAGCACTTGCAGGCCATGCGCGGGCGAACGGTGCGGTTCACCACGAAGCGTCCGGGCACGTATTCCAGTTCCTCGGTGACGTCTTCGCCAAGCTGTTTGAGGTTGCCGCCGCAGGACGTGCAGGCCTCGCCCGGCGACAGAACCTCTTCGGTGCGCGGCAAGTGGGACGGCAGCTGTGTGCGACGGGGCTTTGCGCGCGCCTCTTCCGGTTCGCTGTCGTCTTCGGCTTCAACCTCGTCCTGCGAAGCCTCGACCGCGTGCGCGAGGTCTTCATGCTCAAGGCGCATCTCGATCTGATCCAGGCCCTCCGAACGCGAACCGAACTGGTGACGACGAAGCCCGGCCAGCTGGTGTTTGAGCTTCTCGATCAGAAGGTCGCGATTATAGAGCTCGCGCTCGAGCACACCCATGGCGCCCTTGAGGGCATCGATATCGTCAGGCAGGTGGGACGGCGCGTTGATCATGGCACCGAGACCTAACCGATTTGCGTGAGCCTGTGAATCCTTCAACTCGCCAATACTTCAATTAAAACAAACGCTAATCCATAGCAAAGTTAGCGCGCTATCCCGCCGTCAAAGGCCGCCAGGTATGCTGCGGCATGCGCCAGACGATGCCCTCCAGCAGCATCGCCAGCTGGGCCCGGCCAAGCGCGACCTTGCCATCAGCCGCGGACGGCCAGACAAAGCGCCCGCGCTCCAGGCGTTTGGAGAAGAGGCAGGCGCCCTGTCCGTCCCACCAGATGATCTTCACGAGATCACCGCGCCGGCCGCGGAAGATGAAGATCTGACCGGAATGGGGGTCTTCGGTGAGCTTGCTCTCGGCCAGCGCCGCCAGGCCATTAAAGCCCTTGCGCATGTCCGTTACCCCGCCGGCCAGCCAGACCCGCGTCTCGGCGGGAACCGGGATCATGCCGCCGCCCCGATCGCCCGGATCACGCGTGTCAGCGCGGCTTCTTCGACATCGCTGCTGATGCGCAGCCGCGTGCCGCACACCAGCGCGATCTCGATCGGGCTGGGTGGTGAGGGTGGAGCGGCGGATGGTGCGGGTGCCGTGGCGGCGGGTGCCGCGTCGACGGGAGCCTCATCTTCCGGCCCGATCTCGACCGGCAGGAAGACACGCTCCCGCTCAGCATCGCTATCTTCGGCCAGGTCCGTGTTGAAGCGCGGATCGCGCCGCCAGGCACTGATCAGGTTGGCGTTCATGTCGTGACGCCGGGCCACACCGGCGATCGACATGCCTGCCTCAAGGCTCTCAGTGACAATCGCCTGCTTCTCTTCCCGGCTCCAAAACCGACGCCCAACAACTCCCGCCATATCCGTCTCCGATAGTGCCCACGATGAACGCTAATGGGCACCATCGCCCGAACGCGAGCGCATAGACTCGCGATCAGGAGAATCCGGACAAGGGCGGGTTCACCGGACGGTTACGCGAGACTGAACCTGTCAAACAAAAGAGTGTGGTTGCATCGAGAGGTGCGGTCCCGATCGCGGCGCCTCAAGGCTTTGTTTTAAGATATCAAATATTGGGTAACGTAGAGCGCAGGCCACTCACATGCCGCGCAATCACCGCGTTCTCATCGCACCGAACTGCAAAAACTTTTGTGCCCTTAGCGCCTTCGAGATGCGGAGCTTTGTTCCCCGATTTTTTTAAATTGCGCATGTCGAGCCCGAAATGAGTAAGTCGCTGGCAAATACGCTCCCGAATCTCTGTGCTGCCGGCACCGATACCCCCTGTAAACACTATTCCGTCCAGCCCACCTAACGGCACGGTCAAGCCGGCGATGTGCTTCGCGGTATGATAACAAAAGTAGTCTACCGCATCGCGTGCTGAAGGCTGTTCGGCGGCGCGCTCGATGAGTTCATGCATATCGCCAGACAGACCCGAAAGTCCGCTCAATCCAGCATTCTCATTGAGCAATTTTCGAAGCGCGCAGACGGTCATGTCTAAATTCTCCGCAACATAGAGCGCGGCGCCAAAATCAATGTCGCCGGACCGGGTCGCCATCGGTAGACCGGAGACGGGCGTTAGCCCCATAGTCGTGTCCACGCTTTGACCGTTGAGAATGGCTGTGGCGGAGGCTCCTGACCCCAAATGCGCGACGATAAGCCGTGAAGGCAATTGCTCTGGCCCCTGGGACTGAAACCAATCCAAAACATATTCGCAGGACAGGCCGTGAAAACCGTAGCGCCTTACTGGATGCGACACGAAATCTCTGGGCAATCCTGTGTCTTGGGCGAGGTCCGGCAAGTTATGATGAAAATGGGTATCGAACACGGCATATTGCGGCAACTTGCCCAGGCGGACGGCGGCCGCATCGAGCGCCTCGAGACTGGCGGGCATATGTAGAGGCGCAAAGCGGGCGGCACGCTCGAGCTGCGAGCGTGCCGTTGGCCCGATCAACACAGGTTGGCTAAAAAACCCGCCATCATGGACGAATCTGTGTCCGACCACCTCAACGTCGTCGAGCCAATGCTCGCTGTCTAACAGGTAGAGAAGGTGGTGAACGGCCTGATGGTGCGTTTCCAGTTTGTATCGCCAGTTTTCTGCCGTATTGGCATCTTTCGCTCGGAACTTTATGCGCGCTTCGTTGTGGCCAATCTTCCCGCATGAGATCCTTACGCGTTCGGTTACCCGATTTCCAACCACATCATGGACGGCGAGGCGAACGCTCGAGGAACCGCAATTGATAGTCAAAACACGCATTATTTGGGTGCGTCCGCGTTCGACGAAAGTTCGACCAGTAAATCGCTACACCCTGCGGCAACCAAAGGCGCAACGGAGATTTCGTTTGTTGGGTGGCGGACAGTGTCACAAGTAAGGATGTGCCGGGCCCCTGCCTCATGAAGTGCCAGGAACGCGTCGTCGGCAAAAATAGCGTGAACCCCGATACAAACTGGTGGCGGCAGGCCTGCCTTTTGAAGATTACCAACCGTCTCGATCATCGTGCGGGCGGTAGAAATGATATCATCAACCAAAATAGGAATACGATCTTGCCATACCTCCACTTTGGGTAGGGAAATCTCGACATCACGATCACCGTGGCGGGTTTTGTGCAGGACGGTGAACGGCACACCCGCGGTTTGGGCTACAGCACTCACCCATTGTTCGCTCTCGCTGTCGGGTCCGACAATTAAGGCTCCGGGAACGTGCTCGGCGATCCATGCCGCGATCGTATCGGCAGCGTGGAGCACGCGGTTGGGGATGTCGTAAACCTCCGATAAATCGTGGTAGCGGTGAAGATGCGGGTCAATTGTGACAAGGCCGTCAAACCACGCGCTCAGGCTTTTCGCGAAATAGGTAGAAGAGACCGCCTCGCCTGGCTGAAACCGGTTATCCTGACGCATATAGGCTAAGTATGGTGCGATCAGCACGACACGGCGCGCCCCGAGTTCTCTGGCCGTTGCCGCCGCGAAGACGAGCGGTAGGAATTTCTTGTCCGGTCGATCCAGGCTGCAAACTAAGACCACTTCGCGGTTTGCTACTGGCGTGTCGAACCGTAGATAAGTCTCGTCATCCGGGAAGGCCTTTGAGAAGAGATGGCCGGTTTCCGCTGACAATTCCTCTGCGATGCGGCGGGCAATTTGAGCGCTGTCATCAAACGCAAATACTAGCGGGGGCATTGTTCTTCCTCGATCTCGATGATTTCAGGTTGGCTCGCGAGGTAGTCGTGAGCGTAAGAGAGTTCACCGAGTGACTGGGAATGCAGCGAGTAAAGCGGTTGTCCTTTAACCATTTGGCTTCCCAGTTTCGCGTGCAACACGATGCCGGCGGCCTTCGACGCTGGCGCACCCGCCAGCTTAGCCGCCTTGGCGAGTCGTCGATTATCGATCCGTCCGACGACACCATCGCGCGGTGATTGAATGACTTGATAGTGAGGCGCCGTCGGCGGCTCACGAAACCCGCCCTGGGCTTCGCATATTGCTTCAAATGCACGCCATGCCCTGCCATTGACCAATAGTTCGGTCGCGAGCTCTGCTCCACGGCCTGCCGGCGCTGCCTGGCCCATTTCTAGAAGCTCGCCGGCAAGCAGAGTCGCTTGAACGGTTAGGTCTGGAACGTTGTGTCCCTCATTGTTGAGAACGGCCAGCACATCCCACGCCTCCAATGCCGGCCCAATACCACGTCCAACCGGTTGCGAGCCATCCGTCCGCATAATCTTCAAGTTGAGACCAAGATTGGAGCCTACGCGCGCGAAGAGCCCCTCTAGTCTTGCTGCCGCTTCTTCAGTTCGCACTTTGGCGGTCGGGCCGACGGGCATATCGATCACCAAATGAGTAGCGCCCGCCGCGATTTTCTTCGACAAGACCGAGGCGACTAACTGGCCATCGCTGTCGATGTCGAGCGCGCGTTCTATTCGGATCAAGGTGTCGTCCACGGGGCTCAACGCAACCGCACCACCCCAAACGATACATCCGCCCACCGTCTCAACGACGCGCCGCATGGCCGAAACATCAAGCTCTACCGGCGCGAGAGTCTCCATTGTATCGGCGGTGCCCGCTGGTGACGTAATCGCCCGCGAGGATGTTTTGGGCATGGTCAAGCCAGCGGCCACGCAGATAGCGACAACAATTGGTGTCGTGCGATTGCCCGGTAACCCGCCAACGCAATGCTTGTCCACGATCGGTGCGCGTCCCCAGTCTAAACGCTGGCCGACATTGACCATCGAGAGTGTGAGATCACGGATTTCCTCGAAGCTCTGTTCGTGGGCAGCACTGGCGGTGAGAAATGCAGAAAGATGAATATCAGAAAACCGGCCTGCTGCGATGTCTCCGACGATTGCGTCCAGATTATTCTGGTCCAACGGCTCGCCAAAAATCTTGGCTCTAACAGCGCTCAATGACAAAAGCGGCGCAGGGTGAATAAGTCGAACTGGGTCGCCCTCGTTCAATTGCAATCTTAGCCAAGCGGTTTCAGACAGACCGATCTGACCCGGCGACAACAGATCGGTTACAACCAGATTTAGGGTCGCAATGATCGCTTTGTTTGACGGACCGCTTACCTTTATACGCGCGTGGTTATTGAACCCTTCCGCTCGGCAAATGTGACAGTCGGCACGCATATAGATAACGGCGTGCTCATGCGTATCGATCCCTAACCTTCGAGCTGTGAGCGTGTTTTTCTCGCTCAACTCTGCCGGCATTGCACTGATGTCAATCATTTTCGTCATGACAACTCGACCTTCTCATCCAGCACGGGCGCGTGGCACGGCCAGCTCAATTCTTGCTCGATACGAGCTTTCAGCGACGCCGTTGCGACAGGTTCACCATGTGTGATGAAGGTCATCTCCGGCGCAGATCCAAACTGGCTCAACCATGCGATGATTTCATCAGCATCGGCGTGAGCAGAGAGCGAATCGAGATTATGAACGCTTGCTCGAACGGGCAGGTTTTGCCCGTGGATTTTAACGCTCTGTGCGCCATCCACGATCGCGCGTCCTCGCGTGCCTGCAGCCTGAAAGCCTGTGAACAAAAGTGCATTTCGAGGGTCTGACACGTAGTTCTTGATGTGATGTACGACACGCCCGCCGGTCGCCATTCCACTCGCGGAGATGATGATTTTGGGCATCCGGTTGGTGGTCAGGGCTTTTGAATCTTCTGTCGAGCGCACATAGGTCGCGACATCACAGGCTTGGCGGCACTCGGCCGCGCTAAGGCGATGCCCGTCAATATGCTCGCAAAAAAGCTCGCTGGCATTGATGGCCATCGGACTGTCCAAGAAAATTGGCAGATCCGGTATGCGTTTGTCGCGCTTGAGCTGACTGAGGTGGTAGAGCAGAGATTGAGCGCGCCCAACCGCAAAGGCAGGCACAATAATCGTGCCGCCACGCTTGGCGGTTATCGACACGATCTCGGCGAGGAGATCTTCAACCTCAATGTCTTTGTGTTTTCGGTTTCCGTACGTAGACTCAACGATTAGATAATCCGCGTGGGTGACGGTTTCTGGCCTCAACATCGTCGCACTATTGGGTCGCCCTAGATCGCCGGAGAAGACTGCTGTTTTTCCATTGGGTAGGTCCAGCTCGATGACAGCTGCGCCAAGGATATGGCCAGCAGGATGAAACCTGGCCGCGAAACCGTGGCCGAGTTCTTGAAAATCGCCAAAGTCCAAACCCTTGAATAATGCTAGGGCATCTTCGGCATCTGCACGGGTGTAAAGTGGCTTGGCCGGGCGATGGCGAGACGTGCCGTGTCTATTCGCAAACTCCGCATCTTTTTCCTGCAAGAACCCACTATCCGGTAGTAGGATACGACAGAGGTCGACTGTTGCTCGTGTCGCATACACCGGTCCAGCAAAACCGGATTTGGTCAAAACGGGTAGGTAGCCGGAATGATCGATATGAGCGTGGGTGAGAAGCACCCCTCTTAGTTCCGACGGATTGATCGCCGGATGTCGCCAATTTCTCTCTCTTAACGACCGATGACCTTGGAAGAGCCCGCAATCAATCAACCATTTGTGCGTTCCAAGATCGAGGCGGTATTTGGATCCGGTCACTGTTCCTGCCGCGCCTAAGAACCTCAAGCTGATTTCCATGTGAGCGCTCCTGTAATCCGGGCCAATTCTTGTTCGGTCAGCGTTTCTTTTTCGAGGAGGATCAGGGCAGCGTCGTCAAGCGCCTCTCGATGACTGGACAAGATCTGAGTTGCACGTTCGAATGCGTGAGCGATCGCAGCTTGAACGGCATCATCGATCTTTTGGGCAGTGGCCTCACTGTAGTGAGAGATTTGCCCTTCTGTACGCGTTCCTAGGAAGGCATGATCTTCCTTTTCCAGCGCGACCTGGCCGATATCCTCAACCATGCCATATCGCGTCGCCATGGCGCGGGCGATCTGGGAGGCTTTTTGTAAATCACCGGCGGCGCCCGTGGAGACTTCGTCGAACACCATTTGTTCGGCGGCACGCCCGGCTAGGAGGACGGCCATTTTCGCCTCTAACTCGGCTTTGGACATCAAAAACCGATCTTCAGTTGGTCGTTGGATTGTGTAGCCCAATGAGCCGATCCCTCGGGGAATAATTGAGACTTTTTGAACCGGGTCAGTGTTCTTAAGCGCCATAGCGACGAGCGCATGGCCCAACTCGTGATAGGCAACGGTTTTTCGTTCGATGGGATTTAGGAGACGATTTTTCTTTTCTAGCCCGGCCACAATGCGCTCGATCGCAGCCACGAAGTCGATGAGGCTGACGGCTTGGGCATCGCGCCGTGTAGCTAAAAGCGCGGCTTCATTGACCAGATTGGCCAAGTCTGCGCCGCTAAAGCCTGGCGTGAGAGCGGCGATCTCATCGAGATCTGTATCGTCTTCGATTTCAATACGATGCGTATGCACTTGAAGGATTGCGATACGCCCAGATTTGTCAGGACGGTCCACAAGGACCTGTCGGTCAAACCGGCCGGCGCGAAGAAGCGCGGGATCTAGAACTTCCGGCCGATTGGTCGCGGCTAAAAGGACCAAGCCGCGGCTAGGGTCAAAACCATCGAGCTCGGAGAGGAGTTGATTGAGCGTTTGCTCCTTCTCATCGTGCCCGCCCAGACCCGGATAGGCGCCACGAGCCCGGCCCAGGGCATCAAGCTCGTCAATGAATATGATCGCCGGGGCCTTTTCACGCGCTTTTTCAAACAGGTCGCGAACTCGCGCGGCGCCGACGCCAACGAACATCTCCACGAACTCCGAACCGCTTATCGAAAAAAATGGGACACTAGCCTCGCCCGCCATCGCACGTGCAAAAAGGGTTTTGCCTGTACCCGGCGGGCCTACTAGCAAAATCCCCTTTGGCATTCGAGCCCCCAATCGCCCATAGCCTTGCGGGTCTTTAAGAAACGCCACAATTTCCTTGAGTTCAGCCTTGGCTTCCTCGACGCCGGCAACATCGGCGAAGGTCACCCGTGTATCGGCTTCAACATAGACCTTGGCTTTGGATTGTCCGATTGAAACAGCATTGCCACCCATGCCGCCGTGATTGGCGATGCGTCGGATAAATAACATCCAGACGGCCAGGAAAAAGACCATCGGTAAAAACCAGGAGACTAGAGCGTTAGCGATACCGCTTTGCGCGCGTGCGGAATAGGTCACATCATATTGTGACAAGGTTTGCGCCAAGGCGGGCTCTACAATCGTCGCTACGATATGTTGAGGCAGATCGGCGGTTCCGCTTACGCGTGTTCCGCGGATGACTTGTCCGCTAATTTCAACGTCAGACAGCTCGCCATTTTCCAGCGCCGAGATGAACTCGCTAAATGGTACGGCTTCTTGATGATTGGCCTGACCGAGCCAAGCTTGCAGCATCAAAACGGCAAATATTACAAACACCGCGTACCAAGTATGAAGAGATATACGTCGATCCATCGGGCCCTCCTCCATCCTGCTTACGCACGAATTTTCGCGACCCCTCGCGTTACCGACTAACCTGTTGCGAGTTCGAGCAATGGCGAGCGTTTCGTGAGGGAAAGACTCCCGCCAGGCGTAAACAGAGTGATTTATGGACGTTCAACGACACCTGCGAGCTTGATCAATGACTGAACCCTCGCCGAAGTCCCCGCCGCGTCTGGCTTGGCTGGCGCTAGGCCTTTTTGCTGCGGTTGGCGGTTTCTTGCTGCTCTTTGAACACCGCGCCCATATCACCAGCGATTGGGTTTTGCTTGGACTGCTCGCGCTGTGCGTATTCGGGCACGGGCTCATGCATGGTCATCATCGCCACTAAAGTAGAGACAAACACGATGACGCAGTCGGATTATGGTCTTTGGTCTCTGGTCGCGCTGAATTCAGCCGTTTTTATTTTGTTCGCTGCGAGCTTCTCGAGGCCGCGCTCTTGGCGCGATTGGCGGTCTTTTGGAGCATTTAGCGCCTTTTTGATCGCGCTTTTCACCGAAATGTATGGCTTTCCCCTCACGCTTTACGCCCTGTCTGGTTGGCTTCAATCGGCCTATCCCGAGATCAATTGGTTCAGTCATGAAGCGGGCCATCTACCCGAAATGCTCTTTGGGTGGCAAGGCAATCCGCATTTCGGTCCCTTTCACCTCATAAGCGCCCTATTTATTGGTGGCGGCTTTTGGCTGATCGCGAGCGCCTGGCGTGTCCTTTACACCGCTCAATCGAGTGGTGAATTAGCGCAAACCGGGCCCTACGCTCGCGTTCGCCATCCTCAATACATTGGCTTCGTGCTCATATTGACCGGCTTTCTTTTTCAATGGCCGACGCTGCTCACACTGGCCATGTACCCTGTCCTCATATGGATGTACGTCCGGCTTGCCCTGATTGAAGAGGGAGAAACCCGAGCCGCGCACGGTGAGGATTTTGATCGCTACGCGGCGCGTGTTCCTCGGTTTGTTCCATCCCTATCGACGCCAACCAAGCCGTCATGAGCGTGCAACAAAATCGATCGGTTATTCTGCTCACTAACGAACAAGAAAAACCACATTTTGAAATATTTTTGAGGCGGCAAAACCCAGCATTGGAGGTGGTTTTTTGCGATACGTTGGAGTCGTTGAGCAGCGAAGTAGATCGACGATCTGGACATGTGCGTCTCATTGCTTTCCTCACGGACCTAATCGTCCCTAAACCAATCCTCGAACAGCTCGTGTTGACGCCCTACAACATCCATCCCGGGCCGCCGGAATATCCGGGCTCTCATCCAGAGAGCTTCGCAATATGGGATGATGCGCACCGCTACGGCGTAACCGCGCATGAAATGACAGAACGCGTCGATGAGGGTCCAATTGTATTGCTAGACACCTTCGATATGCCTTCATTACCCGTTCGCGGCGATCTTGCTAGCCGGACCTATGCCCACGCGGTGGATTTGTTTTCCATTTTGGGTACCCATTGTGCTGTAAGTGATAACGATTTTCCGCGTCTGCCTGAGCGCTGGTCCGGGACTAAAAGGACGAACGCAGATTTCCATCGACTGTGTATACAACCAGCCGGATTGTTGCCCGCTGATCAGGACCGGCTGGTGCGCGCGTGCGCAGAGGATGTCATTGCCCCGCGGCTCTCCGAACGGCATCAAAGTTCGGATCTTGAAGCGTTCCAAACTGATATGTTGCTTTTTTTGAGGGGTGCGGCGGTTTGACGCGTAATTCTCCCACATCACATCTGGTGGGAGTTCATCGCGTGTCCTTTCGAATTGCTATTATTGGCCTAATTGGATTGTTCATTATCGGTTTGAGCAATCCGAGCGCTTTTGCCCACCCTCCGGTCGAGCATGAGCCAGTAGCGGCCTCTCAAGACACAGAGACCGTATCGGAAAACGCTGCGCAAATGGATCATCATGATGATCCGAACGCGCCGGCTCATGACCATGTACCAGCTCAATCCTCGACGGCCGAACAAGCCGATCGCGCTCATGATGAATCGGCGTCCCATCAAACCGACGCCGAAAGCGCTGCCCAAGCGCACGATCACGGCACTAGCGAGGACGGAATGCTCGATCCATGCGCTAGCGGAGATGACCATCATGGCGACGCATCCGCTCAATCCGAAGGGCATAGCCATTGGGGTGATGATGGGCCGAAAACGCCGTTCGAACGCGCGCTCGCTAAACTCGGCGTGTTTCATGCCGTCGCTGTGCATTTTCCGATCGCGCTCATCCTCGCCGCGGCGTTTGCACAGGCATTGAATATAGCGCGCGATGAGCAAGCCTATTCCGACATTGTCCGCTTCCTGGTTTGGACCGGAGCGTTTGGTGGATTGGTCGCCGGGTTTTTCGGTTGGGCGCACGCCGGACCGATGGCAAACGGTGAAGCTGGCGTGATGTTAACACACCGCTGGCTCGGATCCGCGTTGGCGTTGGGCCTCTTCGCCGTTGCGGCGGCTGTCGAGTGGCGTCGGCGAAACCCTAGTGCCGTACCCTCTATAGTTCTCAACATTAGCCTTTTCGGCACGGCCGCGGCTGTTGCCCTAAACGGCTTTTTGGGCGGGTCATTGGCGCATGGCGGCCTACGGCATTTGATGGGAGGTTAGTGCGTGAAGACCTACCCACAAAACCTTCCTAGCCTGACTCGCATGCGCTTTTTCGCGGCGTTATGGGTCGTGTTTTACCATTGGCGAGAGCCCTGGGTGATCGACATTGATGCGACCTCGCAGATATTCGCTATGGGTCGGTTTGGAGTGGATCTATTTTTTATTCTCTCAGGATTCGTGCTCACTCACGTCTATGTGGCAGCCCGCGAAGAGGGCCGATTTAATTTCGGCCGCTTCATCATCGCACGATTTGCGCGCATTTATCCGCTTCATATTGCCACCCTCGCTTTTTTGGGCGTTGTCGCGATCGGTGCCGCGCAATTAGGCGTCCCGTTTGAGCAAGACCGCTTCCCGCTGCAAGATCTGCCAGCTCATCTCTTGATGGTGCATGCTTGGGGCTTTGCTCCGAATTTTGGATGGAACGGGCCCTCTTGGTCGATCAGTGCGGAGTGGTTCGCCTATCTCGCTTTCCCGGCCTATCTCATGGTGGCTGTTGCGCTAAAGCACCGTCCTTTGATCCTGCTTACCTTGGCTGTGGCGCTATTCTTTGTACTCGATCAGGTCCATCTGCGTTTCTTTGGCGAGACGTTACCGATGGCGACGGAACGATATGGTGTCATCCGGATAATTCCAGAATTCCTCATTGGGGTAGGACTGTATCGCCTCGGCCAGAAGTGGCAGCTGCCTAAATCGATAGCAAGGGCTAGCTTGGCGGTTGTTGTGGCCCTTTACCTGATTGGCGCACATATCGCAGTCGACGATCGTGTTCTTGCGCTTTTGGGCGCACCATTGATCTTCTTACTCGCAGAGCTCGATCGTCGCGCCGTAACGAAAACCAACCATGGCTTATTCGTGTATCTTGGAGATGTCTCCTACGCGATTTACATGATCCACGTGCCGTTCTTCATGGTGACATTCAATCTGCTCCAAGATGTGTTCGGTGTGATAGATGAATCCATGTCAACGAGCCTGTTTGCGGCCTTGTTGGTGATCATGATTGGGGCATCGGCTGTTACTTACCAAATCATTGAAAAACCCGCACGCACCGGCATTCGCGCCTTGGGCGACCGCCTTTTGAAAACACCAACTAAATCTTCGATTGAGGGGAAACGACTATGAAGAAATTTTCAGCCGCATCGCTCGCGATTGCAATGACCCTAGCCGTCACTTCGAACGCTTGGGCGGACGATAATGAAGACATCATGGAAGTCCTGGAAGGCTATTCCGGTGGTCTGGCGCAAGAAGATGTTGCCATAGCAGAGAATTTTGTCCTGCAGTCTGGCACGGAATTTACGATCTTTGAGGGCTCGGGCCAGGACATTGGCTGGGCAAATTATCGCGATCACCATCTAGCGCCAGAATTTGCCGCTGAGCACGTGACCTTTCATGTTTATGATTGGTCCAACTACACCATCGAAGTCGATGAGACGCTTGCATTCGCAACCTTCGATATTCGTATGGAGTACGAAGTGCGAGGCGAAGCCCGTGAGCGCGATGCGCACGGGACTGCATTGTTGGTGCGGTCCGATGACGGCTGGAAAATCCGGCATCTACACACGTCGTAAGGGAAGTGAAAGGAGTATGACTATGAAAGACCGAGAGCTTGATAAACTGCTTGAGGCGGTCACGCGGCCGCCGGAGGTGGACCAAAGAGCCTTTCGCGATGCGGTCTGGGCAAAAATTGACAATCGCGAAAGCTGGATTGGTCGAGTTCGCAACGCTCTACGCCCTTTAATGCCTGCGGTCGCGTTGCGCTCGGCACCAGCGGCTTTGGCGTTAGTAGTGGGCGGCTTGTCGGGTGCGGCAATGGCGCAGTCGGATCCCCATGATGATCTGGCCATATTTGATGCCAATTCATCCTACTCGATTGTCGCGATGATCGCGCCATCTAAGGACAAGCATTGATGCTGCGCGCCGGCATCGTCGCCTCCGTCCTTGGCGTTGTAGGCGGCTTCCTCGGTGTTTGGTTGGGCATCGCTGTCTTTGACGACAGCGATCACGCGGCCACGAATCTTCATGCGATCGTGCATGACGAACTTCATTTGTCGTCCCAGCAAGAGGTGGCTATTGAAAGCCTTGAGACCGCGTTCGCAATCGTCCGCGAGAGCTATGAAGCGGAAATGGAGGAAGCGCGGCGCGAAATTGGCGCAGCGCTTTTGCGCGATCAGGCGCTTTCGGACGATGTGGCGCGGGCTGCTGAGGATTTTCATACGGCTATGGGGGGGCTGCAGATGGAGACCCTCAATCACATCCTATCCATGCGTGCCGAACTCGACCCCGATCAAGTGCAAGAGTTTGATCTGAGGCTTGCGCAGGCCTTTCATGCCGAAACCGAATGAGTTGACAGATAGCGAGCGTGAGGATGCTCGCTTGGCTCGTGACGCGCAAGCAGGAAGCCATGCCGCGTTCAATCGCCTGATGGACAAATATCAAGAGACCGTCTTGCGATTCCTGACGGGCCATATTCGCAATTCAGATGACGCTCATGATGTCGCGCAGGACACCTTCGTGGCTGTTTTCAAAAACCTTGAGCGGTTTGATCTGGATCGCCCGTTTCTCGCTTGGCTTTTTGTCATCGCGCGGAATAAGGCCCGCGACCACCATCGTCGCCGAAAAACTCTAAATTGGGTTGGTCTTGATAGTGAACGAGACGATTTCGTAGCAGATGCACCGGATCCGGAAGCCGCCGCTTTGAGCTCGGGCGAACTATCCAGAGCGCAAGACGTCATCAGCAAAATGCCCGAGGGGCTGCGCACACCGTTATTGCTATCCGTTATGGATGACCTGCCTTTGGCTCAGATCGGTGAAATCATGGGCGTGTCTGAGAAGGCGGTTGAGGTGCGGATTTATCGAGCGCGCAAACTGCTTAAAGAGCATTTTTCCTCGTGAGGGATGTGCCCGCGGCTTACGTAAACCTACCAACGAAGAGGTTTGTGCCCGGGTGTGCGTGCGCTTTGTCCCCGCCACGGATTCCCTAGATCCGGCACTTCCGGGTACAAACGCCCTGCGCATCTGATGCAGGTGGAGGATAATGCGAATGATATCACGGCGTTTATTTTTGGGCGCGTCTGCAGCGTTAGGCGGCGCCGCGACGACCGGCCTATTACCGGCTTGGGCACAATCCGCTGGCGCTGCGAATCTTAATGGCTTGAGACCGCTGTCCGGCCAGGTTTTTAACCTCACGATCGGTCGCGCGAATGCGTTGATTGACGGGCAGACCGGGGATGCGATCACGGTCAATGATCAATTGCCTGCCCCGTTACTTCGGTGGCGTGAAGGCGATGAAGTCACTTTGCGTGTTCACAATACGCTCAGCGAAGACACCTCTATCCATTGGCACGGTCTCCTCTTGCCGTTTCAGATGGACGGCGTGCCCGGCGTGACGTTTCCCGGTATCCGCCCAGGTGAGACATTCACCTATCGCTTCCCGATCCGACAGGCGGGAACCTACTGGTATCACAGCCATTCTGGACTTCAGGAACAAATGGGCCATTACGGCCCCATTATCATTGAACCGGCTCGACCCGATCCGGTGGCCTATGACCGCGAATATGTAATCGTGCTCTCCGACTATACGTTCGAGGGTCCTCACCGTGTTTTCGAGAAGCTCATGAAAATGAGCGACACCTACAACTTCCAACAACGCACACTGTCAGATTTCGTAGAGTCGTCCCGTCAAAATGGACTGCTTTCCGCGCTCCGCGATCGCACCATGTGGGGTCAGATGCGCATGAGCCCAACCGACATATCCGACGTCACGGCCGCCACACTTGAATATCTCGTCAATGGTCATGGTCCCGCGGACAATTGGACGGGTCTCTTTACACCTGGAGAGCGCGTGCGATTGCGCTTCATCAACGCTTCGGCGATGACGATCTTCAACGTGCGCTTCCCAGATCTGCCGATGACAATCGTTCAAGCGGACGGCCTGAATGTTCAACCTGTTGAGACAGACGAATTCCAGATTGGAGTCGCTGAAACTTACGATGTCATCGTGCAGCCGCAGGACGATCGTGCCTACACGCTGATGTGCGAGTCGATCGATCGTAGCGGGTTCGCCCGCGCAACTTTGGCACCGCGCACCGGTATGGTGGCAGCAGTACCGCCGCTTCGGCCGCGACCAACCCTGACGATGCAAGACATGGGCATGGACCACGGCGCTATGGGACATGAAGGTATGGACCACGGTATGCCTTCGTCGCCGAGCGCCGATCATGCTGCGATGGGTCACACACCATCGTCAGGTTCATCGAATACCAGCGGCCACTCTGGCCACATGGATCATGCGTCGATGGGTCATGACGCTCAACCGGTTAATGAGACCCACATGTCACCGATGCCAATAAGTGGACAGCAACGCCACGACCACCCGCGGGGCCCGGGCGTTGCGAATGTCGCGATGCAACCGACATCAAGGCTTGGTGAACCGGGCGCGGGGCTTACCGATGTTGATCATCGGGTGCTGGTTTACACCGATCTAAAAAGTCTTGAACGAAATCCGGATACCCGTCCGCCGGGGCGAGAAGTCGAGGTTCATCTCACTTCCAATATGGAACGCTATATGTGGTCGTTTGACGGGCGCCGCTGGAGTGAAGTTGTCGATCCCATCCAGTTTTACCAAGGCGAACGCGTGCGCTTGACGATGGTCAACGACACCATGATGCCGCATCCGATCCATCTTCACGGTATGTTTTTCGATGTCGTAAACGGCGAAAGCGCCCACAAACCGCGTAAACACACCATCACCGTTAAGCCCGGTGAAAAACTCTCTGTGGACGTCACCCCCGAAGACGTCGGTGATTGGGCCTTCCACTGTCATCTTCTCTACCACATGCACGCTGGCATGTTCCAAGTGGTTTCAGTCCTCCCAGAAGAAACGGGACATTCAATGCATGATCCTCAAAACGGCCAGCACCAGGGTCATAGCCCGCATGGAGATCATTGATGAGACCTCTGCTGGGAATTGCTGCCTCTTTACTTATGTTGTTTTCACTGACCCCGCTCGCGAAGGCGCAAAACCAAGCTGACGCCTATTATCCGCCGGCAGAAATGGAAGCCGCTCGCGAAGCATTGCGCGAGGGCGCTGGAGGCCAACGTCTATTTTTCTTGCAAACCGATCGATTGGAGTATCAATCGCGCCGGGATGATGAAGAGATAGCGCTCTGGGATGTAAATGCCTGGTATGGTGGCCGCATCAATCGCGTTTGGGTGAAAAGCGAAGCCGAATACGAGCTTGAAGCCGGCGCTTTTGAGGAGGCTGAGCTCCAGGTTCTATTTAGTCGGGCGATCACGCCGTACTTCGACTTCCAAGCGGGTATCCGCCAGGACTTTGAACCGGACCCAATGCGTACTCATGCCGTTTTAGGTATCCAAGGCCTCGCCCCTTATTGGTTCGAGGTCGATGGCGCTGTGTTTCTCAGCGATGAGGGTGAGCTAACGGGGCAGCTCGAGACGGAATATGAGCTCTTGCTAACACAAAGGCTCATTCTTCAACCGCGCGCCGAGATCAGCTGGTCGGCAGAGGACATTCCAGAGTTGGAAATCGGAAGTGGTTTGAACAATGCCGAGATCGGGCTGCGGTTGCGTTATGAGCTGCGCAGAGAGTTTGCACCTTATCTTGGCGTGGAATGGTCACGCAGTTTCGGCAGTACGGCCGACTATGTGACAGCGGCCGGCGGCCGTACGGAAGACACCGCTTTGGTGGCGGGGTTGCGAATTTGGTTTTGAGTGTGGGGCACTCCCCACTTGGTAGATTAAGGAGAATGACATGAAAAAAATGCTGGTTGTAAGTCTCGGCGCGGTGAGTCTCGCCCTGGTCGGCGGATCTGCTTTTGCCCAGGATCATAATCATGGTGGTCACGACCACGATGCCGCGTCGCAAATGCCGACGATGGAAGAGTGCCAGGCGATGCACGACGAGATGATGGGCGACAGTTCGGACCATCACGACGAGGCATCTCGCCGAGCGATGATGGAAAACATGGACGAAGCCAAGCGTACACGCATGCAGCAATGCCACGAAATGATGCAATCAATGCATGGTCACGGTCAGGACGAAGATCAAGCCGCTCAAGGTCACGATCATCAAGCGGCCGATACCGGTCACCGGCATTGAATTGAGCGGATCACTTAGACGGAGAGGCTAGGGCTCTCCGTCTAATCCCGACGCTATCTCAATGAATATGCGTCCGAAACACTCCGTCGCTATCGACCTTCGTTCGGTGCGGCGCGACGCGAAATCGGTCGGAATCAGTGTGGATATTGGGTTTTGTGCCGACTTGCTCAACGGAGCCCTCCGAGACACAAGAACCGCTACCAAACTGGCCTGATCGCAACAACAATCCGATTGGATATGTCATCGCGGATTGCCATGACTTAGGCAGTGCAGGATAGCGCTCGCTCGAAGGGACAAAATCATGACAAGTTTTTTGCGGTGGACGATCCGAGTTCACAAATGGATTGCTTTGATCGTCGGGATCCAGATCATATTGTGGGTCGCGGGCGGCGTCGTAATGACCGTCTTGTCCATAGAAAGCGTGCGCGGCGAACATAACATAGCTGTACCAGCTCCCTTCGCGATCCAGCCGGCGAATTTAATATCGCCGCAATCGGCGATCGACGTTTTAGAAGTTGATGAGGGCGTTTTGGAAGTTCGCCTTCAGACTTGGCAAGATCAGCCTGTCTACAATGTTTTCCGCTTGGACGGGTCCAGTTCCCTCGTGGACGCGCGCACCGGCGAGCGTATAACTCCGATCTCTGAAGAAACTGCGGTTGCAGTCGCCCTAAGCGACTATGCCGGTGACCCGCAAATCGAAGTCGTAGAATTTTTTGCTGAACCGACCTGGGAATATCGCCGGCCCGGTTCAGCGTGGCGGATCAGCTTCGCCGATGGGGAAGGCACGCGAATTTACGTTTCACCAGACACCGGCCTGGTTACAGCGCGCAGAAACGATCGATGGCGCTTTTTCGATTTCTTCTGGATGCTCCACATCATGGACTATGAGGAGCGGGAAGATTTTAACACCTTCCACCTTCAAGCTTTCGCGGTGCTGGCGCTCATATCGGTTTTGGCCGGCTTTGTTCTTCTTATTATTCGAATGCAAAGGCTGGTTCGTGTTGAGATGGCAAAGCGCAAGCTGAAACGCTCTACCCCTCAGTCTACGCAATCATAGCGACGTGGAGCCGATTGATAATGTCGCGCAGGGACCGGATCAATTGTGACGCCAGCGCGAAACCAATGGTTGGTTGAATTCGGCCGCTTGGAAGTGCGTCAGACTTGGCTGACCTGAGACCCTCGGGCCCCTCGATTATTTCGAGAGTCTGAGCCTTTCATAGTCCATGGTTTGTGATGTGGCGAGCGTGCCGGGAGCGGAGCCCCCGCGTAGCTCGAGCGACCGGCACGCT
>Ga0189274_100233_pt1 | contig 21403 bp, 17 predicted proteins | sample N5B1minimetaG_FD_130323 | JGI IMG/M metagenome (GOLD analysis project Ga0189274, IMG submission 130323) | Marine microbial communities from the Costa Rica Dome - N5 B1 mini metaG | ecosystem: Environmental > Aquatic > Marine > Oceanic > Photic zone | place: Costa Rica: the Eastern Pacific...
GAGACATAGAGATTTAGAAGGGGTAGGAGCATCTAAAGTTGGAAGTGTATTCTTGTATGTACTCGTAGCAACCATTGGAATGAAAATGGACATCATGGAGTTAATTGCCAATTGGGGAGTATTTAAATTCCTTATCTCTATCGGGTTAATCTGGATTTTTGTTCATGCATTAGTTTTATTTATTGTAGCAAAAATAATTAAAGCACCATTTTTCTATGTTGCAGTTGGTTCTCAAGCCAATGTTGGAGGTGCCGCATCTGCTCCCGTAGTAGCCTCTGCGTTTAGTCCTTCTCTTGCACCAGTGGGTGTGCTACTGGCGGTTCTTGGATATGCGGTTGGTACCTTTGGAGCTATAGCCTGTACCATATTGATGAAATCACTGACCATGTAAGAGGAGATGAAGAGAGGAGTTGGGATATTTGTTTTTCTATTATCGTTTTCAGTCTACGGTCAAATACTTGTAGAAAATCCTTCTATTGATTTGGGTGATGTCTATGAGAGCAAGGGTAATGTGGCCGCACAGTTTATTCTGAAAAACCCTTATGAAAAAGATACCATCAGAATTCATGAAATTATTACTTCATGTGGCTGTACGGCCATTTTAAGTCAAGATACGCTAATTCCGCCAAAATCTTCAGTTCCGCTTAAGTTGAGCTATGACCCTAAAGGTCGATCAGGTTTGTTCAATAAGTCAATTGAGGTGATTAGCAGAATTGGGATATATGACCAGCACCGCCTATTCTTGAAAGTAAGCGGAAATGTTGTGAATGAAAACCCATCAATTCGTCAAATTGATGCAGAACTCAAAGAGTATTTGGTGGCACCAATAGAGTTTTATTCAATTACGCATTTTGACACATCATATCTTGATTTTAACTTTTTTATTCCATTTGTAAATGATTTGTCTTATGAGATTGATTTTTACCAATTTACAACTATTGGATTCGAAATAACAGTTCGCGATAAAGGTCAAATAGAACCACTAGAAAATCTTGTCAAGTTCAGTAAGCACAAACTGCAAAGAGAGTTTAAACTGAGGGGCTATGACCTGAATACTGTGATTTTTGATGAAGCTGTTTTCAAAATTGAGCAATTGCCCAAATGGGCGGCAAGTAAAATTAAAATACACTCAGTCAACTTCGGATCTGATTTGATTGAGTCATCTATCATAAAAACTTCACGAGATGAGTTTGTAGAAAACAAAGACCTCTTATTGAGCTATAGTAGGTTTTCAAAGCCAACGGCTGAGGAGGTCATTGAGCAAGTGAATTTTGATAGAATTGAGAATAAATTGTTCATGGAAGGCAAGCTCGATTTACAGGGGGTAATATACTCATCAAATAGAATGAGCTTCAGTGAGCGAGAAAAATTGGCGAAAAAAATGGAGAAGCTCATTACAAAATATATGAAAGCAAATTCAGGAGTTAAAAAGAAAGATTTCCAGGTGCATTTTGATTCGTTAGGCTTTCATCCAGATAATAAATACAAATTTATGCTCTGGTCCAAAGCTGATGAAGAAGAACAGCAACAGTTCACATATGAGGTGAAACGAGATGACATTACTCCTCCACAACTACCGACATTTAAGTTTAACAATGTGTTGGGTAATTCGATTGATCTAGAATCTGCAGAATTCAAACACTTTTGGTCAAATCTATTGTTGAATCAGAAAATGGGATACCAAATAGAATTATTCATTGAATCATCTGTTTCCAAGATTGATAGAGGAGAGGATTTGATGAGTCGAGCTATTAAAAATGGTGAAGCAGTGAAACAATTCTTAAACAAAAAGTTTCTGGATGAAACAGGTAAAATTCTAAAGATTAAGGTGGAATCCTTTGTGAATGGACCAGAGGTCAGCAATGGCATTTACCGACATGCCGATTTGTCGCAATTTGAATATATTAATGTTATTCCACTAGTGCATCAACGCAAACAACCTACTCAAAAGCCACCGAATCCTTACATGGTCAACTTTGATTACTTTTTCAATGGTATTGATACATCTTCATGGGTGTTTTCAAGACTAGGTGACTATATGGTTGAAGAGGTTAAGCAGCATGGTTTTGTAAAGCTGATAATTGAATCCAGTATTTCACAAATCCCAATTGATCAAGAAAAATCAAATGATTTTTTAGTGTATGAAAGAGCTTTGGAGTCTGAGAAAAGAATAAGGGATTACCTCTCAAAACGATTGGTTGATCCTAATCGTGTAATTTTTGTAGAGGAACGGTTTTTGATTCAAGGACCAAAGTATGACGCGTCTGTTCCCATTGTGGCTTACAGAAAGTTTCAATATTTAAAAGTATTGCCAGAAAAATATTTAAAACAATGAAAAACATCCTAACATTTGTTCTGTTAAGCTTGGCTTTCCAGGGGTTTAGTCATAAGTTTTACATCTCTATTACAGATATGGAGTACAATGAAGAGAAAAAGAGAATAGAAGCCAGTGTTAAAATGACTGCTCATGATTTTGAATGGATTTTGGAACAAAAATTTAAAACAAAGTGCATCATAGAAGAAATTGCTGACAGCTCTGAAATCGGAACTTTTGCTCAAGATTATCTTAGACAAAACTTTCAAGTATTTTCTGAAAGTCAACAATGCCAATTCAATTATCTAGGAAAAGAAGTCACCAACCGAGAGGACTTATATTTCTATTTTACCCTAACGAATGTTAAAAATCCGGCGCACATCAGCCTTATCTCAAACCTTTTATTTAGCATTTCTGACCTTCAACAAAATATTGTCCACTACAAATACAAAAACCAAACGAAAAGCGTAACTTTAGTGCCCTCTCAAAACGAGGGAGAACTAAAATTTCAATAAAACATGAAAGTTTTTAAGTCAATTTTAAATCTATCGGCAATTGTAATTGCATCAGCAACAATTGCTCAACCCAACTATAATAACAGCAAGTTTAAACAGCTTAAAGAGGAATTAGCTACACCAAATGTTTACCGTACGGCAGCTGGAGCGCCAGGTCCGAACTACTATCAACAAAAGGCTGATTACTCAATGAAAATCACCTTGGATGATGCTAAGCAAACTGTGACAGGTTCAGAAACCATTACTTACACCAATAATTCGCCTGACCAGTTAGAATATATTTGGTTGCAATTAGATCAAAACATTCGTAAGCCAGGTTCTGCAGGTCAATTGACTAGAACGAGTACTATTGAAGGCTTGTCTAATCCTGGGTCAATGGAACGCATGTTTGATGTACTCAATTTTGAAGGTGGATTTAACTTAACGAAAGTAACGGATGCCTCAGGGAAAAAGCTAGATTATACCGTAGTGGGAACTATGATGAGAATCCCATTGAAAAAACCACTTACCAAAGGAGATAAGTTTACATTCAGTATTGACTGGTGGTACAACATCAATGATCGCATGAAAATTGGAGGAAGGTCAGGGTATGAGTATTTCGAAGATGAAGACAATTACCTTTACACGATTGCTCAGTTTTTCCCAAGAATGTGCGTTTATAATGATGTTGAAGGCTGGCAAAATAAGCAGTTTTTAGGTTCTGGTGAGTTCACACTTCCTTTTGGAGATTACTCCGTTGACATTACGGTTCCAGATGATCATATTGTTGCGGCAACAGGTGTTTTGACAAATGCAAGCAAAGTCTTGACCTCTGAGCAAAAATCAAGATGGGAAAAGGCAAAAGTGTCGGATGAACCCGTTTTTATTGTGACTCCAGAAGAAGCGGATAAAAATGAAGACGAAAAGTCAACCGGCACAAAAACTTGGCACTATGAGGCAGAGAATGTAAGAGATTTCGCTTTCGCATCTTCTCGCAAGTTTATTTGGGATGCTCAAAGAGTTGTTCAAGAGACCAAAACGGTGATGGCAATGTCATACTATCCAAAAGAAGGAATGCCATTATGGGATAAATATTCTACACGAGTAGTTGCTCAGACATTAAAGACATACAGCAAACATACTTTTGACTATCCTTATCCAGTTGCAATCTCTGTGCATGCAAATTATATTGGGATGGAATATCCAATGATCTGTTTTAATGGAGGACGTCCTAATGCTGATGGAACTTATTCTGAAAGAACTAAGTATGGGATGCATTCCGTAATCATTCATGAAGTAGGGCACAATTACTTTCCAATGATTATCAATTCTGATGAACGTCAATGGACATGGATGGATGAAGGATTGAATACTTTCTTACAATATTTAACTGAGCAAGAGTGGCAAAGAAATTATCCTTCTCGAAGAGGTCCGGCTCATTTGATTGTAGATTACATGAAGGGAGACAAATCGAATATTTCGCCAATCATGACCAATTCTGAATCATTGATGCAATTTGGAAACAATGCTTACGGTAAACCAGCAACAGCATTGAACATCTTGAGAGAGACAATCATAGGTAGAGAGAACTTTGACTATGCGTTTAAAGTGTATGCGCAAAGATGGATGTTTAAGCATCCAACACCTGCAGACTTTTTCAGAACTATGGAAGATGCAAGTGGTGTTGACTTAGACTGGTTTTGGAGAGGATGGTTTTTTACCAACGACCACTGTGATATTGCACTTGAAGAAGTGAATTGGTATCAGCTAAACACACATAATCCTGAAACTGAAAAGGCATTTGAAAAAATGGTGGACGGTGACGAAAATGTGAATATTTCTGAAATCAGAAACGAGAAACAAATCAAAGAAACTACCAATGAAAAGTATCCTATCTTAGATGATAAGTATAACACTGCAGACCCATACGCGGTTACTGAAGAAGATAAGGATGCTTATGAAGACTTCATGAATAAAAGAACTCAAGAAGAGAAAGATTTATTGGCCAAAGGATATCAATTCTATGAGATTAAGTTTACCAATAAAGGAGGATTAGTGATGCCGTTAATCTTGAGATTCAATTTCACCGATAACACGGATGAAGTGATCCGTATTCCAGCCGAGATTTGGAAAAGAAATGATAAAGAGGTCACGAAAGTGTTTTTCTTTGAAAAAGAGGTTGGTTCTATTGAACTAGATCCTTTCTTAGAAACGGCAGATTGTGAATTAGAGGATAATCATTGGCCAAGAAAACAAGTTCCTTCAAGATTTGATTTGTTTGAAGAGAAAAAAGGATGGGGTAGATACCACTAATAATATTCTTACAATTTATCTAAAGCTGTCAGTATAATATTGGCAGCTTTTTTTATTTCTTCCTCAGAAATAGATAGAGGAGGTGAAAGTCTGAAACTATCGGGATGGGAGAGAAACCAAAAAGAAATTAAACCCTGTTCTAAACATTCCTCTACTACCTTATTGACAGCATCTGCTGACTCCATATCAATGGCAAACATCAAACCAATTCTTCTGATGCTTTTTACGGCAGAATGTTGGATTAATAATTCTTCAAGAAGCGCTCCTTTTTGGTCTGCGGTTTGGACCCAGTCTTCAGAAGTGAGTACCTTTAAACAAGCAGCTGCGGCAGCACAATTTACCGGGTGTCCAGCAAATGTCGATATGTGTCCGAGCACCGGATTTTCAGCAAATTGATTCATGAGTGCTTCGTTGGCAACCAAAGCGCCAATTGGCATTCCTCCACCCAGGGCCTTGCCTAAGGTGAGTATATCCGGAACTACATCAAAATATTCAAAAGCGAAGACTTTTCCCGTACGTCCTATTCCGCACTGAATTTCATCAAAAATAAGCAGCGCACCTACTTCAGTGCATTTTTTGCGTATGGCCTTTAAGTATTCTTTAGTGGGTATCCTAACACCGGCATCTCCCTGGATGGTTTCCAAAATAACTCCTGCTGTTCTTTCAGTTATTTGGTCTAGGCTATTCAAATCATTGAATTGAATAAACTTGGTTCCCGGTATGAGTGGTCGGTATGCACTCTTTTTATATTCATTATGAGAAATACTCATAGAACCTTGACTGTTACCGTGATACGACCCTTTCATAGAAACGATTTCATATCGTCCAGTCACTCGCTTGGCTAGTTTAACTGCAGCTTCATTAGCTTCTGTTCCTGAGTTAACCACATACACCTTGTTCAGGTCAGGTGGACAAAGGTTCAATAATCTTGCGCTCAATTCGAGTTGCGCATCCTGAATGAATTCTCCATATACCATCACATGCAGATGCTTTTCGATTTGATCTTGAATGGCCTGGATTACTGAAGGGTGACAGTGACCGATATTGTTCACTGCAACGCCGGCAATCATGTCAAGATATGGCTTACCTGACTTGTCGTAGATGTAAGCTCCTTCTGCTCGTTCTACATCTAGTAAAAAAGGGTAGGGGTTGGTTTGTCCTTGTTGGTGGATGAAAGCCTTCTTACGGTCTTCTGTTTCCTGGAGGTCCTTGATTTCGTGGGTGCTCGCCATGTTTAATTTTCTTCAAGAGCTCTCTTTTGAATTTCTCTTCAGCCATGTAGACTTTGGCCGCTTTCTTTTTCGAGAGCACAGTAGCAAATTTACCCAAATATTCTTTTCTAATCTGTCCTTGCTTTGCTTCATCTTCTAAAATGGCCTCTGCAAGTTCGTAAGCCTCATCATCACTCAGCTCATCAATTTTGCGCAACTTCTTCATATGTTGCTTCTGAGATTTATGAGCAGCTTCTATTTTAGCTTCATACTCATTGTAAATAGGCCAAAACTTTTCTGCCTCTTCAGAACTCAAATCTAATTGTGTAGACAAGAAAGCGATTTTTTGAGCCTTTATCTGCTCTGCCCGCTCTTCTTTCGTCATTTTCTGCGTGCTTTGTGCAAATGCACCAGCAAGCAATAAATTCATTAATAAAAATGTAAATACTTTTTTCATCTTATAAATCTTCTAAATAAAAATCTTCAATTTCACCATCTACCATGAAGTACAAATCTTCAGTGATGTCCTCTTCTTCATCAGTGGTTTCGTTCAAGCTGATATCTTCATTCTCAATTAAAAAATCAATGAGTTCATCTTCATCTAAAAAGGCAAGATAGGCCTCATCTGATTCAGTCAGAACAGATTCGTTAGATTCAGATTCTGCTACTACAGTATTAGTATCTGTTTCAATTGTGTCTTCTTGATTGAATATAAAGATTCCGATTATCAAACAAGCTGCAATGCTCGTGACAATTGAAATATTTCTAATTGAGAAAATAGAATGCTTTGTGAGTGATTCTGAACTTTCATGATTCAATTCTTCTGCTTCAATCTTGTCCATTAATTGGGTAGAGAAGTTTTCGAAGAAGTCTTTCGGAACTTCTGGTTTGATCTTTTTTGTCGTACCTATAGAGGCAGATTCATCTATAGCGCGGGTGTCTAATGACGCGCCAAAATTTTCAAAAAAACCGTTTGGAACCTCTGGTTTTTCAGATTTCACTAAGGAGTCTAATATGTCGTATTTATGTTCCATTTATTATTTGACTAATCTTAAGCCCAAAGGTTTATCTGTTTTTTAATTCTTCTTCAATTTTTTTAGCAGCTAAATGATAAGAAGCTTTAAGTCCTCCAACACTTGTACCTAAAAGATCTGAAATTTCTTTAAATTTCATTTCTTCAAAATACTTCAATTCAAAAACCTGCCGTTGTTTTTCGGGTAGCTTTTCAAGAGCAGTCTGAAGCGCAGCTTCAATTTCTTCTCCACTAATATCTTTTCCATCAGTTTGAAGCTGATTCTCAAATAAAGGTGGATCCAAATCTGTGGTTCTTCTTCTGTTTGCTTTACTCAGAAAGGTATGCGTTTCATTGTAAGCAATTCTATATAGCCAAGTATACAGATTGGATTCTTTTCTGAAGTTAGGTAGACCTTTCCATGCTTTGATGAAAACGTTTTGCATTACGTCTTCAGTGTCTTGGTGGTTTTTCGTTAATCTACGAATCTGCCAATAAACACGTTCTTGGTATGTTTTGACGATTTTTTGAAATCCTACAGTTGGATTTTCTTCATAAGCTTGAATAAGCTCCTGGTCATGTTTTCCAGAAGTATCTTCATCTTCGGTATGATCGCCAACTATTTTCAAATGGGTAACAGTTTTATTTTCGCTGTATAGCTCTTTCTGTTGCCGCAATGATGTCTTTTGTGTTGATATTGTATTTCGTGAGTAACTCTTCACCTTTTCCGCTTTCTCCAAACGTGTCATTCACAGCAACCATTTCCAGTGGGCTAGGTAACTTTCTTGCTAATAGTTGTGCAACAGTATCACCCAATCCTCCATTCATCATATGCTCTTCAGCTGTAACTACACATTTTGTTTTGTTTATTGATTGTAAGACTGTCTCTTCATCAAAAGGTTTAATCGTGTGCACATTTATTATTTCAGGATTGATTCCTTTTTCTAATAAAGCTTTCCCAGCTTCGATAGCTTTCCAAACCAAGTGCCCTGTAGCAATGATGGTTACATCTTTTCCTTCATTAATGATATCAGCCTTTCCAATCACAAATTTCTTGTTTGGGTCTGTAAAATTCGGAACTTTAGGTCTTCCAAATCTCAAGTATACAGGTCCATCATGTTCGGCGATCGCAATGGTAGCTGCTTTTGTCTCGTTGTAATCACACGGAGAGATTACGGTCATGTTAGGCAGCATTTTCATTAAACCAATGTCTTCTAATATTTGATGCGTTGCTCCATCTTCACCAAGTGTTAATCCGGCGTGTGAAGCACAGATTTTTACATTTTTATTGGAGTAGGCGATTGATTGTCTGATCTGGTCATAAACTCTTCCAGTAGAAAAGTTTGCGAAGGTACCAGTGAACGGTATTTTACCTCCGATCGTCAACCCTGCGGCAATACCCATCATATTTGCTTCTGCAATTCCCACCTGAAAAAATCGATCCGGGTTTTGATCCTGGAAGGCGTTCATTTTTAGAGATCCTGTCAAATCTGCACAAAGCGCAACAACATTAGGGTTGGTCTTTCCCAGTTCTTCTAATCCTGCTCCGAAACCTGAGCGCGTGTCTTTGTGGTCAATTACTTCAATATCTTTCATGATGGATTATAGGTTTAAGGAGGTTGTTCCTCCAGATTTTATAATGAAATTTTTAACGTTTGTATAGTCAGTTGATACCGCATCTTTCCAACGATAAACTATTTTATATTTTCCAGGCTGCAAGAAAAATGAGCCTTTACTTGTTCTGTCATTTAAGTCGCATACCCATTCAGCAGTGTCATCTGAGTCATTCAATAAAAATATCTGACCAACCAATATTCGAGAACATCTGTACTCTAACAAACCTGAACCCGGAATATCAATGTAAGTATGTTGGCTTTGACTGATAGTAACATTGTCTTTATAGATTCTGGGTAGTGTAAGAATTTCCAAATCATAATCTCCAACCATGTATTTCTGAATTTGATCGATATCTTGGACATTCAACGTTCTGCTTTCGCCAGCTTGTGTCACTCTGACTTGAACATCCTTAGTTTTGGTTGAACCTTTAACTCTTACTTTGAGCATTCCCTGTGGACAATCAGCTGGCAAAATATTATGCTGTCCTTTATACAACTTGAGTCCTTTCACCGTGACTTTTGGTAAGGTGTTAACCACCATGTCGTATTGCATCTCCGGATCAATGACTACAATCGTGTCTGGCTGGTTTTTGAAGTTCATGGTATGTGTAAAAGTGTACTTCAAGTCTTTTGTACCAGCTTTATACAAGAAAACAGTCGTGTTAGTCTCAGTTGGCTTGCCGTGAATGTCATTTAAGTTAATCTGAGCAGTTGTGTTACTGAGCGCATCTGTGATCACAGACTTAATTACTTTTCTAAACGATTCTTTGGTAGAAGCTTCATAAAATCGACCAATACAATCAAAAGCATTTAAGTATTTGAGGTCAATTCCAAGTCCAACTACAAAGGGTGTAACGCCTATTTCTTTCGACTTTAGTTTTTTAGCTACTTCGCAAGGAAACTGATCGCATGCCTCTAAACCATCAGTAATGAGAATGATGATATTTCTGGCGTTTTTGTCCGGAAAGTCATCCGCAGCTGCTTCTAAAGATCTAGCAATTGGAGTTGTTCCTTTGGGTTGAACACGATTAATGAATGATTTTATCCTTGAATAGTTGTCCGGACCAAATTCTACTTCCAATTTCGTGTCATCACAATCTTGAAAAGTTGGTGTAATAGGAGACTGGTGTCCATAAACCCTTAGGGCTAGCTCAAGATTGGGAGTTCCTCTTAAAGCTTCAATTTCTTCTCCCAATATTTCTCGTGCAAGATCAATTTTAGTAGAGCCTTCCCATTTTCCATTCATAGAGTTTGACGCGTCAAAAATGAACAAGATTCTTGTCAATTCTTGTGCGTAACCGACATTAAATGCCAGAAATATTCCTATGAATAGAATAAACTTTTTCACGTTTAGTAATCTCCTAATGTCTCAGGAAGTTGAGCTAATGCAATTTCTTTTTGCTCTTGTGAAGGTGCAGAACCATGCCATTTATGTGTATGCATCATGAAATCAACGCCTTGTCCCATTACTGTGGTCATAATGATCATGATTGGTTTTCCATTACCGCACATAGACTTAGCTTTATTCAAGGTTGCTTGTATTTCAGCATGGTTATGTCCATCCATTTCTAATACTTCCCAACCGAATGCTTGCCATTTTTGTGCCAAATCACCCAATGGCAATACATCATCAATATCTCCGTCAATTTGTTTATGGTTATAATCAATAGTTGCAATTAGGTTATCCACCTTGTTAGCTGAGGCGTACATTGCAGCTTCCCAAATTTGCCCTTCTTGCAACTCACCGTCTCCATGCAATGAATAAATGATTGAATCATCATTATTCAATTTTTTTGCAGCCGCGGCTCCAATTGCAACAGAAAGACCTTGTCCTAAAGAGCCAGAAGCAATTCTTACCCCTGGTAAATGTTTTGCTGGACTCGGATGTCCTTGTAGGCGGCTGTCGATTAAACGAAATGTAGCCAATTCACTTTTGTTGAAATAACCTCTGTGCGCGAGCGTGCTGTATAGCACAGGGGAAATATGACCGTTAGACAAGAAGAATAAATCCTCACCTTTACCATCCATAGTAAAGTTCTTTGGGTCAATGTTCATGATATCAAAATACAAGACGGTAAAATAATCTGCGCATCCTAGTGAACCACCTGGGTGACCTGATGAAACATCTGCAACCATTCTTACTATGTCTCTTCTAATTTGTGAGCTAATTTCTTTTAGTTTATCGACTTCCATTTTAATATCCATTTATTTCAAATTCCAAAGTTAGATTTATTTTATTCAGACAAGAAAAACTGCGCAAAAAATCATCATTAAAGTTATACACAGCATCCAAGAATATTAACGAGATGCCTACTAACTGAAAAAAAAATCACATTTTTGTAGAATCGCATGCAACTTTAACCTTTAAAGTCGCGTTTGTGGAGTATAATTAATTATCATTAAGATGAAGAAATTGACAGTATTAGTAGCGTTGCTAGTTATGGGGAGTGTGAGTTCTTTTGCTCAAGAAAAAAAGACGACACCTGAAAGAATCAAATTGGTTCCTTCTAGTCACCAATCGCAAACAACAAAAACCAAAGCAGAACAAATTAAAGATTTGGAGTCTCACTTAGAGGCGTTAGATGCTAAAGAAGCGTATATCAGAAAAAGTCCTGAAGAGACAAAGGCTGCGCAAGAAAACGGTTGGTTTGAAAACGCTGACAAACAGCGAAAAGAAATTAAAGCAAAAATCGAAGAATTAAAAAAATAAGAAGATGTTAAGATATTTTAAAAATACAGCAGCAGTTGTAGGAATGTCATTTCTTGCGTCTTCTGCTTTTGGTCAGGCAAATGCTGACTGTAATACATTAGAGCCTATTTGTAGTGATGCTGGTGTACAGTTTACGGCTTCATCTGGTGTTGCAGCTGCTTCGATTACGAACCCAGGTAATAATTACGATTGTCTATTTTCATCACCGAACCCAACTTGGTACTACATGCAAGTTGATCAATCTGGAAACTTAGACTTCTCATTATCTGCTCCGCAGGATATTGATTTCATTATCTACGGACCGTTTGCTGATTTAGTAGCGGCAGAAGCAGGATGTGGATCTTATGGTACAGGTGGTGCTGGTCAAAACGTAGTTGATTGCTCGTATTCTTCTACTAACAATGAAACGCCATCTATTCCAGGTGCAGTGAGTGGTGAAGTATACGTATTGTTGATTACAAACTATGCCAACTCTGTGCAAGATGTTGATTTTAACCAATCAAACTCTGGTGCTCCAGGTGCAGGTACTCTAGATTGTAACATTATTAATATTCCTCCATGTGTGTCTGATCCAGGAACTTTTGTAATTCAAAAAGATCCAGTTGGTCCAGCGCCATTGCAGTTAGCTCAAGATCCACTTTACTTATGTGAAGGAGATGCGTTTGAGATTACATCAAATGACGATTATATTTTACCGAATGATACTATTGCACAACCAGTTGGTGACGGAGTTTACTCTGCACAATTGATGTGGTTAGTTTATGATGCTGCACCTACTTCTGCAGATCCAGGAGCTGATCCAGCATTCTTAAACTTTATTATTCCTAATGAAGATCTTGCTGATATTAATGATGGAAGTTCACCAATCATTAACAACTTTGGTTGCGGTACTTACTGGTTTGTTCCAGTTGCTGGTGATGATGGAATTGGAGGTAACAATAACGTTGCGAACGGAACAAATGATAATGGTGCTTTAGATTGGGATAAGAACGGAAATGGATGTTACTTATTAGGGACACCTGTTGAAGTAACTTATGCTTGTGCAATTTCTGCAACTTCTTCAGTGAATTGTAATCCTCCGGGAACTGTCAACGGAATGGATATCGATATTACTGGTGGTTCAGGAAACTACACGATTACGAATACAGGAGCAGGAAACCTTGCTAGTTCAAATGTGACTAACCCAGGAACTGCTACTGTAGCTAACTTAACAAATAACGCAGCTTGGTCAATTGATATTACTGATGCAGAAGGATGTGTAGGATCAGCTTCTGGAGTTTTTGCTGCTCCGGTTATCACTGATATTACAATCACTCCAGCACCGGATTGTCCTCTATTAGGAACTGGTGATGTAGATGTTACTGTATCTGGTACATCTGGACAAGGAGCACCGTATACAATTGTAATGAATGGTACGCCAACAGCTGGTACTACTGCTTCATATACAGATGTTGCTGGTACTTCAGTTCCGATTGTTGTTTCAGATGCTGACGGATGTATTGCAGATTCAACGGTAACTATTACTTCAGCAGGTCACTTTATTGATGTTCAAATTACAGCTTTACAAGGTGAACAATGTTTTGGTGATGGGCAAGGTGCAGCTACAATTTCAGCTACTCCAACGCCTTCAGGAAACGTAGTATCGATTGTATGGACTGATCCTCTAGGGGCAGATTTCCCTGGTGGACCTACAAATACATCTCAATCTAACATGATGCCAGGTATCTGGACAGTTTGTGTTACTGATGATGTGGGATCAGGATGTGAAGTTTGTATCCCAGTAGAAATTACTGCTCCACAAGAGTTAGATATTTTCGTTGAAAACTCAAACGAACCAGTTTGTTATGGATTCTCAGATGGATCAATTGATGTTGGTATTTCAGGTGGAACTCAACCAGTTGCTTTCTCTTGGTCACATGACTCAGGAGTGACAGGTGACGTTGCAAACACAATTACTGCTGGAATGTATACGGCTTACGTTACAGATGCAAATGGATGTCAAGATTCAGTAGAGATTGATTTAGGACAACCTGATTCATTGTGGGGTGAGTTCACGATTAAAGACATTGACTGTTATGGTGACTCAACAGGAGGTATCATTACAGATGCTGTTTTCGGAAACTTCGGTAACGTAACATATAACTGGAATCTTCAAGGAGTTGTTCCTAACCCGCCAAACACGTCAAACTCTGCTGGTGGATTACCTGCAGGAACATATGTAATGACATTGTTGGACGAGAATGGATGTGATAACGAGTACCAATGGACTTTGACTGAAAATCCTGAATTGGTTTTTGAAGAATTTGGATCTGAACCTGCTTATTGTCGATTGTTTTCATTCCAATCTGGAAACGGAGTAGTATTTGCTTCAGCTTCAGGTGGAACTCCAGATTACACTTATGAGTGGTTGAACATCAACACAGGTGCAACAACGAACAACACTACTTGGGGTGGATTGAATCCAGGAACTTATCAGATGACGGTTACTGATGACCTAGGATGTACATTGGTTCAAACAATTGAATTAGATTCAGTTTCTCCAATTGCTGACTTCACTGTGCTTTCTGCTCAGCTAGATGCTAACTGTGAAGGGACTGCGCCAGTAACTGTTCAGTTTACTAATCAATCACAGTACTTTGCAAACCCTAATAATCCAAATGCAGACACAACGTTCTTCTGGAATTTAGATCATCAAACATTCCCTACCCAGTGGTGGATTTCACATGATGTGAATGAAACAGCTGACACAGTGTACACTGGAGAGCAAGTATTTGAGGTATGTTTAGTAGCGATTAATAAAAACGGTTGTACAGATACCACTTGTAAGGATATCATTGTTCACGAACAACCAGGATTTACACCTCCAAATGTATTTACTCCAGGTGATGAATCAACTGCAAACGAAGTATTCCAATTCTTCGAAAAGTCACAAGCGGTAGACCAGTTCTCTGCAGTTGTTGTTGATAGATGGGGTAAAGTAGTATTTGAATTTACTTCAATCACAGACGTTTGGGATGGTAATGATAAATCAGGTTCTGAATGTACAGACGGTGTTTATTTCTATACTTATGATGTTGTTTATACCAATGGTGAGACAGCACAAGGACAAGGAAATATAACATTGATTAGGCACTAAGCCCAATAAATATAAAATTGAAAGCCATCTGAGTAAATCAGATGGCTTTTTTTATGGATGAAAGTGTATCTTTGCCCAGCAATTAATTTACAACTATGGCATTAAAATGTGGAATCGTAGGATTACCGAATGTAGGTAAGTCAACTTTGTTTAACTGTTTGTCTAACGCTAAAGCTCAATCTGCGAACTTTCCGTTCTGTACAATTGAACCCAATGTGGGGACAATTACAGTACCAGACAATCGATTGTCTGAATTAGAGAAGCTGGTTAATCCAGAAAAAGTTATTCCAACGACCATAGAAATAGTTGATATTGCTGGTTTGGTGAAAGGAGCTCACAAAGGAGAAGGATTAGGGAATCAATTTCTAGCCAATATTCGAGAAACAGATGCTATAATTCATGTGTTGCGTTGTTTTGATGATGATAACATTGTTCACGTTGATGGTTCTGTTGATCCGATCAGGGATAAAGAAGTAATTGATTTTGAATTACAATTAAAGGATTTAGAAACCGTTGAAAACAAATTAAATTCACTTAAGAGAGCAGTAAAGTCTGGTGATAAAGAAGTGGTCAAACAATACGAGTTCTGCGAAAAGGTGAAAGAAGTTTTAGAGTCAGGTAAATCGGCAAGAACGGTAGAGGCTGAAAATGATGTCACTCAAAAGCTTATGAAGGAGTTGCAGTTGCTTACAGCAAAACCAGTACTCTATTTGTGTAATGTAGACGAAGCATCAGTGAAAAATGGCAATGCGTATGTTGATAAAGTTCGACCAATTGCTGCAGAAGAAGGTGCTGAACTATTGGTGATCGGAACTAAAATTGAGTCTGATATTGCAGAGTTTGATAATTACGAAGAGCGAGAAATGTTTTTAGAAGAGCTTGGACTTGAAGAAGCAGGCGTGAATCGCTTAATTCGTTCAGCATACAAGTTACTTAATTTACAAACATATTTCACTGCTGGTGAAAAAGAGGTTCGCGCATGGACAGTTCCTGTTGGTGCAACAGCTCCTCAAGCTGCAGGTGTTATCCACACTGATTTTGAAAAAGGTTTCATTCGAGCAGAAGTCATGAAATATAATGACTTTGTATCGCTTGGTTCTGAATCGGCAGTCAAAGAGGCAGGGAAATTAAATGTTGAAGGAAAAGCTTATATAGTTGAAGACGGAGACATCATGCATTTCCGCTTCAACGTATAACCACTCATCCTTATTTTCATTCTTTTTTGGGGATAAAAATCCACCAAGCCTTATTCATTAACATCAGGCATAATTCATTTGTATATTAGAATTATGGAAAGAAAGGTGTTGTTTTATTGGCTAGCGCAATTTCTAGGATGGGGAGCCTACTTCATTCTGTCTGTTATCTTGATTTATATGTCAGGAGGTTTCATTGCGACTACTGATTTATTCATTTTCACCTTAAGTAGTATTCTGGTAGCTGTCTTGGTGTCTCATGCCGTAAGATTGGCTATTCTAAAGTTTAACCTAGTAAAGGCAAATCTCTTTAAACTGATAGGGTTGACTCTTGTTTTCTGCATTGTAGGTTCTACTTTATTAGAAATATTTCAAAACATTCTCTGGCCTTACTGGATGGGGATGGATTTTTTGACTGATCCTGGAGATGGCAGTGTAACCGCAGTAGGTTTTGTATTTGCAGTTTTTAGATCGGTGCTATTGTTTGCTATATGGTCAGGAGTGTACTTTGCTTACCTATTCATTGAAAAATCAAGAAAACAAGAAATTGAAAACTTATTGTGGGATGCATCAAAAAATGAAATTGAGCTGAAAAATTTAAGAGCTCAACTGAACCCGCATTTCCTGTTTAATTCGCTGAATTCTATTCGAGCATTAGTAGGTATTGACCCTGAACAGGCTAAAACAGCAATAACTGGATTGTCTACTTTACTTCGACATTCCATCAATTTAGGGAAACAGAAAGTAGTGAAGTTAGAAGATGAGATGGAATTGGTAAAGAATTATTTGGAGCTTGAGCAAATTCGCTTCGAAGAGCGATTGAAGATTGATTACAAGATATCTCACGATTCATTAAAATGTAAGATTCCGCCTTTAATGGTTCAAACCATTGTAGAGAACTCTATCAAGCATGGAATTTCTAAAATGATTGATGGTGGCACAATTGGTTTGGAGAGTAGTTATGACGGAAAGACGCTTGAAATATCCATTACGAATCCTGGAGAACTCAATCCTAACGCAGCTGAGGAGGGTGTGGGAATTATAAATACTCAGAAAAGGCTAGCCATACTTTTTGGAGAAGATGCAAGTTTTGCAATTAATCAAAAAGGAGATTTGGTGGATGCCAAAATAAAAATACGATACACATGAAAACAATAATAGTTGATGACGAAAGGTTAGCGAGAGAAGAATTGAAAAGATTGCTCGAAAATTATTCAGAGATTGAAGTAATAGGGGAGTACAAGAATACTATTGAAGCAAAGGCAGCTATTGAAAAGGACAATCCAGACCTTGTTTTTATGGATATTCAAATGCCAGGAGAAACTGGCTTAGAGTTATTAGAGAAGATGTCTAACCCACCTCGAACCATTTTTGTAACGGCTTATGATGAATATGCCATTAAAGCTTTTGAACTCAATGCTTACGATTATTTGATGAAACCGATTGATCCAGAAAGGTTGTCAGAGGTTTATAGAAGATTAGCAGAGGAGAACAAAACGCCTGCAGCGGTTCAAAATAGCGCGGTTTTAACAGAAGATGATAAAGTCTTGATTAAGGATGGGGATAAAGTGTGGTTTATCAATGTGAACGATATTCGCTATTTTGAGTCGGAAGGAAACTATGTGAAGGTGAAGTTTGACAACTTTAGGCCTCTCATTCTAAGATCTTTGAATAGTCTAGAAGAGCGAATGGATGACAAGATGTTTTTTAGAGCTAATCGTAAGTTTCTAATCAACTTAAATCATGTTGTCAACATTGAAAGTTGGTTTAATGGAGGGTTGCAGATAGAATTATCTTGTGGAACCAAAATTGAGATATCCAGAAGACAAACTATTAAATTTAAAGACCGCTTCAGTCTTTAGTCAATTCGTTCTAAATCTCCTGCCCAGTAATTAACGCCAATGTTGTATTGGTCGATTACATCTTGGTTGAAAATTGAGTAACCATTTTGATCGGCATCAAAGACTTCCATTTTGTAGGTAGCCCCAACTTTGAAGAAGTTTTCACCTTTCAATTCTAGGCAAGATATGACAACAGGGATTGTATTTTGATCAAGTCCATTTATGTCAGTCATGACAATCTCAAATTCATAGGCTTGCGCCACCGCCATGGTTCCACAGTCAGCTTGACTTGACGGAACACTAATCAATTTCGCCGTTAACATATAACGTTCGCCTTGCATTTGAGAGAATACAGAACTTCCAATGATTAGTGCAAAACAGAAAGTGATAATAGTCTTCATATTATTTTTTAATTGGAAAAATGAGCTTACTATCGTTGTAAACTCTGTGAATAGACGACTCGAAATCGGCCTTCGTTGCTTCATAAACATTATCCACCCATTTTTGTGGGTTAACACCAAATAGCGGAAACATTGAGCTCTGAAATTGAACCATGATACGGTGTCCTTTTTTAAAGGTGTAATACACTTCTAATAAAGGTACATTTACTGTGGTTTTCTCATTTGAAACAAATGGCTTTGGATGAGTGAAGTCTTCTCTAAATCTTCCTCTGATATATCCTTGTCTTACCATTTGTTGGTAGCCTTGAAAATCAATACCTTCCATATCATTTTCTTGAGCTGGACGATCATCCGGATATACATCCATTATCTTCACATAAAGATCCGCATCCTGCAAAGCAGTTGAAAACTGGATAATCGCTTCAATCGTGCCGGCCACTTTTAAATCTTCTTCAAGGATATCAGAGGTGTAGGTTAGAACATCAGAACGATCTGATAGAAAACGTTGATCTGCTGTCATGTAAGATTTTGGTGCCATCCGAGCAAATTCATTACTCTCAAGATATGGAACAGGATTTTTAGGGTCAGAAACAAACTCTCTATACCCCAATTGATGCTCTTGTTCTTCAGTAAGGGAACCGTCTACATTTAAGAAAAGTTCCATGCTTTTGTCCCCCTTATCAGGAAATTCAGAAAGCTCTTCCCATTGCTTTAGTCCCATGTCGAACATTCTAATTTTAAAATCAGGGGCCTGCCCTTTATTCTTTAAATGATGTTCGAAATAGTCATATTCGATAGTTTCTTGGAAGATCTTAGAGATATCAGCACCATAGTAAATGTCGCCTAGATAATAAAGACTGTCTCTTCTCTTGTTGTGTCCGTGAGACCATGGGCCAATCACAAACTGAGCATTCGGATTTTGCTTTTGAATGGACTTATACGAATTTAAGATACCGTACAAATTCTGCTCGTCATTCCAACCTCCAACTACCATGATTTGAGTGGTCATTTTGGCGTCCATATGATCTACCCAGTTACGCATTTTATGATAGTCATCATAATTGGGGTGAGATTTAATGCTGTCCCAGAAATAGTTATTACCTAAAATGTCTTCAAACTCTGTGAGCGCCAATCTTTCCTGAAAAAACTCATAGTAGGGATGTCCAACTTTATTTTCGATATCAGAGTAGAAAATTGAATCTTTCATGTCATACCAACTCTCGGTTGTTGGTTCTTCTTTTGCTGTTCCGAATGCATTCAACACCGGAATATAGTTCATGGCAAATATTCCGTATCGCGAAAAATCTTCAAAGTAAAAACTCGTTACAGGAGCCATAGCCATTACACACTTCAGGTTTGGGTGGTTAGCACGCGCTCCAATTAAAGTTTGCATTCCAGGATATGAGTTTCCATATTGACCAATGTTACCATTGAAGTTTTCTAGGTTTTTACTTAACCAATCAAATGTGTCATAAGAATCTGTTATTTCATCTGTAGCGTTCTCATCCCACAGGGAGTAGGGAGGTTTGGTATTTTCAAAATGGCCTTCAGAATTCCATCTTCCTCTTACATCTTGAAAAACAAAAATGTAACCAGACTCTATAAGTTTGGGGTTGTGACATAGGTTGGCAGGCAGAGTATCTGGACCATATGGAGCACAGCTATAAGGAGATCTTCTGATGATCACCGGGTATTCTTGAGTGGTATCTTTAGGGCTGTAAATAGATGTATGCAATAATGCACCGTCCCTCATTTCAATCTTAACTTCTTGCTTTATGTAATCAGATTGTTTGAACTGATTTTCAGTTGTAGTTGTTTGTTCATCCGCATTTTGCGTGCTGCAGCTGGTTGCCAGAATAGCCACCAATCCTACAAAAATTAGGTGTAGATAATTTTTTCTTTGCATGGTATTCAAAACTACTAAAAGTCATTGATTGCGTAGTCTTTTTTTATCCTTAAATTTGCCGCCAATTCTGATTATACGTTGAAAAGGGGAGATATTATAGAAATCGAAATCACCGATTACGCTTTCGGTGGAAAAGGCATTGCGAAACAGCAAACTGAAAACGGGCAGTATGTGATTTTTGTGCAGAATACTTATCCAGGTCAGTTGGTTCAAGCGCGAATAGCGAAAAAGCGCAAGAAGCATGCTGAATGTAAATTATTAAAAGTGTTGAGAGATGCGCCACATGCGGTTGATCTTGGTTATCAAGAAATCTCTGGGGCTCCTTATATCAAACTTCCTGTTGACAAGCAAAGAGAACTTAAGGAGTCTTCAACATTAGAACAGTATAGACGTATTGGGGATATTCAAGAAATCAATGATTTGTTTGATGAGTTTATTCCTTCGCCAATCGATTTCAACTATAGAAATAAAATGGAGTACTCATTTTCTACAATTCGACAAGATTTGGAGAGTGGAGAAGAGTTGGATGATCAGTTTGCACTTGGGTTTAAAACGAGAGGCACTTGGTGGAAAGTAGAAAATTTAGATAAGGAAGATGGACTTTTTGATGCGGACTTTGAGAATAAGTTGAAAGAAATCAGATTATTCTTAGAGCAGACCGGCTTATTGGCTTGGCATCCCCCAAAAAAGATTGGCTTCTTCAGGCATTTGGTCGTTAGAAAGTCTTTCGATCAAGACCAACTATTAATCAATTTGGTTACCTCTTCTCAAGGGCTTAAAAAGTTCGATCGAAAAGGGTTTACCAAATTCATGGTCGGACTTTTAGGGAAGCGATTAGCAGGTCTTCAGCATACTATCAATGATGATGTTTCTGATCGTGCAAAAATTGAGAACGGAAACAATCAACTCCTTCATGGAGATCCAATTATCTTAGAGAAGCTACTCAATTTGCAATTTGAAATCAGCATGGAGAGTTTCTTTCAGACTAATCCAAAAAGTGCTGAGCGACTGTATTCAAAGGCCATTTCTTATGCAACAGAAAAACGTGATTTAAAGAATCAGGTATTGATGGATTTGTTTTGCGGAACTGGTACCATAGGGCAGATTATGGCCTCTCAAATTGAGGGAGTAAAAGTGATCGGAGTAGATATTATTCCTGAGGCAATTGAAGATGCAAAGCGAAATGCAGAAAGAAATAGGATTGAGAATCTAGATTTCTACGCGGCAGACGTGGGCAAGTTTTTAGCAGAATATCC